>Ga0307422_1001946_pt1 | contig 10471 bp, 9 predicted proteins | sample SalMarWE160290MG_FD_202153 | JGI IMG/M metagenome (GOLD analysis project Ga0307422, IMG submission 202153) | Salt marsh sediment microbial communities from the Plum Island Ecosystem LTER, Massachusetts, United States - WE1602-90 | ecosystem: Environmental > Aquatic > Marine > Intertidal zone >...
ATACTTTCTCCGGTGTGAATACCCATCGGATCGAGGTTTTCCATAGAACAAACCACAATACAGTTGTTGTAACAATCTCTGACAACTTCATACTCTATCTCTTTCCAACCGCCAAGATATTCTTCAACAAGTATTTGTTTTGTAAAGGAAAAAGCTTTTTTGGCAATATTTCTTAACTCTTTTTCATCATAAGCGACTCCCGAACCCAGACCCCCCAGGGCGTAAGCTATCCTTACTATAACAGGATATCCTATTTTATTACCAACCTTTATCGCTTTTTCAACATTATTAACAGCTTTGCTTTCGGGAACCTTTAGATTAATTTCTGAAATCTTTTTTATAAACCTGGCCCTATCTTCAGTATCTAAAATAACTTCTACCGGAGTCCCTAACACCCGAACCTTGTGTTTATCAAGTATACCTTTCCTCGCCAATTCCGCTCCGACATTCAAACCCGTTTGACCGCCAAAAGCGAGTAATATACCATCAGGCTTTTCCTTTTCTATTACCTGTTTAACAAAATATACATCCAACGGCAAAAGGTAAATTTTATCTGTAAGATAAGATGAAGTCTGAATCGTTGCTATATTTGGATTAATCAGAACAGTTTCAATACCCTCTTCTTTTAAAGCTTTAATTGCCTGACTTCCGGAATAATCAAATTCACCCGCCTGCCCTATACGTATAGCACCGGAACCTAAAATTAAAGCCTTTTTTATCTTCTTTTTCATCATATTGTCCTCACAAACATATCAAAAATAAACTCGGTATCGTCAGGACCGGGAGAAGCTTCCGGATGGAACTGCGAACCAAAGAAAGGTTTAGAAATATGAACAATCCCTTCATTTGTTTCGTCGTTATTATTAAAAAACCACTCTCTCCAATCTTCCGGTAAAGTATTGGAATCGACTACATATCCGTGATTCTGAGAAGTAATATAACATCTCTTTGTTCCAACTTCGATACACGGCTGATTTTGTCCTCTATGTCCATATTTCAATTTGTAAGTATCCGCTCCCGCCGCCAGTCCGAGTATTTGCGAACCCAAACAAATGCCAAGAATTGGTATGTTCATTGAAATTGCCTTCTTTACGTTTTCAATTGTAGCCTTACATTTCTTAGGGTCTCCGGGTCCATTAGAAACTAAAACTCCATCAATCTTATCCTTAGTAAAATCATAATCCCAGGGATATCTTATTACAGATATATCTCTGTTTAAAAAAGCCCTTATTACATTATTTTTAACACCGCAATCGACCACAGCTACTTTTTTCTTACTCTTCTTATACTCTACTACTTCATCTACACTAACTTCAGCAACTAAATTTCTTTTATTCGGATCCTCGAATTTAAGCTTCTCATTATTGAAAATAATTTTACCCAATTGAGTACCCTTTTCTCTTAATTTCTTTGTCAACATTCTAGTATCAATATTATATAAGGCAGGAATATCATTTTCCTTTAGCCACTTTTCTAAAGATTTTTCAGCGCTCCAGTGAGAATAATTTTCAGAAAGATCGGATATAATCAAACCCTGAATTTGAATCTTTTCCGACTCAAAATTCTTCAGCAGTCCATTTTCTCTCTCGTTACCGGCAACACCATAATTTCCTATTAAAGGATACGTCAAAACAAGTATCTGCCCCTTATAAGAAGGATCGGTTAAAGTTTCAGGATATCCAACCATACCGGTATTAAAAACAACTTCTCCGTTAACCGATTTCTCTGAACCAAAAGAAAAACCTTCAAAGACAGAACCGTCTTTCAGAACAAGTTTCGCTAACTTTCTGTTATTTGACATATATTAACCTCTCCCGTAAATTGAATTCTTTAAGGTAAAAAACTCCAGTAGTATTCCAAAAAATATGCCTGGAACCAGGCATTGCATAACTTCTTTTATTTGTTTTCAATATTTTCTTTTTGATCACCAATTAACCCGTCTGGAATATATAAACTTTCCTTACTCTGTCAAGGGGTTTTTTTGAGAAAAAAGTGAATAAATATTCATTACTCCCAACAGTCTTAAATTATTCTCACACAAATACACAAAGAACACAAAACTATATACCGACTCACTTCTTATTATGCTTACCTGAAAACCATCTGCCAAAACCCAAGATACTCAATTGGGACTAATAATATTTTAGCGCAAAATTTTAACTCGCACACATCCCAAGATTAAACCCTACTATTTTTCAATGTTGTAATCAAAGGAATTTTCACTTCGTAATTCTTCTTTCGGTAAATTCATCTTTTGAGCTTTATTTTCCTTAGAAGATGTTGACACCAACATTGCTCCGGCAATTATCAGAATAGTACCAATAAAAAGACGTATAGCATGAATTTCCTTCCATTCTGAGAATATAAATAGTGCAAGCAGTACCGTAAAAAGACAGGCGGTACCATTAAGGGGTGAGATTATTGACATTGGAGTATTATATTTAGTTAAAGCAATTGCAACTAAAAGCACTCCGCATGCCCATGTCGAACCAACAAGAAATGCATTTAAACCAGATTTGATATTTATCAATTTTTCCTCAAATACTATAAAGGACAATATACTAATAACGACTACACCAATCCCGGAAAGCAGAGTGAAATAATTAAAACTTATACCCTGCTGATTACTCGCTTTGACAAAAATACCTCCAATACCAAATATAATCGCGGGAATTATACCGCCCAAAATCATTCCTAAATAATTCGAATTCATCCTAACCTCCATATTCTTAACTATCGTATAATATTAAAATGTAACTTCGGACCATTGTCACCCATCTGGTTCTCTGAAGCATAAAAAGAAGCGTCGATTGCACCCAAAGGACGAATGAGTAAACCTTTTGTTTTTCCATCTAGCAAACGCTGTAAAACCGATCTTGAAATAGTGATAAAATTTTTACTCCCGGGTTCATCGGACATCTCTAAATCGAAAATCATCTGAGTATTGAAAACATCAGAATAAATATTACCCCCCATAAAATTGTTGTATGTTACTTTCTCCTGGCCCCACAAAGGATCTCCGCCAATAATTTCAATCACTCTTATTTTGCCAAACTCCATACCAAAATCTTTACCATAAGTGTCGATATAGTTGCCGCCTTTCGAAACAGAGTGGGTTGTTAATTCTAATAAACTAGAGCCGTCAATTTTTAAATTCTTATATTTTTCAAAATCCCAGCGCAAAATGGCCCATTGATTTGCATTAACTGTTAATATACGTATATCGCCCTTTTGTTCTTTAATATGCCAATCATTAAAGTTTACATCAGGAAAATCAGAGTCAATCAAACAATCATGCGTAACATCGAGATGATTTGAAAAACTTCCTATTTCCGGAACAGACGGATGATAAGGGACAAGTTCTCCTTTATCCGGTTCGATATGATTTACATTGACAATGTCGGCACGGTAATAATCCACATCGACATAATATTCACCTAATCCCCAGTCTGTCACATCTAACTGCACATAAACATTATCACCCGGAACAGCGTCGAAATTTTTAGTAGTCATGCTGATGATATGCCAATTGGTTGTATCAGGTATATCATATTCCATTAGTTGTTTATGGAAATCAGTTGTTCGTTGTGTATTCACCATAAAATTAAGACGACGCGGCGCATTGCTGACCTTCACTTTTGCCTCGACACGCAATTCATAAGAAGGATCTTTTAATTTTTGCAAATCCAGGAAAGCCGATACATCCCTTTTAATAATGGCCCACCATACATTGTGTTTATCTTTTGTCGCATCTATAAGAATACGTGCATAACCGTCTTTTTGAATAAAATCCATTGTTACTGTTCCGTCACCCGTAAAAAAGAACCATCCTTCTATTTTTTTATTGTTAAAAGAATCTAAAAACTGCGCCTGACAGATCCCGGAAGTAATAAGAATCAAAAGGAATATTTTTAACTTTTTTTTGATAATAAACATATAAATCTCCACATGTTATTGTCACAAAAAATGTTAGCCTTATCACATTTCAATGTCTGACCTTGTTATTCTCTTGATGTTCGGTTTTCTTCCTAATCAACCTAGATATCGAAAGCCTGTCGTGATGACAGTCAAAGATTATTTTGCATAGTTCTTCATCAATTTGGCAAGCAACAAGACGTGCAAGCTTTATTAAACTACGTAAATCCGCATTGCACAGCAGCAGAGGTCTTCCGAGTTCAGATTCGGGATCTCCAGTTTGGCTTAGAAAGTCTCTGTCTTTTGAAGATGCGTTATGCACGATTATGTGTCTTGCACTGTACATTCTTGACAAGAATTTGTAATCATTAGCCAGTAGTCTTTCTTTAATATTGAGACTAGTTAACTTACGTAAGCCACGTGAAGCCATACCAAGATTGAGAAACTCACTACGGGTTCTAGCATATGTATCATCATATATGGAAGTGCCCATCGTAACATGCTGATGGTCATAAACAAGAGAGTAGGCTTCATGCATAAGCACTTCTAATCCCGTAATCACAACCACAACGGCTTGCTCAAGAAGCACGTCTTTTATCTGTCGTTGCTTATCTTTCATATTCTGTGATGCAAGAGCGACTAAATGAGTGGCTCTCTCCAACTGGGCTTTATGTGCAAGTTTTGGAGAAGTTCGCGCACATCCTGGACAATACCGTGGGAGTCCCGTGCCAGCGAAGTACACTTCTTTGCGACAAAAGCAGCAGATCGTGCCCCATGGTTGCATACCAAGTTGAGTCGACTTTGAGAAGTGATTCAGAATTTCAGTTACGAGAGCAGTCTTTGTTAGCTTGGAGGATATGTCAAGATGCCCAAACATGTCTACAAGGTCGTCCTTCGTCCTCCCTTCGAGAAATGTTCTAGTTAGCTTAAAGTACATGTTTTCTCAACACCGAACATAGTTTATACATCCTAACAAATTCGGCAAATCCATCTTTGAAAGCCGTCTAAACCAACATGGGTTCTCGCTAATATAGGCGACTAAGTTTTTTGCTTTCAATATATTAAATATCATAATTATCTTTATAGATACATATTATTATCACACAAGATGCCAATCTTTTCACATTTCAAAGGCTGACCCTATTATTCCTACAATTATATTATTTTTATGATATTTTTGTTTTGACAATAAGTGAGGGGAAACATTCCATCTTTCACCTTTTTCAGTAACAATTGAAATGCTTTTTTTATTGTATTTAACAACAGTACCAATTTGTTCTCCACGTCCGGAAGGAAAGAAACTTACTTTTTCCCCAATACTAAATTTCATCATTTCATTATGAGCATCCATTTGATCAAGGAATTTTAATCTTTCAATAATTCGATTATTCAAGTCAATTAATTCCTCCGATGTTAAATTATCAATGTTGATTTTCATAAGCTAATCCTAAAACTCTTAAGTGTTGATCTTACTATTTTTCAAAGCATAACTGCGGTTTAACAGGCGCCGAGCAAACGAATTTTATAATCAATTAAGAGATTCCACAAAGCCTTCTTTTTTGAATTAATGGAACGAGTAGGCGTCCTGTTGAAACCCGGGTTATACCGTTTATTTTCAAAAAATATTCTATCCTTCTATAGATGGTAGTCACCTGAAGCTTCTGGTTGATACAGTATCTCTAGAACTTTTATCCTCAATTTTCCGCATAGCACTGGCCATTCAATAATATCACCAACCCTATAACCTATCAATGCAATCCCCATTGGAGCATAAATTGATATTTTCTTTTTATCAATATCTGCTTCTTCAGGAAAGACCAAAGTATAGACCATTTCCTCACCGGAATCCAAATCTTTAAGTTTAAACTTGGAATTCATTGTAATAACATCATTGGGAATATCTTCCGGATCGACTACTTTAGATCGATTTATTTCTTTACGGATATCATAATTTATTAAACTTTTTAAGCGTTTTTTATCATATTTGGTAATAATAATTGATTTTTTTAACATGATTTTAATCCTTTAACTGATTTTGATTATTATGGTATAACATAGTTTATATGTACTAATATTAATCACAGATGCTCTATTGTCAAGCTGCATAAACCGATTTCAAGATTTCCGGTTAACTTCTTATACATCAACATTTTATCTGTGTTATGGGTAGCCCAAAATTCTTTAGTCCTATTAATATATCTACTACTTGATTTAGAAATCTTCATTTTTATCTAATTATTACTCTAATTATAGTATATTTTATATAAATTTCTTATTTTGTCAAGCAATTAAATGAGGCTACGGGGTGTAATAAAATTAGGTTTTAAGTCTTCGGTTTTAGTTTTTAGTTAAAACAAACAAAATAAAGGGGTTGGGATTTAACAAAACAAAAATATGATTTTCTGTTTTTTTCTCTGTGTCCTCTGTGGTAAATATTTTTAATTAATTCGTGTTATTTGTGTAATTTGTTGTTACTAATGCTTGATTGTGAGTGGGGTTTTAAAAAACAAATATATTTTAGTGTTTTTCGTGTATTTAGTGGTTAATGTCAGGGTTGTGTGATGTGGCCTTATGTCCTTTGTGGTCTTTGTGGTTCAATTTCTTGTTTTACTTAGTTCCACTCAAAAGCTCAACTGCATGTTTTCTTGCGGTTTCGATTGAAGTCTCGCCTGAAATCATACGGGCAATTTCTTCTACTCTATCATTTCCGGTAATTTCTTTTACCTCTGTAATAGTTCGCCCATCTCTTTCCTTTTTTTCTACCGTTAAATGGAAATCTGCTTCTGCGGCAATAGAAGGAAGATGCGTAACGCATAAAACCTGTCGCATTGCACCTATTTCCTTCATCTTCTCCCCAACCTTTTTTGCGAGACTCCCCCCTATTCCGACATCGATTTCATCGAAGACAAGTCCCTCGACCCGATCCACCTCAGAGAGAATAGACTTTAAAGCTAACATAACCCGTGACAACTCTCCTCCGGAAGCAATGCTGGAGAGTTTATTCCATCCCTCTCCAACATTGGGCTCGAATAAAAATCTAACTTCATCCTTACCCAACCCATCAATCTCTTTTTTATCTTTTATCTCTACTTTAAAATGGGCTTTCTCAAAACCCAAATCTTTTATCTCTTCCTCTACTCTTTTTTCGAAATCTTTAGAAACGTCTTTTCTTTTATTTGAAACATCGCAGGCTTGTACTTCAAGTTCTTTTTCAAACTTAAATATTTCATCTTTTAACTCTTGCTCTCTTTCTTTTAAAGATTCCATATCAAAAATCTTTGTGGACAGCTCTTCCTTCATACCTAAGAGTTCTTCATAATTTTTACTGTATTTCTTTTTAAGAGTTTCAACTTTATCCACTATATTCTCAACTTCAGAAAGCCTTTCCTTATCATAATCGAGACTATCTTTATATCTATCAAGTTCTAAAGATGCATCCTGGAGAATCAAATCCGATTCTTCCAGTCTTTCGGCAACTTTTGCTAGAGACTTATCTAACTCCCCTGCTTTCTTAATGTTTGAAGTTATCTCGGAAAGCCTACTTAAAATCGACTCATCGCTATCACTAATAAATGAAGCTGCATATTCAACTAATTCTTTAATCTCTTCAAAATTATCGAGTTTTTTCTTTTCTTCTTTTAATTCTTGATATTCCACCAAGCTGAATTTCACACATTCAAGTTCTTTCTTTTGAAAATCGTATAAATCCCTGCTATTTGCAATTTCATTTTTCTGTAATTCTATCTTCGAAAGTTCACTACGAATACTTCCCAACAACTTGAACTTTTCTTCCATTACCTCTCTCTCACCCATCAGCTTACCATAATAATCAAGAAAATCTATATGAGTCTCTTCGTTAATAAGTAGCTGGTGTTCATGCTGTCCGTGAATATCAAAAAGAATATTTCCTATTTCTTTTAAAATATCAGTATTTGCTATCGAACCATTTATGTAAACCCTACCTCCACCCTTTCTGTTGATTATTCTTCTTACGATAAGCTCTTCCTCTTCAGGAATCTCATAATTATTTAAAATTTTATACACTTCCGGAGAATTAGAGAACACCCCTTCAACAGTTGCCTTGTCAGCTTCCTTCCTTATCGAGGCAGTATCTCCCTTATCCCCAAGAAGAAGCGATAAAGCATTTATTATTATGGACTTACCGGTTCCGGTCGAACCTGTAAGAACATTAAATCCGGGTTTTAAAGTTACTTCGATTCGTTCAATAAGAGCGTAATTGCTGACTCTTATCTCTTTAATCATCCATTACCCCAGTTCAATTTTTTTCTAAGAATATCAAAGTAATCCCAATCTTTGAATTTTACTACTTTCAATGGATTTACATTCCTTTCAACAGAAAGCTCTTCTCCAGAATTAAGAGTAAGTAACCTTTGTCCATCGAAAATTAATTGGCATTTCTCCTTAGTTTTAATTAATATTCGAGATTCCTGCTTCACGACTAATGGTCGAAAAGTTAAAGCATGCGGCGATATAGGTGTTATAACAATAGCTTTGATACCGGGTTTTAAAATCGGACCTCCACAAGACAAGGAATAAGCAGTAGAACCGGTAGGCGTTGCAATAATCAAACCATCACCGGAGAGTTGTGTTACAAAACTATTATCTATATATATCTCCAGATCGATAACTCGTATATCAGTCGATGAAAAGACCACATCATTTAAAGCGATATTTTCTTCACCGTTAAAATTAGCCTTTAAAAAAAATCTTTCCTGAATTTCATAATTTTTGGACTTAATATCTTTAAAAATATTCTTTATTTCTTCTTTCCTAATGTCAGTAAGAAACCCAAGCCCCCCAAGATTTATTCCTAAAAGAGGTATATCAAAATCGTATATAATTGAACCAGCCCAGAGAAAAGTACCATCCCCTCCTGCAGCAATAATGAAATCACATTCTTTAATTTTCTCTTTATTTTCATCGTATATAACAAGTGAAAAACCGTTCTCAGCTGCTGCTTTTTCCAGGTTTTCCAAGACAGATTCAACATGTCTTTTACCGGAAGTATAAAAAACACCTATTTTCATATTTTAACTCCATACAAAAATCTGATCTTATTATATTGATCTTTTTCATACGAACATTTTAAATTGCCGGGAATCTTAATATAAGGCAAATTAGAAGAATCTATTTCAATAAATATCAAACCACCTTTTTTTAATATTTTTGAGGCATTTTTTAATATCTCATTTATAATATTAACTCCTTTATCTCCTCCATTCAGTGCTAATAAAGGTTCCCTTTTTACAACTGTATCTGTTTTTTTTAGATTCTCCTCTAAAACGTAAGGAGGGTTAGAAATAATCATATCAAATTTACTCCTACTTACAAAACATTTAAATAAATCAACGCAAACTATATCGATTTTATCGTTAAGTTTATGATATTCAACATTCTTTTTGCATAGTCGAACAGCTTTTTTTGAAATATCAGTCGTGATAATCTTAGTTTTTTTGACCCGGGCAGCAATCGAAATTGAGATTGCACCGGTTCCGCAACCTATTTCAAGAACATGTGGATAATCAAATTTCTTTAATTTGCTAATAGCCCGAACTGCCATTAATTCCGTTTCAGGTCTGGGTATGAACACTCCACTTTCAGTAAAAATATCGAACCCGAGGAAATTCGTTTTTCCGACTATATACTGCCATGGTTCTCCATTTAGCCGGCGTTTTAAGTAACCCCTAAATTTAAGGAACTCATTCTCGTCAATCCGATTATTGTTTATAAGTATATCTTCTTTACTTTTACCTGTTGTTTCCTCTAAAAAAATAAAACTTTCAATTTCCGGAGCAGAACTACAAACCCCTAACTCTTTAACTCCAAAATCAAAAACTTCAAGTAATCTCATCATCCATTTCCCCTTTCTGCTCAGTTCTTAAATTTTCTATTAAATCGCCGATTTTTCCGTCGAGAAACATATCTAAATTATATTTGGTATAATTTATTCGATGATCTGTAATTCTATTTTGAGGAAAATTATAAGTTCTGATTTTCTCGCTTCTATCTCCGGAACCCACCAATTTTTTTCTTTTAGAACGTATCTTCTTATCCGCTTTTCCCTGTTCGTATTCGAAAATCTTTGCCCTTAAAAGTCTCATTGCCTTTTCTCTATTCTGATGTTGAGATCTTTCATCCTGACAGGAAACAATAATTCCTGAAGGTTTATGTTCTATTCTAACCGCAGAGCAGGATTTATTAACATGTTGTCCCCCTGGTCCCGATGCCGAGAAAAAGTCGACCTCCAAATCATCAGGATCGATTTCCACCTCCACTGCCTCTCTCTCAGGAAGAACTGCCACAGTAACAGCAGAAGTATGTATTCTTCCTCCGGATTCTGTAACCGGAACTCGTTGCACTCTATGAACTCCACTCTCGAATTTCATATGTCCATAAACATTTACCCCCGAAATCAGGTTTATTACTTCCCTATAACCATTCATTTCCGTCTTACTGAAATCCACTATCTCAAATTTCCATCCCATGTTCTCGGCATATCTTGAATACATACGCAAAAGATCAGCACAAAACAAAG
>Ga0307422_1001947_pt1 | contig 10471 bp, 10 predicted proteins | sample SalMarWE160290MG_FD_202153 | JGI IMG/M metagenome (GOLD analysis project Ga0307422, IMG submission 202153) | Salt marsh sediment microbial communities from the Plum Island Ecosystem LTER, Massachusetts, United States - WE1602-90 | ecosystem: Environmental > Aquatic > Marine > Intertidal zone >...
AATAGATTTTATTCCATTCCACCATTGATTCTGTTTTGTTGATGAACGCATTTTGGTTTGATAAGGATTGGCTGGTTTAGCATCCGGCGGCTGCCGGATCAGCCACTCACCCCCCTCACCTGATGTATCAAAAAAGAGGGAATAAACCTCTTCCTTTTTCGTGCGTGCAAATGTATTAATAGTTTTTAATATTGACAACATGTTTTTTCTATAATTATGTGAATAAATCCCCTTCTATTACACAATAAAATGTGAAGGGAGACGTTTTCTAAATAGCAGAATAACAACATATAAGGACTTGTAATCTTTCTAAAGAAGATAAACTGTTTGGTAAATTCAAACTTTCGGTTTACATTTGGTAGGAAAGAAAAGGAAGTTCATTGAAAGGAACATATTGATCCGCATTAATATTTAGTTGGTAAACTCAACAGTAATCGTAAACCGGGTAAGCTTACGGTTGTTAAAACAGGCCTCAGTTCCGGTTTTCCGGAAAGCCGCAAGGCCGGAGGACGTTTGATCAACCGGGCACCCAAATCCTATCATTTAGGGGTTTTACAAACAGTTTAGTGCGGATTTTTTTTCGAATTAAAAGCTGGCTTATCTATAAGCCGGCTTTTATTCTTTTGGCTTGTCTGAAGTTTTTGTTGTCTTCTTCCTGAAAATTATGAAGAAATAAATATATTTGGAGCAAAATGCCTCTTTAGCTCAGCGGTAGAGCAGCTCACTCGTAATGAGCAGGTCGTGGGTTCAAATCCCATGAGAGGCTCTGAAAATTATCCTGTAGTTCCAATGTGCTGTACATTGGGGCCAAAGGATGAGTCAGCAAACCCCAAAGAATCACCAACTAGAAAATACGGGATTTTGGAACCTGATCCGGCTGTTTAATTCTTTCTGCCAGACCATTCTTTTAATGTGTAAACCAGAAGGAATAAGACCAGCAGCACACTCACCAGGGAAGCGATTCTCGGGATATAGTCTCCGTACTTTACGTAAAAAGTAATCTTTTCATTTCCATTCAGTTTCCCTCTCAATGCAGCATCTTTCCACCAGCCGGTTTTCTGAAGCACGTCGCCCCGTTGGTTGATCAAACAGGAGATTCCGGTATTCGCAGCCCGGGCAATGCTCCGTCTTGTTTCGATTGCCCGGAGGCGTGCATAGGACATGTGTTGTTTGTATCCGGGCGTATCTTTCCACCATCCGTCGTTGGTGATAATAAAAATGTACCGGGCTCCTTGTTTGACAAAATCAGCTATGTAAGCTCCGAAGATCGATTCATAACAAATAGCCGGGGCAATCCGGGTTCCGTCGTCGGCTATGAAATTTGCAGGTTTCCCCTGCTTCCCGAGGCTACCTGAAGTGCCCCCCAGGTCGATAATAAAATTCTGCAAAAAACCCAGGTATTTCAGATACGGTATTTTCTCCACGCCGCTGACAAGAATCGATTTATGATAGATCTGGGGTTCTCGATCTGATCCGATGTAAAGAGCGGTATTAAAAACATCAAAAACAAGCATTCGACCGTCATTCAATTCTCTTGCTCTGGCTGTTTCCGGTATGGAATCTCCCGACCGGTAGTATTTTAATGTGGAGGCGCCAAACATTAATTCTGTGCCCGGAGTGTTTTCTGTTAACCGGGCCATGTTGCGGAACTGAACATTATTTTCCAGGTTCTCTTCGTCCCAGTATTGTTCAAAGATTGTTTCCGGCCCCAGGATAAAATCGGTTTCGCCGGTCATTTTTGACCTGGCAAGGTCGACAAATTTCCGGAGAACCTGATTGGAGAACCCGATATCATGCGATTCATTGTAAGGATCGATATTTGGCTGGACCACCACTACCTCCCGGGGATCTTCCTTTTCCTCATAATGGGTGTACATAAACACGGAAACCATAATGGGAATCCCCACCCAAACCACAACCGAAAAAGCAGAAATGTAAAACCAGCGGGTTCTGTTTCTTTGGACAATATTTTTCAGAACCTTATAGATCAGTATATTGCCTGTCAGGATCCACAAGGAACCTCCAAAAACACCGGTACATTCATACCACTGGATCATTTTCACCTGATTGGCGAATCCGTTTCCGAGGGTCAGCCAGGGCCATTCAAAGTCCCAGTGGTAATGTAGAAATTCAAACGAAAGATAAAAAACAACCAACGCAAGGTAGCCAAGGCTCCCGGAAAATCTGCGTCTGGCCGCATGAGCCAGCCACCAGATGAGAGCCATTGCAAAAGCATTCAGGGTGATTGCAGCTATTGCGCCTGCAGGGGTTGCATGTTTGATCCACCAGGTGGTAAGCAGGTTCCAGACCAGGAAGGCCAGAAAGGCCTGTCCGAAGAATGAAACACTTCGAACGGTTTTTTTAGCCGATACGTAATGATCATCCAGGCAGAGCAACGGCAGGAAGGCAACAAAGAGGATCCATCCGGGTAATCCAAGCCAGGCCAGGCTCAGGAGTATGCCGGAAAGACAAGCTAATATAATTTTCAGGCTTCCCTTCATGGATCAGCTGTTTACTCTGTTTTCTAAAGCGACGGCCTGTTTTTCCCTCTCACGGAAAACAAAGTCCACCCGGCCGATCATCATTCCTCCCCACCAGGCCTGGTTTACAATTACCGGCCGGCCGGCCCTGTTGGTTATTTCAAGGGGCTTTTCAAGGTAGGTATGGGTATGTCCTCCAACAATCAGGTGGGTTCGTTCTGTATGGACTGCAATCTGTTCATCGCCGATTCGCCCGTCACGGTAATGCAATCCAAGATGGGAAAGGCAGATGATCAGGTCACATGCCTCCTCTTCGGACAGGAAGGATTCCATCTCCAGGGCAACCTTCAGGGGATCGTTGTACACCGTATTTCCATAGTTCGCTTCGGCTACCAGGCCTTTCAGTTCGATTCCCAGCCCATAGATTCCGATTTTTACTCCCCCGCGGTTAAAGATCCTGTAGCGGGGGAAAGAACCTTTCAGAATGGTATCGGAGAAATCGTAGTTGGAACAGATCAATGGGAAACCAGCATGTATCAAGGGATCCTTTAGGCCTTTCAGACCGTTGTCGAATTCATGGTTCCCAACGGTTCCGGCATCATACCCTGCCAGACTCATCGTCTTGAAGATCAGTTCGCCTTTATAAAAATTAAAGAAGGGTGTTCCCTGGAACATATCCCCGGCATCGAGGAGCAAGGTTCCGGGATTCTCCAGTCTGACTTTTTTTACATATTCTGAAATGCGTGCCAGTCCTCCCTTTCCGTTGTACCGTTCATCCGAACTTTCAAAGGGATCAATGTGGCTGTGTATATCATTGGTATGCAAAATGGTAATGGTGTATAAGCCATTTTTTGCCTGCATGGAGAAGGGAGCCAGACCCGCCCATAGTCCGGTTGCCCCTGCCATGACATTCCTGATAAAAAGTCTTCTATTCATAATAGATCCTCCCGTCGGTTTTTGCAGATACAGACCGGCCGCTTTGATACAGCTTTTCCATGTGTCTGATGATCACATCACGAATTAACAAATCGCTTGAAACCTGTTGCAAGGCATTTTTCAGCATCTCCAGGTTATCTCCTCCGTCTGCTATATAATCGTTTGTAATCAGCCAATAGTGTCCGTTCGGGTCAAGGGATTTCCCGGCAATCGTGATATTTTCAGCCTTACTGCCGGAAATAGCAAACCGGACTCCTCCCAGGCTGTCTCCTCCATTCCCGGCTATTCTGTCCAGGAAACGCTTAATATCAGAACCCTTCAGTTTCAGAAAGACCATTTTGTTTTCAAAAGGCATAAGCTCATAAATATGCTGTACGGTTATTTCACCCTTCGGAAGAAAAGTCCGAATGCCTCCATAGTTAAAATAGGAAACTGCTGCTTCCATGCGCTGGTTTTCTTCTTTTAAAAAATCCTTCCCTTCCAGGAGCAACAAGTCGGCCAGGAAATTGGTAAGATTGCTTTCAGGCTTATTCTTTACCATTTGTTCCTCAGCTTTACCGATAACCCGTGACATCTTTTCCTTCAGTTGTTTTGCGTAGGGTTGACAGAGCGAAACCACATGCGGATCTTCCTCAGCCAGGGTTGAATCTACCGGAATATTCTGATACTGAATATCTGTGATATAACGGTTTGGGCTACATGCAGCCAGGATACCGATTATTAACAACAGGTTGTAAACAACTAATTTCCGCATTTGCTGTAAATGATTAAAAATCTTTTTAATATTAATCCGTTAAAATAATAAAATATAACGGCCGGTTCATGGATTTTTCAAACTTACATATAAATAAGTTCGGAGGCATTATTTTAACAATTTTTTTACTTTTCATGCTGTTTCCTGCGGTTTCCCAGGAGAATTACATGCTGGTGGAAGCAAAGGAGGGGGATGGTATTTACACTTTGCTTCGCAGGCATGGCTTGCAACCGGGGCAATACCTTCATGAATTCATATCCTTGAACAAATCAGCCCTGGGGACAAACCATGCACTTTTTTCTGGAAGAATGTACAAATTGCCGATACAAGCTGAAAGCGATCCCGGACCGTCTATTTCAGCAAATGCTGTTGTTCACAGCTATCCAATTTTTGGTGAAAAGTACAAAGAGGTAGCTATTTCGTCGGACGAACTCAGCGGAGCTGTGTATTATCTTGTGGCCGGTCACGGAGGGCCGGATCCTGGTGCGATGGGAAGGTATGGGAACCATACCCTGTGCGAAGATGAATATGCCTATGACGTGACCTTGCGCCTTGCCAGAAACCTTATTGAAAAAGGGGCCTCCGTATACATGATTATCCGGGATCCCGATGAAGGAATCAGGGATGAACAGTTCCTGAAACCGGATAAGGATGAGATCTGTTACCCCAATCTGAGCATCCCCTTAAACCATGTTGCCAGGCTCAGACAGCGCAAGGACGCTGTGAATAACCTCTATCTCAAAAACAAAAATAAATTTCAGCGGGTGATCGTGGTGCATGTGGACTCCAGAAGCCGCGGAGAAAACATTGATGTGTTTTTTTATCATGACCGGAGAAGCAACACCGGACATAAAGCGGCAACGATCCTGCAACGGACGTTTGATAAGAAATACAGGGAAAACCAACCCGGCAGGGGATACCATGGCACGGTTTCCTGCCGGGGACTGTATATGGTCAGGAATACATACCCTGTGGCGGTTTATATCGAACTGGGCAATATTAACCATGCCCGTGACCAGAGACGGTTCATCGTGACCGATAACCGACAGGCTCTGGCCAATTGGATGACCCTTGGACTGGTGGAGGATTTTCAGACAAATAAATAAGGAAATTATAGTTCCAGATTGCCTTCTTCGTGCTTTTTGAAGAGTTTCGAAAGGGTAGCCAGTTGAGTGGCAATTTTTTTCATGGCCTCTTCGGTGCCGGATGTAATTTCTTTATTTTGTATCTTAAGCAGAAGGTACCCATAGATTGCGTTCAGGCAGGTTTCGATGTCATGGGCTGAAGCATTTCCTTTTAACCTGAATTCATTAATCAGAGCGATATTCTCATTGAAGAAAGCAGAATATTCAGGGGAAGTATTCTTTTGTAAGATCCTCAGATGAAATTCGTTGAGGTCGTTGATGTGGTTTGCCAGGAACTGAAGATGGCCTGATTCTGAGATTCCTTCTTTATCCATCATCAGGACCAGGTTCGCGTACCAGTCGATTACTTCCTGCTGTTGGGATTCGTTTAGCCGGTACCTGGAAATGAGATGGTCTTGTATAAGGTCCATATCCATTTTAAAAGCCCGGATCAGGTCTTCAACCTGAAACATATAAAGGATGTATTCTGCAATATTCTCTTTTCTTTTTTTTCTGGCGACAAACATAATTTTCACATTTACTCATTAAACAAACGGTCTATATCCCGTCGTTCTTTTTTTGTAGGGCGGCCCGCCCCTTTCTTCCGGTTAAACCAGGAACCCCTTTTTTGCATTTCCAGCACTTCGAGTTGTTCCGGGGGGGTAATATCTTCCACAAATCCGGCAGCAAGGCTTGCTGACATTCGTTTTTCTGTTACATCGAGTATTTTATAAGTCCGGATGACAGGTGATTTTCTGACTTCCACCACCTGGCCGGGTTTAACTGCATGGGAAGGTTTTACAGGGAGATTGCCCAGGAAGACCCGTCCTTTTTTACAGGCTTCTGCCGCCTTGTTTCTTGTTTTGAAGATTCTGACAGCCCAAAGCCATTTATCCATCCGCACCCCTTTGTCCATTTTTATTCTCTTTTATTAAAAAGATTCATGGTCCGATCTATGCCTAACGTGCCAAAGTTTTGGATTATTTCAATACAGGATTCAATTTTCTCCGGAAGGGCTTTTTCTTCTTCACGGGTCCAGTTGCTGAGCACATAATCGACCTGAAATCCCGGATGGAAATCATCCCCGATGCCAAAACGCAACCGGGCATAGTTGGTATGGCCCAGTGTCTCATTGATGCTTTTGAGTCCGTTATGACCGCCATCGCCTCCTTTTGCCCTGATCCGCAAAGTCCCAAAGGGCAATGCAATATCATCCACCAGGACCAGCAGATTGCCCACAGGGATCTTTTCTTTTTGTAACCAGTAATTTACAGCCTTTCCGCTTAGGTTCACCCAGGTGGTTGGGCGGAGAAGGATAAACAACCTGGACCTGTATTTGTATTCGGCGATAAACCCGTATCTACGGTCCGCAAAAGAGATATTGGATGCATCAGCCCATGCATCCAATATTCTAAAGCCAATGTTGTGACGGGTATTTTCGTACTTTTCTCCTATGTTGCCCAGACCGGCAATAAGGTATTTCAAGTTGCTGGTTTTTTATGATCACTATTCCGTTGTTCCGGAAGTTTCTTCAGATGGGGTTTCTTCTCCGGCTTCTTCTTCCTCAAGCTCTTGTTCCTCTATTTCTTCAGGAAGCAGGGATTTTGCCATTCTGGTAACAATCACTCCAACGACTACATTGGATTTATCGTTGAGGAATTCGAGGTTATCTCTTTTCAGATCCTCCACCTTGATGCTGTCACCAATATCCAGATTTTCCACATTGATTTCAATGTAATCCGGAAGGTCTTTTGCCAGGGCTTTAACACGCAGCCTGCGAAGGTTTGTGTATAATTTCCCTCCTTGTTTTATTCCAACTGCCAACCCCTCGATTTTTACCGGAATCTCCATTTTTACCGGTTTGTTTTCTTTTAACAGAAGAAAATCCGTATGGAGCAGTTGCTCATCTGTGGGGTGCCATTGCTGATCCTGGAGGATGGTTTTGTAGATTTCTCCGTCAAGATCCAGGTCGATCAGATATACATCCGGTGTATAGATAATCTTACGGAATTCATTAAATTCAGCATAAAAATGCACGGGTTTGTCACCTCCGTATAACACACACGGAACATTTCCTTCTGCCCGCAGCTTTCTGGCATATTTTTTACCGACGGACTCTCTTTTTTTTCCTTTAATTACTACTGATTTCATTTTTTACTAATTTACAATTATGGTACTCAGTTTCACTCCTGGTGTAAAACAGGATAAAACAGCATGCATAATTATACAGGCTGGCTCTCTTAAAAAAGCGGTGCAAATATAATCATTACCTGTAATATAACGAACTTATCGATTGATTTTTATAAATTCGCAGGATTGCTTCTCCAAAGGCCTCAGCAACAGATATATATTTTATTTTTTTGGAAACATTTTTTGGGGCTATAGAATCGGTAAAGAATACTTCTTCGAGGGCCGATTCATCGATTCTCTTGACAGCGGGGCCCGATAAGACGCCATGGGCGGCAAAAGCCCTCACACTGTTTGCTCCTTTTTCCTTCATTAAATTGGCTGCTTTCGTGATGGTTCCGGCGGTATCAATCATATCATCCACAATGATGACATCTTTATTTGTGATATCTCCGATAACGGTCATATTCCCCACCACATTGGCTTTTGATCTTGATTTATGGCAGATAACCATTCCGCATTCCAGCATCCTTGAATAGGTATTGGCCCGTTTGGTGCCTCCCACATCAGGGGAAGCAATCACCAGATTCGGAAGGTTCATCTTATGAATGAAGGGGATAAAATGGGCCGATGCAAAGAGATGGTCCACCGGCACATTGAAGAAACCCTGTATCTGGTCGGCATGCAGGTCCATGGTTATCACCCTGTTGACGCCTGCTGCCGATAACAGGTCGGCAACCAGCTTGGCCCCGATGGATACCCGCGGTTTATCCTTCCGGTCCTGGCGGGCGTACCCAAAGTATGGAATCACTGCATTAATCGTGTGGGCACTGGCACGCTTGGCCGCATCAATCATGAGAAACAACTCCATAAGATTGTCTGATGGAGGAGCAGTCGACTGAACAATAAAAACATGCGATCCCCGGATGGTCTCTTCATAACAGGGTTCGAATTCTCCATCGGCAAAAACCGGACAGGAAGACCTGCCCAAAGAAATGCCTATGTTCTCACATATTTTTTCTGTTAAATGACGGGTCCCGGTACAGGTGAAAATTTTTAACGGATGGTTCTTTTGGCCCATGTTTGTTTGATTTAGGGTTGAATTTGAGTTAAGATGGTCATTATTAGCATAATAAATGAGTTGCTCATGAATAGTTTCCCCCTAAAAGTAAGAAGAAAATAAAAAACAATCAACTCCATTTTAATTTGATTCGTTAATCTGTTGGATATAATCAAGGATCTCCTTCCTTCCCAATCCTTTGGCAGCAGATGAAACAAAGAAGGGAGGTAATTCTTCCCATGTTTCTGAAAGTTTCCGGCTGTAATCCGCTACATTTTTATCTGCTTCCTGAGGTTTCAGCTTATCTGCTTTGGTAAATACCATAGCAAAGGGAATCCGGCTTATCCCCAGCCAATGGATGAATTCCAGGTCTATCTTCTGGGGTTCATGGCGGATATCGATCAGGACAAAAAGGCAATACAGGTTTTCCCTTGTTAGAATATACTGACGAATAAGGGTGTTGAATTTTTTGCGTTCTTTTTTTGAGACTTTAGCATATCCGTATCCCGGCAGGTCGACCAGATACCAGAAATCATTGATGAGAAAATGATTGATCAGCCTGGTTTTTCCCGGGTTCCCCGATATTTTAGCCAGTGATTTGTCCTGAACCAGCATGTTTATCAACGATGACTTCCCTACATTGGATCGTCCGGTAAAGGCATATTCGGGCCGGTCAGGTGCCGGGCATTTTGTGACATCTGCATTGCTGATTAAAAAAAGGGCTTTTTTTACTTCCATCGTTACGCATTATGGATGTACACTTCAAGCAGCGCTACTTCATTATGGAAAGGCCGCAGGCTGAAATTTGGTATACTGGCCGGAACCAACAGGGTTTCTCCTTTTTTTAGTAATCCGCTTCCCCCGCTGTAGTTTAATTCCAGTTCCCCTTCGATGCACAGATAGATCACAAAAGAATCAACAGAATAAAAGTCTCTTTCGATTTTTTTATTCAATACCAGAAGGTTGGTGGTGAAATAGTTGCAACGAACCAGTTCCGAGGGTTTATTCAGCTGCCTTTTGTATTTTTTCTTATAGCTTTTCTGATAGTCAAAACGGATGGCATCGAGGGCCAGGTCGGTGTGTAATTCTCTTTTCTTTTCTTCTGCATCTTTTCTGTCAAAATCATAAATCCGGTATGTCACATCCGATGTCTGTTGAATTTCAGCTACCAACACGCCTGCGCCGATTGAGTGAACTCTCCCGGCCGGTATAAAAAATACATCGCCTTTATGAACTTCTTCAAAAGAAAGGATATTCAGTAAATCGCCCCTGTTAAGATACTCTATGAATTGCTCTCTGGTAAGTTCCCGGTTAAACCCGGAATTCAGCCTGGCTCCTTTTCCGGCATCCACGACATACCACATTTCTGTTTTTCCAAAGGCATTGTGCCGCTCTTTGGCCAGTTTATCATCGGGGTGCACCTGTATGGAAAGATCCGCGTTGGCATCAATAAATTTCACCAGAAGGGGAAATTCTATTCCGTATTTCTCGTAGTTTTTTTCCCCTACAAGGTCGCCCATATAGATCTCAATCAGCTCCTGAAGGGTGTTCCCGGCCAGAAATCCGTTGGAAACAACCGACAGGTTATCTTCAACACCGGAGATTTCCCAGCTCTCACCGCAATTGGGCAGATCACCAAAATCTTTATCCAATACCGTTCGTATTTTTTGTCCTCCCCATATTTTCTCAAAATAACGGGATTCAAATTTTAAGGGATATAATCCATTCATGCGTTTGATACTTAGTGCCTGTAGCCTGTTTGTAATGTTTAATATATTATAGGAATCCACGTCCTGGGGGCGTGGGATTGTACTTTTTGCTTGTATATGAATGGAATCATAAGTCGGAAGACGGAAGTCCGAAGACGGAAGACGGAAGTCCGAAGACCGGAGACGGAAGACGGAAGACGGAAGTCGGAAGTCGGAAGACCGGAGACGGAAGAAGGAAGTCGGAAGACGGAAGTCGGAAGACCGGAGACGGAAGAAGGAAG
>Ga0307422_1001951_pt1 | contig 10462 bp, 7 predicted proteins | sample SalMarWE160290MG_FD_202153 | JGI IMG/M metagenome (GOLD analysis project Ga0307422, IMG submission 202153) | Salt marsh sediment microbial communities from the Plum Island Ecosystem LTER, Massachusetts, United States - WE1602-90 | ecosystem: Environmental > Aquatic > Marine > Intertidal zone >...
ATGTCTGCATTTTCAGCTTCACCCCCGGCCGGGGGAAAAATCAGCATCAAATCTCTGCAGGCCAAAAAAGCGCGCGGGGAGCCGATTACCTTTCTAACCGCGTATGATTTTCCGACCGCAGTAGCCCTGGACAGATCGGGGATTGACGGAATCCTTGTGGGCGATTCGTTGGGAATGGTTGTGCTGGGTTACGAAACAACGCTGCCGGTAACCATGCAGGAAATGCTGCACCACTGCCGCGCAGTGGCGCGCGGCGTTTCGCGCGCTCACCTTGTAGGCGATCTGCCCTTTATGTCCTATCAGGTCTCGACATCCGATGCGCTTCGGAATGCGGGGATGATGCTTCAAAAAGGGAACATGGATGCCGTTAAGCTGGAAGGCGGCAGAGACAGGGCTCCAGCCATAAGATCCATCGTCTCTGCGGGCATTCCCGTAATGGGGCACCTCGGATTAACCCCGCAAAGCGTCCATCAATTGGGCGGTTGGAAAGTACAGGCAAAATCGACGAAGGCGGCGCGGATTCTGATAGAAGATTCGCTTATACTGGAGGATGCCGGATGCTACGCCATTGTGCTGGAATCGGTTCCCACGGAAGTAGCCCAATTAATTTCAAATCGGCTTTCGATCCCCGTCATCGGCATCGGGGCTGGAACGGGATGCGACGGCCAAGTCCTTGTCACTCACGACGTGTTGGGTCTTTTTGACCGTTTCACTCCGAGCTTCGTGAAAAAATATGCGGATCTGTTCTCGGAAATGGAGCGGGCCTTTCGGGAATATATAGATGATGTAAAAACTAGGCGTTTCCCGGCGGCCGAGCACGCCAATAAAATGGACCCTCAGGCTCTGCGCGATTTGATTAACGAAATGGATATGGTCGAAGACGAGCCGGCGGCAAAGGACCGGCGGGAATCGCGCTTTAATTAAGGGGCGTGCCGTTAGACGGGCGCGTCCGATTTTTCGAAGCCTCGATGCAAATTCCGCAAATTCATTTCTTAGGGAAGGTAAGTCTTATTCGGCCGCAGGGGGCCTGAATGATGCGGGTCATTTTGTTCGGAACGGGCGCAATGTCCTGTCTTTTCGCGGCAAGGCTGTCCGGAAAGGCGGATGTCGCCGTCGTTGGGACGTGGGCCGAAGCCATCGAATCCATCCGAAGGAAGGGGATTCTCGTCGAAGATTCCCGAGGATTACAGCCGTTCCGGGTTCAGGCCGAATATCTCGGCGCAAAACTCAAGCCCGGCGATCTTGTGATTGTCTTGGTTAAATCCTGGCAGACGGCAAAAGTGGCGCCTTACGTCGAGCGCTGTTTAAATGCCGGAGGATTGGCTGTTTCTCTCCAGAACGGGCTGGATAACATTGAAAAACTCGGCAAGAAGGCATTTCCCGGAACTACGGAGGAAGGAGCGACATTGCTGGGCCCCGGGCGGATACGCATAGGGGGTTCAGGCCCGACCCACATGGTGGCTCCGGATTGGGCGGTGGAATTGCTGAAAGAGGCGGGATTTGAGTGCTATCGATGCAGCCCGAAGGAAGCCGATAGCCTCCTGTGGGGCAAATTGTGCATCAACTGCGGCATTAATGCGATAACGGCCCTATTGCGCGTCCCGAACGGGGAGCTTCTCAAAAGATCTTCGGCTGCGGATCTCATGGAGCAGGCCGCAACCGAATGCGCGGCCGTCGCGCGAGGGGCGGGCATACCGCTGCCGTTTGCGGATGCAGCCGCGCGTGTAAGGGAAGTCGCCGAAAAAACAGCTGCGAACAGATCTTCAATGCTGCAGGATATAACGCGTGGCGCACCGACCGAGTGCGATGCGATTTACGGAGCCGTAGTTCGGGAGGGTAGACGTGTTGAAGTTGAGGCGCCTGTAAACGAAACGCTTTGGTTGCTCATGCGCGCCGCCGCGGGCATGGTCGGAGACCGCTTTTAAACAATGCAAGCGACCAGCAGTCTTTCGGATCTTAGGGAAATTCGCTCGTCCATGAAGGGATCTTTCGGCCTGGTCCCCACGATGGGAGCGTTGCATGCCGGCCATGCTTCTCTTGTGAAGCGGGCGCGAGCGGAATGCAGTTATGTCGGAGTCAGCATATTCGTCAATCCGAGCCAGTTCGGTGCCGGGGAAGATTTATACAAATACCCGCGCACGATTTCCAGGGACCTCGAAATGCTTGAGGGTTTAGGGGTGGATCTCGTCTGGACGCCGGCGGCGGAAACAGTCTACGGAGAGGGATTCCAGACCTGGGTCACGGTCGATGAATTGAGCGCATTCCTGGAAGGGAAAAGCCGGCCGGGGCATTTCCGCGGTGTAGCGACGATTGTGGCGAAGCTCCTGAATATTTTCCTTCCGGACAAGGCCTATTTCGGGCAGAAGGATGCTCAGCAAACTGCCGTGATCGGGCGCATGATTCAGGATTTGAATTTTCCTGTTGAACTGGTTGTGTGCCCCACGGTCCGCGATGGGGACGGTTTAGCTCTGAGCAGCCGAAATGCTTATTTGAGTCCTTCGGAAAGAAAGGCGGCAACCGTTCTTTATAAGGCCTTATGCGCCGCAAAGCAAAAATATGAGGATGGAGAAAGAAACGCGGAATTGCTGCGCAGGGAAATGCGTTCGGTAATCCGGTCCGAACCGTTGGCGATCGAGCAATACGTATCCGTTGCGGATCCAAATACTCTCTGTGAACTTGAAGAGATTTCAACGCATGCGCTTTTATCAATGGCCGTCTACGTAGGCAGCACGCGTTTGATCGACAATGTTGTTGTTTAGAAGCCTTTCCGGGCTATGAGGAGGCGCCTTATGCTGCTTGCTATAGACATAGGAAACACAAGCATCACGCTCGGACTATTTGATTCGGAAAAGCTCGGGCCCTGCTGGAGGCTTGCTTCGAACAACGAGCGCACGCCGGACGAATACGGCATTTTTATGGTTCAGCTTCTGGAACGGGCGGGAATTCAACCCGGGAAGATTCGCGAAATCGCTATTGCCTGCGTGGTGCCGCCGCTGACCGGCACTTTTGAGCGCGCTTGCCGCGACTATCTGAACATCACGCCGCTGGTTGTCAACGCGGGGACGAGGACCGGGGTGCCTCTGCGCTACGAGGATCCTAAGCAGGTGGGCGCCGACCGCGTTGTCAATGCGGCGGCTGTGCGGCATTTTTACAAGGGCCCGGCATGTATTGTGGATTTCGGAACAGCGACGATCTTTGACGCCATTTCCGCCAAGGGCGAATATCTGGGGGGCGCCATCGCCCCCGGAATCGGCATTGCTTCCGACGCTCTTTTCCGCCGGGCGGCCAAACTTCCCAGGGTGGAGATCCTGCGTCCTCCGGCTTCCATTGGACGCAACACGGTACACTCTTTGCAATCCGGACTGCTTTATGGATATGTCGGGCTTGTTGAAGGAATGGTTGCGCGGTTCCGCGCGGAGCTCGGCCCGGGAATGAAAACCATAGGCACGGGAACGCTGGTAGAGCTTATCGCCGAGGAAACCAAGAGCATCGATATTATAGAACCGTGGCTCGCGCTGCAGGGCTTGAGGATCATCAACGATATCAACCGTAAAGCCAAAGCCTGACAATTCGCGACCGCCCTTCCCGAGAGGGGCTGAGGCGCGTTAAAACATCCAGAAGGATATTGGCGTCCACGAAAACCGTTCCGGCTCGGACATGGGCACGTAGACGACCGACCTATTTACTGTCTGCTGAATATACCGCCAGAACGATGGGCCGAAACCGTTGCCGCAAACGTTACTGCGGATTACGAAGCATCAGCCTGAAACAGGATGGCTGACTTTGTCCCGCGACTTGAAAGAGAAAAATTCGGCGACATTTTCGTGCAGCAATTGCGGGAAGGATTTATCCAGATAGGATCGAATGGAGACGTAGCACTGGTCGCAGGTATTTTTCTTGGTGAATTCGCGGACCATGCGCTTTTGTTCGTAAAGGCCGTAGCGTTTGAATTGCATGGAACATGGCTGCAGCCAACCGTCGCTGGTGACGACGAGCCAGCGGAGCCCCGCTTTGCAGAACGGCGTGCCGCCCCTCAAAAAATACTGGTAGGTGGCGTCTATTGTAGTCGGGTTGTTTGTAATCCAATTAGACCGGTTCATGCGATTCTTGATCCCATCTAATTCCCGCTTAAGGACGGCTTTTTGCTGCTCGGAATTGATGAAATAATCGCGGCATCCGGTGCGCAGCGGGGAATAGGCGCTGTAATTAACATTGACGCCCCATTCAGCCGCTTTGTCTGCAATAGCGTTGATTTCTTCGACGTTGGAGGAAGTGATGCAGTTGTTCAATACGATATCGTCATAACCGAGAGCAGCCGTTTCCGGTATTACCTTGTTTAGATGTTTGAAGAGGCCCGGATATCCGCGGAATTCATCGTGGCGTTCATCGGGGAAATCCAGGCTGACGCAGAATTCGTCTGCTCCCGCCTGACGGAGGCTGATATAGCGCTCTTTGGTCATGTTGGACCAGTTGGATACCACAATAATGTAGGGAAGGCCGTTGCGCTGCTTGATATTGCGGATGACATCTTCGAGATCTTTGCGCAGCAGAGGCTCGCCGCCGGAAATCTGAACGACACAGGGGTGCAATACCTTCATGTATTTTCTGAACTCGGACGGCTTTAAATCATGTGAATTATCCCGCATGCCGCCGTGGTCGCAATGCTTGCAATGGCAGGTACAGGAATCCGTTACTTCAAAGGACACAACAATGGGCCGCTGGGTGAACCAATTCAACGACCCGCGTGCAATGATCCTTAATGATTCTCCCAAGGGAACCTTCCGCATAATCCCGCCCTCCCAAATAGTGTTTGATAATCAAAGATTGTTATCCTAGCAGAAAAAGAGCGTTTAATACAAGACGCATGTTCTCATACAATTGGCATCCGTCCCGGGAAGCCGTCCAGGCGGTGAAAGGCGCTGTATGCCTGGCGAAGGAAAGGCGGCGGAAAGCGCGAACAGAAAGCGGTGCCGGTTCACAACTTTGAAAAGAAGCCGCGCAGAAATCCCCCATGCGCGTTCCGGGTTGCGGCGAAATTTCGGGAAGATTTTGCTGAGGGAAGGGGGCGTGTTTCATTTCGGGGGAGCGGTTTTGGGGTCCGTTTTTGAATGCGGCCGCAGTTTGGCCGAGCGCTCTAAGCGCTCGCAGTGATCCTTGAGTTCCAACAGCACTGAGTTCCAGCCCTTATCGATCACATCGTATTCTTCGGCGCTGGTCGGGGAATCGTCTTTGTCGATCATAACCAATTCCGTCATGCCTGATTTCGATCTGATATCGTAGCGGAGGGTATGGCTTTCCTCCCGGCTGCGCGTGCCGCTGCCGTCGTCAATCCATAGAAGCTCTAGGGAGATCCCCGGATCAAGATGAGTAAAGACGGCCCGTCCTTGTTGCCCCGTTTGCCAGAGGGCGTTAAGTTCTCCGCCCTGGCGGGCATCACAGGTCGCCCGGTCGCAAAACCAACACATAAGCTCCTTGGATTCTGTCAGAGCCCTGTATATGACGTCCGGGGATGCTTTAATCCATACCTTTTTCCGGATCTTATTGCCGGATTTCGCGAACATGTCTTGAGGTTCAAACCGGTCGCCGGTCACCTTTATGTCCCTTTTAGAATCGTAGAATTCATTCAGCCGAAAACCATTCTATCGAAATAATCGAATTTAAAAGCAAATATAAATCATTCCGCATGTAACGTAAAGCCGTCCGGCTACAAATAGCGCCGGAGCTTGTTTCCGAATTTTAGGGTTCTATGCAGGCAGCGGCGTTGAACGCCCCCGTTGCATCCTCCCTTAAAAGCAGGCTGCAAGCGCGAACCATGCTTGTAGAAATATTATCGTTGACAATAAATTAGATGCCGACTAGCCTAAAAAAAGTTTAGGGCCAATGGGGCTGGCGAAATCTCACATTCAGCATTGCAACGACGGAAGGAGTTGCATTAATGGTTTGTAAATCGACGATAGGAAGATTTTTGCGTTTGCCTTATCGTTGTGTGGCATTATGGCGACCGCGCGGTTTTGTGCGGCGGAAACGAACGACGCTCTCGGAGCGGTTATCACAAAGGGAAGTATTTACCCGGATTATTCATGTTGTTGCCGGTGGCGGCTTTGATTTTTAGAACACTATCCATAGCGACATAAAACGGAAGCAGGGAAATCATGCGCAGAAGAATATTATCCATCGTAATTTTAATAGCGGTATTTATGCTGCTGGGCGGTTTGTCTTTTGCCGTAAGCATGTATTTTGACTATCTCTGGTTCCAAGAGCTCGGCAAGACGGCGATTTTTACAACTTCCATATATGCAAAGAGTCTGCTGGGCGGCGGTGTCCTTATCCTCGGTTTTCTTTTTCTGTATATCAACCTTATTTTCGCAAACAGCGGCCCGGGGCTTATTGAGATAGGCATTCCCACTCCGACCGGCCAGATAACGGCGTACAGGGTCACTCCGGAAATGGTTCAGCGTTTTTCCGGCTTGTTCGCTTTGGTGATCGGTTTCTTCAGCGGCATTGGCGAAGCCAATAACTGGGAAAAGGTCTGGCGCTGGCTTCATCGCGTGGATTTCGGCGCGGTCGATCCGGTTTTCTCGAAGGATATATCTTTTTATTTCTTTACGCTGCCCTTTTTGAAGGAAATAGTGCGGCTCGGATTGATCCTCAGCCTGCTGGCTGTGGTAAGCATCCTGGTTCTTTATTATTTCAAGGGGACTCTGGCTTGGCGCAAGAGAGAAAATGCGGGCCGAAGAAACAGGACGACCATTCATGTTTCGATCCTGGCTTCCGTGATTTTTATTATTCTGGCGATAAAAGCATACCTGGATCGCTATGAAATTCTATTCGGAAGCCATGAGATTTTTTCGGGCGCCAATTATTCGGAGCTATACGGCCGTTTGCCGGTCCTGACGATCCTCGCCGTTGCCGCCTTGGTGGGCGCGCTGCTGTGGGTTTTTAACGCTTTTGCTTCGAACAACCGTGCCGGTGCCGGGGCCGTGATTCTGTACTTTGCCGTATTATTTATCGGCAACCTCTATCCCGCCTTCCTGCAGAAATTCATTGTGTCGCCCAACGAGATGGAGAAAGAAAGCGCTCAAATAACGCATAACATCCGGGCGACGCTTCAAGCCTACGAGCTTTCCGAGGTTGAGGAACGGGACCTTTCGGGAGACAAGAGTTTAACCCAGGAGGACATCGAAAACAACGCCGCCACGATACACAGTATCCGGTTATGGGATCATGAGGAGCTTTTGGATGCTTTGAAGCAAATACAGGAAATCCGGACGTATTATGATTTTGTGTCGGTGGATCATGACCGTTATTTTCTGAGGGACGAACTGCAGCAGTTTATGCTTTCAGGCCGGGAGCTGAATTCAGCGGGCCTTCCCGAGCGCAACTGGATCAATGAACGTCTCAGCTACACGCATGGATACGGACTCGCGGTCGGCCCGGTCAATCAAATGACTTCCGAGGGGCTTCCGGTTCTCTATGTGCAGGATATCCCCCCGGTTTCCAAATTTCCCGTGTTTGAGATCGAACGGCCTGAGATCTATTTCGGCGAACTAACCGAGGGTTATGTGGTGGTCAAGACGGGGCAGAAGGAGTTCGATTATCCCTCAGGCGAAGAGAATGTATATTCATCTTACGAAGGCACGGGAGGGGTGGCCGTGGGTTCGTTATTCAGGAAGCTTCTTTTCGCGTTTTATTTCAGAGACGCCAAGATAGTGCTCTCCTCTTTAATAACGCCGGAGAGCAGGTTTTTATACTTTCGCAGCGTAAAACAGCGGTTCGGCCGTCTGGCTCCGTTTCTTCTCTTGGATCGCGATCCATACCTTGTCATTGATGAGGGCCGTATCTTCTGGATCCAGGACGCGTATACAACCTCAGATCGGTATCCTTACTCCACTTCAACGCCCGGCGTCGGCAATTACATGCGAAATTCGGTTAAGATGGTCATGGATGCCTATAACGGCGGCGTGGAGATCTACGTAGCCGATGCACAGGATCCGATAATCCAAGTATACCAGAAGATTTTCCCCGGGATATTCCGGCCGCTTTCCGAGATCCCAGCCAATCTGAAAAGTCATTTGAGATATCCCCAGGATATTTTCACGGTCCAGACTTACATGTATGCGGTCTATCATATGGGCGAGCCCCAAATTTTCTATAACAAGGAAGATTTGTGGCAGATTCCCTCTATCGGCGGGCGCGGGAACGAAAATCAGATGTCGCCCTATTACGTGATCACGCGGCTGCCGAAGGAAAAGAAAGAAGAATTCATTCTAATGCTGCCTTTTACCCCGGGGAGAAAGGATAATCTTTCGGCGTGGATGGTAGCGCGCAGCGACGGGGAACATTACGGGCGGCTCGCGGTTTATCGTTTCCCTAAACAAAAGCTGGTCTATGGGCCGAGACAGATCGTTGCGCGTATCAACCAGGATGCCGAAATTTCCAGGCAGATATCTCTCTGGGACCAGCGGGGATCCCAGGTGCGCCAGGGAAACTTGCTGATCATACCGATGGAAGAAGCGTTGCTTTACATTCGGCCGCTGTATCTGCGCGCCGAGAGCGGGAAGATTCCGGAGTTGAAGCGCGTCATCCTCGCCTACGAGAACCGGATCGCAATGGAAGAAACATTGGAAGCTTCCATCGCAAAAATTTTCGGCGATAAGAGCCCGCAACGGGATGAAACGCGTGAGCCGATTGTTGTGGAGGGCGGGACCCGGGATGAAGCGTTGACCGCGGATAAAGGCGATCTCATCCGGCAAGCGAAAGAAGCCTATGATAGGGCTGTTCAGGCTCAGAGGGAGGGGGACTGGGCCCGCTACGGAACCGAGCTTCATAGATTGGGCACCGTGATAGACAAGCTTGACAGGGAACGCGATTCGCAGGTGCCCGGAAACCGGTAACAGCTTAATGGATACTGTAGACTCCTAGGATGAAATTGAAATGGGCGCGACACAGTCTTTCGACATTACTACCGGGTGCGACCTTCAGGAAGTGGACAACGCCGTGAATCAATCGATGAAGGAGATCCGGCAACGCTATGATTTCAAAGGATTGGACGTCCATATAGATTTCCGGCGCGCTGAAAATAAGCTGGTATTGCGAGCGCCGGATGATTTCAAGCTGAAAGCCTTGTGGGATGTAGTCCAGGAGAAAATGGTCCGCCGCAGCGTGCCGATAAAGAATCTGCAACAGGGGAAATCCGCGCCTGCCGCCGGCGGGACGGTGGTTCAGGAGGTAAATCTGCAGCAGGGAATCCCCATCGAAACGGCGCGCGCCATCGTCAAATATATCAAAGAACTAAAAATCAAGAAGGTGCAAAGCGAGATTCAGGGCGATCAGGTGCGGGTTTCCTCTCCGTCCCGCGATAATCTCCAGACGGTGATGAGCCGTATTAAGGAAGAGGATTTCGGCGTGGAGCTGAAATTTGGCAATTACCGCACCAACTAATCTTCCAAAGATTGCGAACTACGCGCCTAGCTTGGCAATCTGCGCTTCAATAGTACCGTCTTCTATTTTTTGAAAGAGAATTTCTCGCTCCCCCAAAGGGTGTTCTTCCGGAAGCCTCAATTTTTTAACGTCGTCCCATCTTTGTTGCCGGTGGGATCCGGGCCCGTTCAGCATGCGCCAGAGTTTTTCGGCCGAAAAGGGAAGAAAAGGCTCCATCAGCACGGCAAGGGTCGCCAAAAGCTGAATGGTTACATGAAGCGTGGAAGCGCAGCGTGAAGGATCGCTTTTAATGTATCTCCAGGGAGCGGAATCGTTGAAATATTTGTTGCCCGCTCGCGCCAGATCCATGAATTCTGAAACTGCGCGGCGCACTTGAAATTGCTCGAGTGCGGATCCAATGCGGTCTACGGCATCACCTGCAGCGGTCAGCATCGCCCGGTCGCCGCCGTTTAAGGATCCTGCCGCAGGCACTTTGGCTTCAAAATTCTTTTCTATGAAACTCAGGCTGCGATTGATCAGATTGCCCAGAATATCGGCCAGCTCGCTGTTATTTCGCGACTGAAAATCTTTCCAGGTAAAATCGGCATCCTTATTTTCGGGCGCATTGGATTCAAGCCAATAGCGAAGCGGATCGGGCGGAAAGACATCCAGATAATCTTCAGCCCAAACCGCCCAATTGCGGCTGGTGGATATCTTCTTTCCCTCGATATTCAAAAACTCGTTCGCCGCTATTTGGGAAGGAAGGATAAAATCGCCGTGGGCCATCAGAGCGGCGGGCCAGACAATGGCGTGAAATACAATATTGTCTTTGCCGATAAAGTGAATCAGACGGGTTTTTGGATCGAACCAATAGTCGCGCCAGCGCTCCGGGGCGCCGTTGTTTTGAGCCCATTCTATGGATGAAGAAATATATCCAATGGGGGCGTCAAACCAGACATAGAGCACCTTCCCCTCCGCGCCGGGCAGCGGCACCGGAATCCCCCAGTCAATGTCGCGCGTTATCGGCCTGTCTGTGAGGCCC
>Ga0307422_1001955_pt1 | contig 10453 bp, 10 predicted proteins | sample SalMarWE160290MG_FD_202153 | JGI IMG/M metagenome (GOLD analysis project Ga0307422, IMG submission 202153) | Salt marsh sediment microbial communities from the Plum Island Ecosystem LTER, Massachusetts, United States - WE1602-90 | ecosystem: Environmental > Aquatic > Marine > Intertidal zone >...
CAGGCAAAGCTCGGCCATGCAATCCATTGAATATATTGGTTTTGAAATAATGGGGTATTTTTGCTGCTTGGCCTATGCCTGAAACAAGCACAAGTCTTGTCGGTTCAATTTTTAGCTCTACTAAGCTTTGTTTAAGCGCTTTAAGGATAGAAAAGTTGCCACAACCTGGGCACCAGGCAATATCAATATTATCCATATCAAACACTTTGGTATCCATCGGCTATAATAATCCTAATCTAATAATTCATCCAATCCTTCCATAACCTCTTCGACGGCGAAACTTAGTCCATTATATTTCAAAATCTTCTCATCAATGTCTATTCCTATATGGAGCTTTATCTGGTTGCCAAACTGACTGGTTGCATTACTTTCGACAATTATGGTTTTATCTGCTCTTTGCAGATAATCAGCAGTGTCTGGGTGCAAAGGATGTACTTGTTTGTAATGCAACAGCGACGTATCATTTCTTGCCAATTCTGCAAGAGCCTCTTTTACGACGTTATATGTTGAGCCCCAGCATATCACAAGGTTTTTATAATCTTCCGGCCCTACGAGCTCCGGAGGTATAGTTTCATTCTTTATCGACTCGGCCTTTTTCAGTCTCTTATTAACCATCTTAGTTCTCAGATTAAGGTCTTCTGTGATGTGTCCGTCCTCATCGTGCTCGTCACTATCAACGCAAACAAGACCATCGCCATAGCCGGGGATACCACGAGGAGAAATGCCATCTGCTGTTAGCTCATACCTTCTGTAATCTTTTCCGGTCCTGACTATGCACTTTTCAACCTTTGTGCCTGATAAGTCAAAACAGGCCGTATTATAATAAGAGTCTATGAGGTACTGGTCAGTCAGTACAAACACCGGCACCTGATACCTATCAGCCAGGTTAAATGCTTTCCGGGTCAGATAAAAGGCCTCTTCAAGTTTCGCTGGAGTAAGGATTATTCTGGGAAATTCGCCATGTCCTGCATAAAGTGCCGGTTCGAGGTCTGCCTGCTCGGTTCTGGTGGGCAAACCAGTAGCAGGTCCTGGCCTTTGGCCAAGATGAATCACTATTGGTGACTCAAGCATACCGGCCAGGCTCAGGCCCTCTGTCATTAAAGCAAAGCCACCCCCTGATGTTGTCACCATCGCCCTTGCGCCGGCGTACCATGCACCAATAGCCATATTCATTGCAGCTATCTCGTCTTCTGCCTGCTCAGCTATTATGCCAAATTCTCTTGCGTGCTGAGCAAGAAAAACCAATATACCTGTAGAAGGCGACATTGGATAGGCGGATATGAAATTACAACCACCCGCTATAGCCCCAAGACTTACGGCTTCGGCCCCGCTTAAAAGAATTTCATTTTTTACCTTGGTATCCGTAGCTATCTTAAGTTCAATTTTACCCGAACCTATTAAACTACTACCTATCTTATAACCGGCTTCCGCCGCTTTAACATTATTTTCTACAACATCCTGTGACTTTGCAGAAAAATACTGCTTTATGTATTCACTAACCACCTGCAGCTTAATCCCAAACAAGCCGGTGATCGTCCCAATCGCAGCTATGTTTGAGTAAATCTTATCTCCAATACCAGTGGCAATCTTGTTGAAAGGAACATCAATATAATTGCCCTGGCTCCGACCAAAATCATCGCCAAGGTTGTTACTATCTGCTAAGATAATGGTATCGGATGAAATTCTTCCCTTGACATGTTGAACCGCACCTTTGTCAAGAGGAATCAAGATGTCGATCCGATTCACAAAGGCCTGGACAGGCCTTGAAGACACCCTTATCTCAGTAGAGTTCATCCCGCCTCGAATACGCGACATAAATTCTTTTGTTGCAAAAACATTATAGCAGGAACGACTCAAAATCCGTGTCAAAATACGCTCCACAGTCTGGATACCCATACCAGCCTGGCCGCAAAGGACAATTGAAACATCGTCCCTGTTTTTAAGTGTTGAAATCTTACTCATAAGATTTGCCTTCGATAGTAACTCTCACCATTCTTTTCCATCTTGATCGCGTACTCAAATATGTCTATCTCTGTGCTTGCTACCAATTTGATGTGCTCTGTAAATCCGATTTTTAATATGTTCGCAAACACAAAAGAGGCTATTCAAGCTCTCACATTTTGCAAAAAATGGCTAAACGCTACCAAACCCAGCTTGTCGGCAATTCTATCAATTTGCCCTTTGCTATTCTTAGTGGGTTGACTTAACCGTTGAATCGTCTCGAAGCAATTGTCTCTGCTGGAGCGATTGGTTGAGAATTCGAACGTGGTGCATCTCTTCTTTAATAATATCATCGATTTTGTCTTTGCCTGCGCGGTCTGGGACAAAGTTCTTCAAACCAGTATAGTAAACAATAGAGTCCTTCTCCTTCTCGATAGCCGTCCTAAAGATATTCTCCCTATTTTGCTTACCGGAGAATTCCTCGGATGGCTCTGGCTTAATACCAAATACAGCCAACCCAGCCATAGCCTGCGCATCCAGCAACAATTCGTCCTCCGGCTTAAAGGTCCTAAGCTCTCTGCTCAATTCGGAAAGCTGCCTTCTCATATCTGCGAAAAGCTGTTCGTGTCCGATTTCCCAATCAGCCAACCTAAGAAATAATTCGCGGATGTCCGAATCATCAAAAAGTTCAGCCGCCTTACGGTAGAATTTGGCACCATCACGCTCTATCTTCTCAGCTACTTCAAAAACCTCAAAGGCATTAAACTCGACAGCCATTGTTTTTCCCTTCCAAAACCCATAAATATTGCCATGCTATCCGGCATCGAATCTCTCGACTCAAAAACCAATTCGTACTATATTATCCGGTTCGCAAACAATTTCGTCAACCCGTGAGATAAACATTCGCCAATTTAATAAATCCGCATTTTCTTATCTCATGGCTTCAACCATATATACCGTCTAACACCTTCATTGTTCACCACAAATAAAACAGACAGCAGAAAACGGAGGTCAGAGAATAAAACAAAGACAACAGATACATATCTTCTGTCTTCTGTCATTTATAGATTATCCGTAGCAACCAAGCACAAACTACGATAAAATCGCCCCCGCACCAATTGTTTGTCGTCGAAGGACTTTATTTTTTTCGGGCCGATTCTCAAAAACGAGTACAATTGGTGCGGGGCTAAACATGGACGACATTCAGCGAAAATTAGCTCTGATTGACAGAGAGCTTGCCGGCGGAAGAGACCTTCACAAACAAATTGTAAGCACATCTCCTCTTGTATTTGTCGCGATAGGATTAATAACAGGTATCCTGATACAAGACATATTGATGTGGTCAATCCAGTTCTGGCTGATACTACTTTTACTTTGTGCAATCGGTACATTTCTTTTGTTTGCCGTATTAAAAGTAGCCTGTCCACCATACGTCGCGGCGTATATTGCTTGTGTTTGTTTTGTGTGCCTCGGTGCTACTCGGCTGAGCAGCTTCTATCAGCCAAGGCCCGATGGTATCCGCAATTTTGTCACGAATGAGAGAAAATTAGCAACAATTCGAGGGCTGATTATCACCGAGCCGTATATTAATAAGAATCAGCAATGGCAATTTGCCAGATTTACTTATAATGACCCAACCACCAGTTTCTACTTAAAGGTAAAGGAAATAAAAACCGTTGCGAAAAGGCCACAACTGTGGAACGGCTGGGTAAAGGCAAGTGACACTATCCGGGTGCAGATTGGTGAACCCGTGCTGGACTTGAAAGCGGGTAATTACATCCAGGCATATTGCTGGCTGGATAGATTCAAAGAAGTCACCAATCCGGGCCAATTTGATATCGCCAAGTATCTGGCCCGGAAAAATGTTTTCATCGCGGCATCCGTTAAGTCACGAGACGGCATTAAATTATTGAGAAGCAGTCCCGCAGGTATATTTACAAAACTAAAAAGAAAACTAAGACAAACTGCGACACAAGCTCTCCTGGGTGACCTGCCGCTGGAAGATAGAAGTCGAGGGTTGCTTGAGGCGCTGCTATTAGGCTATAGAAAAAATATCGACAATGCTACTTATGAGGCCTTTCGCAAAACAGGCCTGCTGCACTTTATCAGCCTTTCCGGAATGCACTTAGCAATTTTCGTGGGAATTATCTGGTGGTTATGCAAAACGGCCGGTTTAATGAAGCGCGCCCGAGCGGTTGTTTGTATAATTGCTATAGGTATCTTTTTGTTGATTGTCCCTCCAAGAGCACCTACATTACGAGCGGCTATTATAGCCATTGTTTTTTGCATATCATTTTTCTTTCGCCGACGGCCCAGCTCCATCAATACATTATCTATGGCGGCAATAATTCTTCTATTGGCAAGACCCACACAATTATTTGAGCCCGGCTGGCAACTTTCGTTTACCGCAGTCCTTGGGATTATAATTTTCACGGAGCGAATCCACTTCTTTATATATGGAAAAATAACAGGAACTTCGTGGTTTAAGAAAATCCCAAAAACTAAACCACTCTATCGCATAACTGCAAAACCGAGGTCATACGCATTGAGGTTGTTTTCTGTAGGCCTTGCAGCCTGGTTAGGCGGCGCAGGCGTTTTACTTTACCACTTTTACACAATCACACCATTGACAAGCATTTGGACGGTTTTAGTTTTTCCGCTTGTTAGTGCAATCTTAGCACTGGGATTTTTGAAAATAGTCTTATTTTTCCTTCTACCAACACTGAGCAGTTTTTTAAGCTTTTTAGTTACCGTGCTGTCGGACTGTTTAATATGGGTTGTAAAACTCCTCGCAAGTTTTAATATTTCTCAAATACTCATAGGCCATGTATCACTTACACCGGTGATTTTATATTACAACACAATTACTTTTGCTGCTTTTGTTTATTTTCAGCGTCCATTAATAAAGAAAGCAATCTGCACGGTAACAATCCTGGCAATAATTGTCTTTTTAGGTGTCATAAAATGGCAAAGGACATATCGCGACAATCTGGTTCTTACCTGTCTTGATGTTGGCCACGGCCAGGCAATATTGGCACAGCTTCCGAGCAAAGCCAATATTTTATTTGACGCAGGCTCACTGTATAAAAGTGACATCGGCAGGCGAATTGTTGCGCCGTTCCTGGACTATAGCGGAATAAACAAAATCGATGCAATTATTATAAGTCACAACGACATTGACCACATTAACGGAATACCTGAGATTATCGAACATTGTGAAGTTAAAAGTGTTTATGCCAATGATGCTTTCATTAACCATCCAGACACATGGGGGACAGTAAAAGATATAAATGACTGCCTACATGCAAATGGTCTTAAAATGCAACCGTTAAGCAAGACATTAAATTTAGGCAGCGGGGTTAATATAACGATACTCTGGCCGACCGAACAGGTATGTCAGAATGAAGATTTGGGCGACAATGATAAATCAGTGGTTTCATTGATTGAATTTGCCGGCAGAAAAATCCTTTTATGCTCCGATATTGAAAATTTTGCACAACAAGAGCTACTGCAACTTCTTGACAATCTAAAAGCCGACATCGTTGTTGTTCCCCATCATGGCTCAGCTAAAACGTTAGAGCCTGGATTTCTGGAGAGTCTTAATGCGGATATTCTGATATGCAGTTGCGGCCGAAGTCAATACGAAAGGATGAATCGTGACCCCAATAAGGCGAAGTCGTTTTATACTGCCAGAGATGGGGCTATTACTGCTTGTATTAACAAAGATAGTGCGATCAAAACTGATGTTATTTTTAAATAATAAGCGTTTGAAAAACCAATTCTTGGAAAAAATCACACGGAGGTTTTTTCTACCTCTCCAAGAAAGTATGATTCATTTATTTCTATAACACCACTTTGCTGATTTGCCTTTTGCAGCTCTTCGGATTGCAAGAACTTTCGAGCGTCGTCCATATTATCCCATTCACAGAGGACCACGATCTTGTTAGGGCCCTGCTCGGTTTGAAGGATCTGGTACGATTTCATACCGGAAGCCTTACGCAAGGCAACGCCTTGCTCGTTATCAAATCCGGATTTCCACTCGGCGTAATTCCTAAGCTCAAGAATGGTTAATGTGTAATATGGCACGGTTTATCACCTCCTTTCTTCTAATTATAAAACTTACAAATGGCCGGTAGAGCGTAGATATGACTCTAAAGATGAAACAAATACTTTAGCTTCATTTAAAGTTTCTCGGGCAATTTGTTCATCTATTTCAATTAGCTCACCATAATCATGAGTCTGACGGAGATCAAATGCTAACCTTAATGATCGAGAAAGCTCCCGCGGAAAAAGACCTGTTTTTACGAATTCTCTATCAAATAGGCCGATTACACCGCTATGTTTAGATGTACCAAGTTTCCTTGTTGCTAATAAAGCAAGTACAGAATAAAACATCGCATAATATGCACGATTTATTGTTCCTCTATATGCCGACTGGTTGAACAGAATTTCTGCTTCATGGAATGTTTCATCAGCTTGTTGCATCCTATATCGTAACAACGCTGTAAGCTGATCTTTACTCATAAACGAATACCCTCACCATCGATTTTTTGTAGTATTGGATTTGCTGCTAAGGGACCAATTTTTAGCTGATCACGGCTGGCCACAAAGGTCGATATTACGCGGTCCATTTCAAACCCTACTTCCCACGCAATCTCTGAAATACACCGGCGCTGTTCTGACGTAAGTCCCTCTACGACTATAAATATATCCAAATCAGACTCTGGTGAAGAATCACCTCTCACTCGGGAGCCATAGACTCTAAAGTCAAGTATAGGAAAGAAGGATATCAGCCGATTCTTAAACTCTTTTGCAATTCTTATATCTTCTTGAGCCAGCATCTTGCTCTCTCTTACATAGCGTTTCGATAGGCGGGAGGAAGAAGTTCCGGAAAGGCTTTGTCAAGTTGCCAGAAGAACGACTTACGAAGAGCGCGAGGGATGAATAGTTGTATCACCCTCAATCGCCGAACTGGTGGAGTGACAAATCTGATATTCACAATTGGCCCTTCACATCTTAAAGTATGGATGTTATCATGCTTCACTAATATCGAAGTCTCTTCATCCCTTTTCAGGAAGATTTCCTGAATAGCTAAAACTAACACAAGGAATCCGGCGGCACCCGCTCCAATCTCCGCAACGATAGGGAGACGAAATATTAACCATACAAGATATGTAAAAATGAACGTCAGCGCTATGACACTAATTGCTATGAGAAAGCCGGTTAAATGATCGAATGTTAGACGTCCTGTGACACGCATTCCATCACCAAGAAACTCAGGGCTACATTCGTCATACAAGCTCCTGCCAAGTTCCATATGGAGAAGCGAAATGGATTCGCTTGGGTGCTTTTCTAATAAACTCCATTGTAGCTTATTGTGGACTATATTGTACGCACTATAGAAAAGAAAAGAGAGCAAAATCGTGAGGATGAAAGTGACTGACAGACCCATGAACTGCCAGAAAGAAAGAGAGCTTCTGTCGCGAATCAGTATGACAGTGATGCAAATGCCCCCGACGACAGCCACAGGAAGGAACAAGAAAAAAAACAAGCCAACGAGTCCGGCTTTGAATTTCGCGAGCCCCATCAACGGCTTAACGTCCCAAGGCATTTTACCAATATCCTGATTTTGCTTTTGAACAGTCATCTTCTACTATGTTTCCCCTATCATAGTCAGCCGCACCATTGCCAAAAATCCAGACAATACCAGACCGTAATTTCCTAACTAATCCGAGTAACCATCACCGCATGTGTACAACAATTTCCACTCTGCGGTTTTTCGCTTTACCCACAGCGGTAGCGTTTGAAGCGATGGGCCTTGCTGCCCCGCAGCCAGATGCTCGAATCTGGTTTTCTGGAATTCCCCGCTGGGTCAAATATCTGACCACAGTGAGAGCACGCTCAGCCGAAAGCTCCCAGTTATCTTTCCACGGTGATTTTTTAATTGGGTCCGCATCGGTATGACCAGCCACATCTATTTGCCTACCAGGGTACTTACTCCTCAACACTGATAGAATGTGGTCAAGCTCTGCACTGGTTGCCTTTTTGAGAGTTGCTTTTCCTGAATCAAACAATATCTCGTTTGGAAGAGTTACCGTAATTGTACCGGCTGAAGGGTCAAAGGCAACGTCGTAACCTTCTCCGAAACCGGTTACCTCGGCAGGGCTTCTGTTAAGCTCTTCAATCTGTCTTTGGAGCTCCTGGATGGTTTGCTGGTCCTGCGAAATCCGCTGAGCAAGCTCGCCCTTTTCGGCTTGTAGGCTTTCAAACCTGCCTTTTAGATTCTGATGCTCCACGTTCAAGTATTCGTATTTTTTCTGCCAGTCGGTGCAGCCATATAAAAAGGTCATTGGTAACAAACAAGTCAACATAAAGATCATTTTCTTATTAACGGTTCGCATTTTATATCTCCTTAAGCACCGAAATTTAAATTCTTCGTCCTAACGCAAAAGTATAAAACCCCAGTAATTAAGAATCCAGTCGTGTAGAATCATAACAGCAAATACTGCCAAAGACAAGAAAGGACCGTAAGGAATTTGTCGAGTTTTTCTAAAAAACATTTGGAAGACCGCCCAGGCTAATCCGAAGAACGGCGCAATAAAAAATGCCAGGACTACGAAAACCGGCCCGATTACCGCCCCCGCTGCACCCATTAGATGCATATCCCCGAGTCCCATCGCCTCTTTTCCGAAAGTAAAGGTGCCGATAATGCGAGTAGCCCAGACAACGCCACAGCCCACAAAATAGCCCCAAAGACTGCCTAAGAACCCTGCAATTACAGGACGCTGTAAGAAATCCGACCACCATTTATTTACCGGGCCGGTTTCTTTAACAATCAAAAAGACAACTGCTGAGCAGATGATAATCGGCAGCAAAAAAATGATTTCCTTACAGACCTCCATACGATGATTAAACTCATGCTCACTTCTGTCCTCTGTCCTCTGTCTTCTGTCTTCTGTCCCTTCGACTTCGCTCAGGGCAGGCTTCTGCCCTCTGTCTTCTGTCTTCTGACCTCTGTCTTCTGACTTCCGCCCTCCGTCTTCTGCTTCGTAGCTTCTTTTAATTAAGCCGGTCGAAAGGAGCAACAATGATACGGCCAATCCTGCAGAAGCCCCAACGGCCAGTGAGCCGGTTTTAGCGGAAGCGCTCGGCAAAAGCCAATACGCATGAATTAAGGATGGGTCAATTATATAGGCACCAACTGCTGAACCGATGAATCCAACAATTGTAACGAACCAGCAAATAGAAAGTGGGATAACCCAAAGCTCCAGGTCAATCGCTGAGGCAGCGGTAAAGGCTGCCAACATGATTATAGAAACAAGGTATATAAACCAGCCGCCACCCAGAAATGGGCTGATGCCATCACGTAAACCGCTGCGAAAATACAAAATGAAAAGGCCGACAAAAAGCAGGCCGGTAAACAACTCGATAATAAAATAACGCGGCGAGATAGGGGCCTTACAGTACCTGCACTTCCTGCCCAAGAGCAGCCATGAAATCAGCGGTATATTATCATAAAAACGAATATGTTTGCCGCACGCAGGACATGCTGAAGGCGGAGCTATTATAGACTTGTCACGGGGTAAGCGATAAATAACAACATTTAAGAAGCTGCCTACACAACAGCCGAATGCAAAAAGAAAAACAAACCAAATCCAATCCGGTACCGCCACTATGCCTCCCGGGCTAAAGTGTCTAAAATGTAGAGTGACTAAAGTGCCTAAAATTGTGAATTTTTAACTTTAGCTCACTTTAGGCACTTTAGCTCACTTTAGGCATTTTAATTCACTTTACACTTCTCGTTTTCTTGTTGACTATCGCGTTAACTTTCATCGGCAAGCCAAACAATCGAATAAAGCCGGTCGCGTCGGTTGGGTCATACTCAGCGCCCATCTTGAAGCTCGCCAGGTCTGTCCGGTACAAGCTGTTCGGACTTTTCACGCCGGCTGGTGTGCACCGGCCTTTGAAGAGTTTTAACCGTACCGAGCCGGTGACGCTCCGCTGGGTGACATCAACAAACGCATCAAGAGCCTCGCGCAACTGGCTGAACCACAAACCATAGTAAACCAGCTCCGCATATTTCAATGCGAGCTGTTGTTTATAGTGCATAGTTTCCCTGTCCAGAGTCAGGCTCTCCAAAACGTTATGGGCGGTAACGAGAATCGTGCCGCCCGGCGTCTCATAGACGCCACGTGATTTTATGCCGACGAGTCGGTTTTCCACCAGATCTACCTGTCCAACACCGTGTTTGCCGCCGAGCTTATTCAATGCCTCAATGAGCTTTACACCACTTGTTAGCTGGTCGTTTAGCTTTATAGGCACACCTTCGAGAAAACCTACTGTCACGTAGTCCGGCTTATCTGGTGTTTTCGAAATCGGCCGAGAGATAACGAACAAATCGTCTTTCGGCTCATTCGCAGGATCTTCCAAATCTGCTCCTTCGTGGCTGATATGCCACAGGTTGCGGTCGCGACTATAGATTTTCTTTTTGCTTTGTTCGATGGGAATCTTG
>Ga0307422_1001958_pt1 | contig 10444 bp, 3 predicted proteins | sample SalMarWE160290MG_FD_202153 | JGI IMG/M metagenome (GOLD analysis project Ga0307422, IMG submission 202153) | Salt marsh sediment microbial communities from the Plum Island Ecosystem LTER, Massachusetts, United States - WE1602-90 | ecosystem: Environmental > Aquatic > Marine > Intertidal zone >...
ATGATTATTGACTTGGATACGTCAGATGTGAAAGCTGATGTTGAAACATTCATTACCTTAATTGATAGTGAAAACAAAAAGATATACATGAATAAGCCTTTACAAGTTGCTGATGGAGGTACTCCTGACTTTACTACTGCCTTAGTATATAGAAAGATGATTGCAAAGACTTATTCGTTCTATGAGCCTAAAAACAGGTGGAAAGAGCAAGTTGATATATATCCTGAATATATGGGGTCAATAAATAACAAATTAGTATCATTTAGTGCTGGTCATATATGGGTTCATCATAGTTTAAAGAATACAGGTGAATATGTTTATAATAATTTTTATGGAGTTCAATATCCATTAAAAATAAGAGTAGTGAGTAATGTTGATCCAGCAAATGTAAAACTTTATCGAGGCATAACAGAAAATGCAACTAAAGCCATAGGAGCAATAAATAAAGGAGATATTAAGATTAAATCATATGACAAATCAGGGCAGGATATGGAAAGCAAGTTACCCGCGGCATTATTAAAGAATATTGAAGGCCACTATGATAGTGAATTTTTGAGGGATATGAATACTCCTGGGTTTACAAATGATATTTACGCATTAAGAAATGGAAGGGATTTGAGAGGACAGGCGGCTATACTTACATTTACTGATAATGAAAATGATGAGTTTGTATTATTTAATATAATTTTGTATATTGATCAATCTTAAAATATAATATTATGCCATTACCAGTAGCATTACCGTATTTGATTGCAGCAATTCCCAGTATAGTTAAAACTATAACCGGGTTAGTGCAGGGGAGTAGAGCTAATGAATATGCTGATACCCCAAGACCGGAGTATGAAATACCAAGTGGAGTGATGCAATCATTAGATCAGATTATTGGTATGTCATCCGAGAGGGGCTTGCCGGGTCAGGATTTAATTGAAGAAAACATTCAGTCATCCACAGCGAGAGGGATAGATGCTGTTAGTAACTTTTCAAGGAGTTCAACAGATGCCATCTTAGGTATGCAGCCTTCTATTGCCAAAGAACAAGAATCATTTCAAAATTTAGGTGTGGCGGGAGCTGAACAGGAACGGCAGAATCAACTTATTCTTGCACGTGCATTAGAAGGTTTGGGACAATATCAGGATAAGCAGTTCCAGATTAATAAATTAATGCCTTATCAATATGCAATGGATGCAGCAAGGCGATTATCTGAATCCGGGGGGCAGAATATATTTTCAGGATTATCTGACACGGCAGGTATAGGAGCATACATGGCTAAGGATTATCTTAGCAGGGATGATGGAGGAAAAGGTTTCTTAGATAATATCAATACAGGGGTTATCAATGATGAACCCGGTGATTTTGAAATAATGGATGATCCATTCAAATTTTGGCAGGAAAATTTTGGATTGACTCCTAATGTAACATATCCAACAACGTAATATTATGGCAAAAGATCCTTTATCAGTTGCAGCAGTACAGTTACCAGGAAGCAGTTTTGATCCCGTTCAATTCGCTAAGGAGGAATATGCCGAGGGAGCAATAAAAAGAGCCGAGGGCGAAAAGGAGCGTCAGGCAGCTTATGATGTAGACTTGGAAACACCAGAGAGATGGGATGATCTTAAGTTTGAACCATTATTAGATATGAGGTACAAACTTGATCAGTTTGGAACGTTGTTAATGATGAAGGGGTATGATATGAAGGATTTAAGTAAGCCTGAAAATAGGAGGGCAGCAGCAGCATGGAACAGCGCATACAAGCAATATGAGGGTGATGTTGATTTTTATAATTCTGCCAGAAAAGCGATACAAGAAGCAGATAAGTTAGTGAAAAGTGAATTATTACAGGAAAATCCACGTATAGATATTGAAAAAACCAACGAGAGGAAACGCAAACTGATAGAAGCTAAGTCCATTGATGAGATGAAAAAACTTATCAATGAATATGGTAGTCAGGGTATCATTGTTCCTAAAGAAAAACAAACTGATATATTAGGTGAGTTAGCCAGTACATTTAAAGATTGGATTGAGCCCAAAGAAGGTTCTACAATACAAGAGAAAGATGGAAGGATTTATACTCAAAAGATAAAACAAGTTACCCCGGATCAGGTAAAATCCACTATAAGGAATAAATTAAAATTTGATAAAGAATTTGCCAAAAGCGTTGAACAACAGAGGAAGAAGGATGATATTGTACGTGGTGATGATATGAGTATTGATGCGAGTGTAGAATATTTATACAATCAAATGGGTAAGGATAAAGCATTTACAAATGTGTTCAGAAATGTTAAGGCGGCTCCTGGTGGTGGAGGTGGTGCCACAACATTTAATAAAAATGGATTTTCAAATGTACCTGTTACGACAAAAACAACGATAGGCAAAAATAACTATGTATACGATCTAACAGGCGTTAAGGGTATTGAGCTAAAAGAATCAGATATGCAAATATCCATTCCCGTGAATGCTATTGATGCCAGTAATGGTAAACCGGCTGGCATTCCTAATAAGAATGTAGAATTTATGCCAAGACATGTTACTAAGTATCCAATTGCGACAAAGACAATTAAAAAACCATACGGAGAAGATGAATTTGGACTTGGTTTATTCCGGGAGGTAATAGCAAAAGAAGGGGATATTATTCCTGATGATCAATTAGGATTAGCAGGGAATAATTATGTATACAAAAGATTTGTTGAAGGTATGGCCAATTATAAAAAAGGAGAAACGGAAATTAGCGATAAAATATTCATTCCTTATGAAGAAGTGGCCTCTGATCTTGAACCTGAGTATAAAGGGTTAAGGCGGCAAATTATATTAACAGATCTTGATGATATAGATGAAAGTCAATTATCGGGTATTGATAAAAAAGCTTATGAGGCAATAAAGAAGAATCCTGATCAAGAGTATGCGCAAGAAGCTCTTTATAAACTATTAAAAAATATAAACAAATAAGCATGGCATTTAATCTTAAGAAATATGTAGGAATGGAAGATAGCGCGGGCAAGGATGCCGATGAGTTTGATCTTGAAGGATATGTAAAAAAAAAAGATATAGGAGAGAAGGAAGAAGAAAAACCTCTTTTACCGAGAATACCAAAGGTAGAACGTCCTTCATTTCTATTACCCGAATCTTTAAAACCATCATCCCAAGAGTCAGAGATGAGGGAGACAGATACAGAGTTACCTTCCGAAGATAAGCCTTTTGACAAGAAAAAGCCAACAGAAAAAGAACAGAAAGAAATATTCAAAAATAGCTATACTGCTCCGGATGAGAGAAATTTAGGTATTAATCCGGTAAAAGATCAATATGAAGCTTCTTTAAAGACACAAGGCACAGAAGCTCCTTTCCCATTGCCAGATAATAAATTGATGGAAAGAGCAAAATCAGAGAGTGAGAAGGCTAATGTAGCAGAGAAGCATTATAAAGAAGCTATGCTCCCTGTTTATAAAGAAGTATTTAAGAATAGCAGGAGTATAATCAATTCAGCAAGGGAGGACTTACAAGATAAATTTTCCGGATCGACACAAATCATTCAGACAGGGGATCCTTTGTATCCGCAAATACAAACCAATAAAACATATTCACAAGCATCAAGACAATTAGACCTTGCCGATAAGTATTTGGATGAAATGGAGAGTGTTCTGAATGCACATGATGGAAAGGGTGTTATTAGTGCATTAAAATTAAAGACTAAGACCGCAGAAGATTTTTTTTCTTTGGGATGGTCAAAGGTATTTGACAATTACAATATCTTAGGTATATACAAGAAAAGTGAAAAAGGAGAGGCAATAAGTGAAGAAGAACAACTTGCATTAGCAATGTATGGTCTGAAAAGTCAGATAATGAGTGATGTAGACACTCCGATGTCCTATGATGTTGTTGCTGGTGTAATTGACATGATACCTTACATGGCTATGTTTGCAGCGACACAACCATTATCCAGAGGTGTGTCAAGAGCAACAGAAGGAGCTATAACTAAATTAATGGGAACTAAATTAGGGAAGAAAACAGTTGCTAAATATGCTAATAAAGTTTTATCTCATATAGTAGGATCAGCATCAGTTACACCAGCATTTCCTATGTTTTGGGAAAAGGGTGCGCAAGAAATGATAGGAGGGGAAAAACCGGCTAAGGCTTATGTTAAATCATTTTTATCAACGTTATCTGAGGTCGGGGTTGAAAATTTTATGAGTAATGTATTTAGGGGAGGTATTGAAAAGGGTCTTAAAAACATAGGAAAGATAATTCAGGATGCAACAGCATGGGATGGTTTTATAGAGCAATTTGGAGAAGAAATGGTAACAGCCTTTTTTCGAGAACATCTTATTGAGGGTGAGCCTTTGAAAGAGGTATATACCCCGGATCAAATATTAACAACTGCATTAATAGTTGGCATAATGCATGGAGCCATGAAAGGAGTTATAGCCGTTTCGGATGCAGCACAGCCTGATATTTATAGAAACAGGCAAAAATTAATTGATTTAGGATTAACTATCAATGAAAGCACGAAACAAAAGATTGATAAAATAATTGATTCAGTGCAGGAAGTAAAGGATGTTGAAAAAGCGGGAACCGAGTTAGCTTCTATTATTTCAGAAGGAATAAAAAGCGAAGAATATTCAAAGAGAGACATTGCCTGGTTATCGGAATATATGCAACGTAAGATCAAAGATTCTGTATATATTAAAAAGATAAAGAATCAACTTAACATTGATGTAGAAGAGGCAGAGAAAGCCGCTAAGGAAACAAAAGAAGGTAAAGAAGGTGAAGTACCAGAGAAGGAAGAAACACTAAAGAAAGGACGTGTAGAAAAAATTCAATCCAAACCATTAACAAGGGTTGAGGGATTAGAAATGGGAGAGAATCAGGCAGAGGGGGTTTATGTTTCTACAGAAAAGGAGAACAGATATGCTACAGAAGATAATCCACCTCAGCCTGTTAAAGTAGAAGTGGAAAATCCTATTGAGTTTGATCAGAATAAGGGGGAATTTAGTGATTATCAAAGAGAAATTCTTAATAAAAATAAAGAGAAGTTTAATGAAGGAGATTTTGCAGAAGCAGAAGTTCCCAAAAAGGGAAAAATCACAGTAGATGATTTATCGGATGCCGGTACAAAGAAATTAGCCGGAATAGTAACTAAAGATTTGCAAGATAAGGGATATGATTCAATAAATTTTACCGGTGAAGGTGAGGGTGAATTAGTCGTTTTTGATAAATCAAAAGTAAATCCGATAACAGAAGAAGCAGATTTGGATATGTGGGAAGCTGAACATACCGAGGATGAACAAAGGTTATATGAACTATATGAAAAAGGTAAAGAACAAGCCCCATATCAAGGTCTTTCAGAATGGCAACAGAGTATTATTGATAAACAACTCAAAAAATTAGGTAAGATTGATGGTAAAACCAAAAGAACATCAATAAGCACACAATTTAATAAATCATCATTAAGCAGATATTTATCCAAAGATGATATTAACTCACTTGCGGCTCGTGGGATGGTGGTAAATAAAGGTGGGCAGAGGATTGACGTATTTGCAGAAGAAAATAATACAGATGCACAAGAGGTAGCAAACTTCTTGGAAGATATAATTCATAAACGTGTATCGACAAGGAAAACTACAGACCTTCAAAATACTGCAGCAGCGAGATTCAGGGATGTACATGGATATTCTATAAAAAACTATGAGCCTATAGAAAAACACGGTGATGAATTATATGATTTTATGCAAGAATATAATCCTTATTGGTTTAAAGTAGATGATATTAAGACTGAATTAGACAAACATAAGGATGAAATATCAAAAGATAAATATGAAAGATTATTAAAACTATACGAAAATGAAAAAGCAGCAGAAGAAGAAGCTATCAAAACAGGAAAAGATATCTTTGGTGAAAAAGAGGTTCAAGGAGATCAGGGAGAGAGAGAAGAAGGAAAGGCAGAAGAAGGAAGAGCAGAAGAAGTAAGGGCAGAGAAAATAAGAAAACAATTGCTGGAAGAAATACAAGACAAGAAGGATGAGTTGCAGGAGGTGAAAGAAAGGAAGCAGAAAAAAATTGCGGAATTTAATGACAGGAGGGGATTTTTTGGTGATACAAAAAAATTAAGTAAAAAAGAGAGATTATTTGATTCGCAGACTGATTTTTCACAGGAATCTTTAAATAAGTATATACAACCGGAAGATAATCAGATAAAGAGATTAGAAGCCGAGATTGATAAGATGGAGAAGAATATTGATGCCAAAGTAAAAGAAGCGGGAGGGCAAAAAGATTTATGGGAAGAAGAATCATTCAGCAAAGAACCAAAAGGGGGAAAGGGCAAGAAGAAAAAAAAGGGAACAGGTGAGAAAGGTGTTAAAAAACCTACAACCAAAAAGGAAAGGAAAACAAAGGAAGAACCCAAAGGGAAAAGAGCGAAGGATTGGGTTGATGAAGATAAATTGACCAATGAAGGGTTCATGGGTATTCAATTTCCGGAATTAGTCCAGATAGTTAAGAAGCTTTCTGGCAAAATGCCTATATTAAAAGATTTTAGAAGATCGTTAGGTAAATTTTATTATCAAGAGGGGGGTGATTTTTATATTGCTTTATCCAGAGAGTTATTCAAAGAGGGGAATGAAGCTGAATTGGGGAAAGTTATTGCTCATGAGATAGGTCATATGATAGATTTCATAATGGATAAAACGATGCGTAGGGGCAACATATTAGGACGTATAGCATCGGCCAGCGAATATATGGTGACATTGTTAAAAGAAAGTCCAGAAAAGATTGATAATATATTGACACCTAATGATAGGGCAAGGTTCAGAAGGTTGGCTGAAAAAGAATTGAAAGAGGAATATAATAAAGGTATAAGAGAAATAATTGAAGATGTTATTAAGGAAATTCCTATTTATGATGATGCTGTACTTTCTGCTGATGATATTACAATGATTTGGAGGGATAATGAAGCCAGGGAGAAAAATCCAGCTTTATATCAATATATAGCAGGACTTTCATCCGCACAGAAAAAAGGTATAATGTCTAAGGCTCTTAAAGGTCTTGTAGAAGATGAGATAGTAAAGAAATTTAGTAAAGCAAAACAGGTAGGCACCAAAACAATTAAAGAGACTATTAAACGGGTAATATATCCGGATCCAGTGACTAAAGAAAATATCAGGAAAAAATATAAGGAATTGCTTAATGAAGAAATACAGAAAAGAAGGTTATTTGAAGCAGAAGTAATCCGCGACGAACTAATAAAATTAACTAAATGGTGGAATCCTTTTGATGAAACAATTGACCCTTTATATACTGAATACCGGTATAGATCAAGGGAACTATATGCGGAGGCATTAAGTGTGTTTTTAAATAAACCACAGGAATTGGCTGAACGAGCTCCACATTTTAATAGGGCATTCCAGAATTATATGCCAACAAAAAAATCATTTAAAGAAGTTTATGATGAATTACAAGAGTTATATAAGCAGCCTAAAGAAGTGCTGTTTCAGGAGCGTTTAAATAAACTCTATGAGGGATTTAAAAGAGCAGAACAAAAAAGGGAAAAAATTGCAAATGAAAAGAAAAAGGAAAAAATAAGCAGATGGGATAGATTTTTAGCTACGTTGTTTTCAAAGAATATTCCTATTTATAAAAGAGTGCCTAAAGGAGATACTAAAAAATTAGAAAAAGCATTGAGCAATAGAAATGCACTAAGAAATTCATTAGAACAACTTGCTTATTTGAATGAAGAAGTATCTGTATTTATTATGGATATGCAGCACGGAGTTATTGATCCATTAAAAGAAATAGGTATTAATCTTGCCGATTTGGGAGGATTATTGACTGTAGATCGGAATATATTCCGAAATAGAGGGGGAGAGAAAGTGTACCAGGCAGAACCGTTAGGTTTTCTTGAACAGGTAGATTATGAGTTGAGGGAATTTATTAAACAAAAATATTCAAAGGAACAAATAGAAGAAATAGAGAAAAGGATAAAAATTTTTCATGATGGAGTATATGAAGTGATGACGGAAGCACGAGATTCTGGAATAATAAGTGATAAAGTATTTGAAGAAATAATTGAACCTAACAAAGATAATTATGCAACATTTTCTGTAGTAGATTATATTGATAAAAATTACATATCACCTAAAATAAAAGAAGCGCACGGTACGATTGAAGAAATAGAAAATCCTTTTGTTTCTACAGTTATGAAAGCTTCATCAATGATATGGCTTACCCGGAGAAATAATGCGATAAAAAATGTTTTTAATTCATTAAAAGAATTTCATCCGGATGATTTCGTATTGAAGGATAGAGAGAGTTATGTTAAAGATAAAAAGCCATTGATTATTGCCGAAGATGGTAGGAACAAATATTTATATGTAGATAATTACATATATGATGCATTTAAAATAAGTGATATGTCTCGTGAATGGGAGATGGTAATAAAGTCTTTTGGTGCATTTAATAAAGTATTTAAACCACTTGTTACGACATGGAATGTTGGATGGGCATTTTATTCAAACGTATTCAGGGATCATCCGAGGTCATTGTTAAATATGATGACTATTCTTAAAGCCACAAAAGATGTAAGCAGGGCCGAATACTTAAAAACAATACCTCAGTTTATCGGTATGTTTTTAAAAGAAGCAGTTGTCAAAAAAAGTAGTTTAGCAAGAAAATTCGTTAAGGGAGAATTGAATGATACATTAAAAGAAATGATGAAAGAGGGAGCTCTACCAACAGGATTTTTTGGTAGTTATGATTCAAGAGCAAATGAATTGCTTGGACCTATATTTAAACAAACCGGCTTAATAAAACAAGCTCAGTCATGGAGACAACAGATGAAAGAGCGAAACAAGGGGGTAGGTGCTCTAATAACAGTATTGGATAAAATTGAATATTGGGGTAGTTTATTTGAAGCTTCTGCAAAGATTAATGCATATCAATTATACAAGAAGAAACTTGGAGATAAAAAGACGGCTGCCTTCTATACAAGGAATTATTCTGGTACTCCTAATTATAGGGATAAAGGATATATTACTAAAGTGACAAATGAAGTATGGACTTTCTCAAATGTTATATTACAGGCTTTAAGGACAGATTCAGAATTGGCTTTTAGCCCCGAAACAGCATCATCATATTGGATGCATACTGCAATAGGAGTTATGGCACCTGCATTGATGGTTGGTGTTGCGTCTATTGGTCTCTTCGGAGATGAACTTGAAGAACTATATGGACAGATAAGTGATTATGATAAGAGCAATTATTTATGTATTGTTTTTGGTAAGAGAGATGATGGTAAACCAGTGTATGCAAGAGTACCGATGCCTGAATTTAGCCGTATAGCATATACAGCTATGTTTAAAGCCGTTACTGCCATTAAAGGGGGTGTGTCATGGAAGGATGTACAACAATTATTAGCTGTTGGTAGTACGATGACACCAAGTAGATCTCCTATGTTGACTGTGGCCGATGGATGGGGTCAATTTATAGCTGACATAAACCCAAGAGACAGGTTTTATGGCAGGGATATATTGACACAAAGAGAATATAAAGAGGGAGGATGGCCGGCAATAAAAAAGATGCTTACATGGACAATAGAAAAAACTGGGGGGTATCCTATTATCCGTTTTTTCGACTATGATCCAATAAGAGATAAAACAACTGAACATATCATGAAAAACATACCAATATTAAATAGAGCTATTAAGGTTGGTGGATATGGTGAGATAGAAATGTATTCAAATGAATTAGAGAGGACAGACAAGATAAAGGCCAAGGAATCACGTAAGGAGCAAAAAGTAATTGATAAATATGTTGTAGAAGCATTAAAAGATGGTAAGCAGGTACCCGGGGCAAAACCATATTATGAAAAAGTCAAGGAAGAACTATATGGAGAAGGTCCATTAAATGCAGAAGAAAGGAAAGATTTTTCCTACATAAAAAGAAGGTTCAATATAACTATGATCTATGGTATAGATAGTCCATATAGTAAAGTAGCCACGAACCTTATTTATGTTTCAAATGATCATAAGCAAGCAGTAGTCGAAAAATATATGCAGGTTCATGGTGATGAACAGGCAAGGGATATGGTATCATTTATGAATGATAACAAAATAATATCAGATCCATTAAAAAGGAAGATAAACAGGGAATTATTTAAGGATGTTCCTAAAGATAATACGATAATATTAAGGAGGAGATGATTAATAAAATATTGTATATAACTTTGAAATGAGATAAATATTTAATAAACTTGTAAAACTTTAGATCATGAAAAGATTAATTTTCATTTTAGCATTAATGTTTTCTGTATTATATGTTCAAGCACAAATATATTATACAGAAGAAATTGTCATTGAGATAGATTCAACGTGGCCCGATGATAGCACACTATTCTATCAAAACTTTTCAGGGGGTAATTGGGGGTCAATTGATATAGTTGAAGATAGTTTAACTACGGATA
>Ga0307422_1001959_pt1 | contig 10442 bp, 6 predicted proteins | sample SalMarWE160290MG_FD_202153 | JGI IMG/M metagenome (GOLD analysis project Ga0307422, IMG submission 202153) | Salt marsh sediment microbial communities from the Plum Island Ecosystem LTER, Massachusetts, United States - WE1602-90 | ecosystem: Environmental > Aquatic > Marine > Intertidal zone >...
AACTATTTCCAGGTTACTGTTATTCCAAACCACATCTCTGTATAGCATTGGCGGTTTTTTGAATCCACAAAGGTCTATATCTCCGCAAAATGAATTAAACCAAGTTGGCAATGATGTGTTTCTTGAGAAACCACCATAACCTCCTATTCCAGTACTGGCAGTGTCAATAAGTTGTGAATTACCAAGTCTGGCTTCTCCAAGGTAATCCATTGCAGTCCAGACGAAATCGCCAATTACCCATGAATTTTTCTCTACCTGTTGCCAGTAATCATAAGATTCCTTAGAGAAGGATTCTGTCCCCATCATAATTCTTTCCGGGAATAATTCATGATCTGACTCATATTTATCCCTTCGATAGTTATAACCGCCCACATCTAAATCGGCAAATGCCGGTGCAAGAGTTTCCCACTTCTGATCTGGTCTATCCCAAAATTCACATATTCCTTCTGTCACAGGACGTGTCGGATCTAGTCTCTTGACTTCATTAACCAACCTTTTCCGAATAGCTAAACCAAGCGAGTCAGCACGTTCGGGAATTTCATTTCCCACACTCCAAAAGATAACTGAAGGATGGTTTCTGTCCCGTAAAATCATCGATTCCAAATCTTTTTGCCACCAATCTTCAAAGTAAAGATGATAATCTTCCGGATTCTTTGGTCTTTTCCACATATCGAAAGCCTCATCAATTACAATAATACCAATTCGGTCACAAGCATCGAGAAACTGTTTTGAAGGAGGATTGTGAGCGGTTCTTACAGCATTGAAACCGTACACCTTCATTAATTCAACTTTTCGCTCTTCTGCCCGATCGATGGTGGCTGCTCCAAAAAAACCATTATCATGATGCAAGCAACCACCTTTTAAAAGAACATTTTTCCCGTTAAGTGTAAATCCGGTTTTTGCATCAAAATGAATAGTCCGGATACCAAATGTTGTACTTGATACATCCGTTATATTACCATTGGAAATAACTTCTATTTCGGCTGAACAAAGATTTGGCGATTCAAGTGACCATAAAATCGGGTTGGGAACGGTAATATTTTGAACAAATTCACTGATTCCCCGGGATAATATTTTTGTTTGCGTTTCTACACTTTTTATAATCTTTCCATTGGGATCAAGAATTTTAGTCACAAGCTTCACTTTTGAATTTCCTTTTAATGTTTTTTCTACAGCAGACTCGATCTTTAGTTTAGCTTCATCATCGGAAATGTTTTCGGTGATTACAAAAACACTGTTTTCAGCAACATGAACCGGTTGTTTTTTAGTTATCCAAACATGCCTGTAAATGCCTGATCCGCTGTACCAGCGCGAGTTTCTGCCATCGTTTTTTACCTGGACAGCCAAAACGTTGTCTTTCCCTGCCGAATTCAAATAATCGGTTAAATCATAGGAGAATGCAGTGTATCCATAAGGATGATTCCCCAGGTATTTTCCATTTATCCATAAGTCGGCATTCATATAAACCCCGTCAAATAGAATTTTTATGATTTTCCCTTCATCTCCTTCATCCAAAGCAAAATGTTTTCTATACCATCCTGTACCGCCAACTGCATATCCGGTCGCTCTTTTTCCTTGACTTTCACTTGAAAAAGGGCCAATTTGAGTTTCATTATTTTCTCCAGGAAGATCCATAATGCTCCAGTCATGTGGTAAATCAATATCTCTCCACCCTTCATCTTTAAATGAACTTTTCTCAGCACTTTTTATGTTTCCAGAGTAAAATTTCCAATCATCATCAAAAAGTAATTCAGAACGAGGAACCTGAGCAAGCCCCTGTATACTAAGACCAATAATTAAAAATGTAGTTAATAAAATTTTGTAATTCATTTATATTTAAAACTATAAGATAAAAAAGAGGCCATTTTAAAAAACAAACTTTCCTTATATAATATGAAGTTTTTAAAATGGTCTCTTTAAAATATCATTTTTAAGTTAGTGTTACTTCGTATTCCCCGTAAAATCACCGTTTTGAATGATTTCCGGATTTTTATCCAGCTCTTCCTGCGGAATTGGGAAAAACCAACTGAAATCTGTATCAAGATTAAAAACTCTTTTTTCTGCATACTCAGCATATGAAAATTCCCGGGAAATTACTATTTTCCTTTGGGTCTCATCTGTTTTTACCGAACCATCGCTGTTCAATTCATACGTATAGCTGATGTTTACAACATGTGGTGTTGCAAACCTTGATTCGTCTCTCCAACGCAGGCAGTCGAAATAATATAAATGTTCAAAACTTAATTCGACCCTACGTTCTTTCCTGATTTTAGAACGCATTTCATCCTGTGACAAGCCTGTAGGAAGTCCAGGTAGTCCTGCCCGATTCCGAACTTCATTGATTGCCTCGTATATAGAGTTGTCAGGTCCATTAGCTTCATTTTTTGCCTCTGCATATCCCAATAATACCTCTGCATATCGCATAACAATAACATTGGTTCCTTTTGAAGGGATAGAAGCAGCAGCATCATATTTCAGCTCCCCTCTTGCATCAATATATTTACAAAGATAATATCCGGTCTGTGTAACATCATTATTTTTTTCTACATCAATGCCTTTTACTAAATTTTCATCTCCATCAAAGCCGCTACCTGTTTCCAAACGTTTTCCAAAATAAACGCCCTGATCATATTGAATTGTAGCATAGAAACGTTTATCCCTGTTTGCATATGGATCGGATGGATTGTAATATTCAGAACTTGGATCGTCCCAGGATTTTCCGTCAAGGAGTTCAAATTGATCTACAAGATCTTGTGTAGGATTGCCTGCCCCCCATCCGTTTTGAGATCCGGGAAGACATTGATTATTTCCATGATAAAGTAACTCCGGATATATAAACTGAACATCCGTTATTACTTCCTGATTGTTCTCGTTTTCCTGGAAAAACATTGTTTGATAATCAGGAAAAAGGTCATAAGGGCGCTCGGGATCATCAATAATTGATTGATATGTGGCCGCTGCATCAGACCATCGTTCGCCATAAAGCTGAATTCTACCTTTCAGCGCTTTTGCAGCGCCACTAGTTGCCCTTCCCACATCTTCGCCTGTCCATATTTTAGGCAAAACAGCGGCAGCATCATCCAAATCATTGATCATAAAATCAACACAATCATTGTATGTATCACGCGGAAGATTTACCTCATCTTTTAATCCCAGCGGAGTGTCAACAATAATTACACCTCCAAAATAATTGGTTAACATATGATAGAGATATGCGCGAACAAATTTAGCTTCGCCCAACAATTGTTCAAGTCTCTCGTTCTTATTTTCAGTAGCAGTCAGGTTCTTGATAGCATTGTTGCAATCTCTTATTTCTCTGTAATATAACTCCCATTTAGAAGAGACAAACCAGGGAGCAGCATGCATTATTGCACAATCCATTGTCCAGCCTCTCATTCCATTATTAGCATCTTCTGCTGTCCACCCGATCTGTGTATATTTACGTGAATTCTCTGATCCAGAACCAACACCGTTAATTGCATTATTCGTGAAAGCCTCCCAATTATGATACGAATCATCAGGAGTTAAATATTTATACAATTGATTAATTGCTGTCACTGCCAGATTCGGGTCTTTCCAAAAATCGGCATCAGAATACTGATCCAGCGGTTTCTTATCAAGTATATCTTCACTACATCCAACAAAAGCAAACAAAATTGCTGTGATAACTATATATTGTATTTTTTTCATTTTTAATTCCTCCCTATATTTTAGAATGTAAGGTCGATTCCTATTGTATAAACTTTTGCTCGCGGATAAAATTGTCCCCATTGGTGATAGGCTTCCGGATCAAACTTAAAAAGATCGTCTTTAACCCAGGTGAATACATTCTGCCCTGATAAATAAACTCTTAACCCTTTAACATTTACTTTTGAAAGTAAAGATTGATTAAAACTATATCCAATCTGGAGAGTTTTTAACCGAAGGTATGTCGCATCTCTAAGCCAGTAGCTTGAAGTAGTAATATTATTACTTCCGGGTGAAGTTGTTAAACGTGGATAACGGGCATTTGCATTATTATTCTCTGTTGTCCAACGCTCTTCTATTTGCCATGTCTGAATATTTCCCCCATTATAAAAGGCATAACCGGCATAATCTGTAAACGTGTAGTTTACATGAGTAGCCCCCTGAAAATTCATTGCCAGATCGAAACCTTTATATTCAGCGCTAATATTAATCCCATAAATAATCTCAGGTACAGAGGAATATCCAATTTTAGTAACGTCATATGCATCAATAACTCCGTCGGGAACTCCATCGGGCCCATTAAAGTCCTTATATTTTATATCTCCGGGAACAATTCCGCTTCCCTGGTAAGGAGAATTGGCAATTTCCTCCACAGATGTAAATAAACCTTCAGCTATTTTTCCATAGGAAGAATTCAGGGGATTTCCCGTTTGTCTCCTGAAAGGATCATTCAGAGTACCTTCTGCTTCTCCAAGCTCTATAGTTTTATTTGTTGCATACGTATAAACAAAATTAACATGATAGTTGAAGTCGTTAATACGATTGTGATGCCCCAATGTGAAATCTATTCCCTTGTTTTCAACAATTCCTATATTAGCATCGGGTAATGCAATACCAATTATTGAAGATGTTTTTTGTGTTGGTCTCAAAATATCTTCGGTTCTTTTAAAGAAATAATCAGCCTCAATTGTTAAAAGATGTTTCCATAAAGTGCCTTCCAACCCTATATCGGTTAAAGTTGCCACTTCCCATGTTATATCGGGGTTGGGAAGCCGGGACTCTTTAGCTGCCTGCACTGCATCTCCACCCAAAGAATACGGAGTAGATTGCATGGCATAAGTTGCGAGGTACTGATAATCCCCTACACGGTCATTTCCGGCTTGCCCCCATGAACCACGTAATTTCAAATTATCAATAAATTTCAAATTGTCTTTAATGAAATTTTCTTCCGATATTCTCCATCCGAGAGAGAAAGACGGAAAGAATCCCCATCGTTGCCCCGGGGCAAATTTCATTGAACCATCGTAACGGAAATTAACCTCAGCCATATATTTTGCACTATAATCGTAGGTTAACCTGCCAATATATCCAAGCCTTGACCCTTCCGAAGCGCTACCATCTGTTGACTGACCGTCTGACGGACCTGCAAATAACTGGTCGATTGAAGTGGAAGCATAATTAATCCGTTTCCCGTTCATCCAATTGCTATTCCATTCTGTAAGATTAAATACAAACAAAGCTCCAAGATTGTGTTTTTCAGCGATTGTCGTTTTATAATCTGCATGAAACTCCACTTGTTTGGCTGAAGAAAAATAAGAACGTTCTTCCAACGAAGGTTTGGTTGTCGGTGGGATTTCTTCGTAAAGCGAATTTGCACGGTCAATCATTCTCCATGTCGTATAAGGGGTAACCCATATTTTTGTGTGACTACCGCCAAAATCGTAAACACCAAGCCCTTTTAATGTGAGCCCCCCTATAAATGAAGGTTTGTATTCAAAAGTCAATGATCCGTTAAAATTATTACCTTTATCAACGGTGCTTCCTCCATACTCAAGTTCTGCTACAGCGTTATCACAAACTGTGGGTTTCACATATTGACCGTCGCTAATTTTTACCGGCCATGTGTTTGGTATCCTCATTGGGTATTCCAAAAACATACTTATCGATTTACTTGGATTATTATCTTCATCGGTATATCCCATCATATCTAATGAAACTTTAAAATCCTTAGTAACATTTGCATCAATATTTGTTCTGATATTGTATTTTCTGAAATCCGCCTTGTCGAAGTACCCATCTTGTCTGTATGCTCCCAATGAAAGATAATAATTTATATTTTCTTTGCCCCCGGATATTGAAAGGTTATGCTGGGCTTGTAAAGGATCTTTTTGAATAATCTCATCCCACCAATTTGTATTTGGATAATCAGGATTGGTTCCAGATTCAAATTTACTAATATCGTCGGAAGTAAAAGGCTCCGTCTTACCTTCATTCCTTGACGCCTCATTAAACATTCTGGCATAATCGGCAGAACTGCAAAATTCCGGTAAACGGGTTGGTTTTGAAACCCCGTAATAGGCCTTATAACTAATGGTCGGCTTTCCTTCTTTTCCTCTTTTCGTTGTAATAAGGATTACCCCATTCGCCCCTCTTGATCCATAAGGAGCCACGGCAGAAGCATCTTTTAAAACAGTTACACTCTCTATATCATTAATATCAATTAAAGTGAGGTCTCTGTCCGGAATACCATCCACGACAACCAAAGCGTCGTTATTCCCCGTTGTACTCACACCTCGTACGTATATTGTTGAAGCATCGTTACCTGGCTCTGCATTATTATTTCGTACGATTAATCCTGAAGCTTTACCGGAAAGGGTATTCGAAACGTCGGCAACAGCATTTTTCTGGATATCATCAGCTTTTACAACAGAAACCGAACTTGTCATAGTCCCTTTCTTTTGTGTAGTGTAACCAATTACAACAATTTCATCAATACCAATGGTTTCCTCCTCCATTACTACATTGATTATATCTTTCCCTGCAACCTCAATTTCCCTGGTTTTTAACCCTATAAAAGAAAATTGCAGAACTGCATCTTCGGGCACATTTGATATGGAAAATTCTCCATTCCCGTTTGTAATTGTTCCAGATGTAGTTCCTTTTACGGTAACTGTAACACCAGGTAGTGGCTGTCCATTTTCATCAGCTACGCTTCCGGAAACCGATTTTTGTTGCTGACCAAACAAATCATTTGTGTCACCTTCGGATATTGTAAGTAAAATAAAACGGTCTTTTACCTTATATTCCACGTTTGTTCCGGCAAATAATTCGTCGAGAACTTCGTTAATTTTTTGGTTTTTCACGTTCACCGATGTTTCCCGGTTAACATCAACCAACTTTTCGCTGTACATAAAGACAAACTCACTTTGCTTCTCAATGTTTCGAAGAACTTCTTTTACAGTGCTGTTCTTCATATTAAGGTTTAGCACTTTGGTTTGTGAATACGATTTACTCGCAAACACGCTAATTACAGAAAGGAATAATAAGAAGACAGTTAGTCTCATAATTCTTAATGCTTTTTGTAATCCTGGAATTTTCCATTCCCGAAAAATACATTCATTTTTTTTCATAAATTTGTATTGTTAAAGTTTGAAATTACCCTGTACTGTTATTCTACAGGGATGGTTTTGAACTCTCTTCAGGGAAGTGTTGGCGCACTTCCCTGTTTTTTAATAACTTCTTATCATAGGCAAATTGTTTTAATTCGTTAGCTTCAAATTTTATTGTCGCCTTTCTATTTTTATTACTTGTTTTGAAAAAGTACCGTCATCCAGTTTTTTTCGCGGAAACCTCTTATACGTAATCGGAGTTATCTCAGTCATTAAATCGAGAATAAGAAACAGGGGATCATCGGCAAACGTCACAGTATAGGTTAAATCTTTTATGTCATCAGCAACATAAAATTCAACATTAAACATTCGGCTCAGTTTTTTTGTAATCTGGAGGATTGGGGTGTTATCGAATACCAATTTGCCTTCCTTCCATGCAATGTAATCTTCGATGTTTACTTGATTTGAGCTGATTTTACCCGTTTTTGAATTATATGCCAGATGCTGGCCCGGGGCCATTGTTCCAATCTGTCCGATTTTCTTATCTGGTAATATCTTTTCAATAATTACTTTCCCCTCTACAAGTGTTGTCGCGACAATATCATCGTCCGGATACGCGTTTACATTAAACTCAGTACCCAATGCCTTTACATTCAGTTTCCCCGTTTTTACAATAAATGGTTTATCAGGATTATGGGCTACATCAAAATATGCTTCGCCCGACAGGGTAATTTCCCTTGTATCTCCGGTAAAGTTCTGCGGGTATTTAATTTTACTGCCGTAATTGAGGTTTACTACAGTTCTATCTGATAATTGCACAACTGTCCGCGAGCCTATTGGAGCAATAACTTCAAGAGAGTCAACAGTAAGTGACAAATCAGTGAATTTATTCATTTGCAGGTTGTTGTTCGAGAGCAAATAGAATACTACTCCAAGTAAAGCAATGAACAGTATCGCTGCTGCACGGCTTAACCACTTTGCAATTTTTGAAAAATTAATCACTTTGGCCCCTGAATTCTTCCGATGTTTAAGGTTTATTTCATGGTGAATTTTATCGAGTAATGCACTGTACTTTTTCTCATTTTTCTTTTTCAAATCAGGTTCAAAAATTTTCCAGTAATCGTAGCTCCAGTATTTTCCAGCATCAGTTACAGCTTCATTTTCCAACCAGTTTGCGAGTTCTTCAAATTCTTTGTCAGTACAATTATTATTTAAATATTTTATAAGGACTTCTTTATTCATATTCTTATTCAAATTAAGTACCTCCCCCCCCATAAACAGGGGAGGTACTCTACCTAACTAATTAAACCTACTGATACTAAAAAATTAACAATTTTTTCTTTCAGATTTAATAGTATTACGCATAAGAGCGATGGGATAACTATGTAAAAATGTTGTTTTTTTTACGAAAGGAATAAACAGACGAATAATATATTGACAGCCAGACTATTATCGATATGAGATTTTAAAAACTTCATGATTCTCACCAGGTGATTGTTCACAGTATTTTCAGAAATATTTAATTTTCGGGCAATTTCTTCATGAGTTAAACCTTCTTCCCTGCTTAAACGGTAAATCTCTTCCTGGCGCGGGGTTAAATGTTTTAGTAAAGACTCTACCTTCTGCTTTAATTCTTTATATTGGATTTCATCTATTATCTGTTCAGCAGAACTAACTTGTTGCAATGATTTTAGGTACTCCCTCGATTTGGTTTCACTCATTCTTTTGCGCAATAAACTCATTGTGGTGTTGTAAGCAATGGTAAATAGGAATGACTCAAAGGAAGCATAAATATTAATTTTACCTCTTGATTCCCATATCTTAATAAAAACTTCCTGAACAATCTCTTCGGTATCTTCTTTCTGCTTTAGAAACAGGAATATAAATTCACGCAACTTATAGCAATACTTATTATAAATAGCATCGAACGCGGCCATGTCTCCTTTTCTCAGAAGCTTTACAAGTTCATTAATTGATTTTTTTTTATTCAAGAATAGTTAAATTTGAATGAAGCAAATGTATTAATTAAATACAAAATGCAAAATACAAAGATTTAAAAGAATGGCTTAAGTTTAATTTCAGGTTGTGATTACATTTGTAATGAATTTGGAGTTTATGAGATTTTCCAGGTAGAATTTCTAACGCTAAAACATAAAAACACAAAGTTCCATGAGTATTTCACACGCTAATTTTAACTACAGACATTGTTATTTGCATCAATTATCATTATAGTTTCACCAGTTGAATCCTTGCCAAATGCAAAAACGATTTTGGTTTTTAAATCTTCTTTTGATAATTTCGATGTATCAGGATCTCATTGCCACGCCTTTTGCAAATCTTCATATCGTTCTTGTGTGATATTTCCAAGAATATAATTTTGATAAACTAATTGAAGAATATTTGTCTCAATGTCACCGTATTTTATATCAATCCAAATTTCTGGTGTCCCTTTCACTTCCAAGGATGTTTTTTTCCATGGATTAGTATCATCTTTATTATTAGGGGGGAATTGCACTTAAAGAATAAATCCTTTTTTGATCCTTTCATTTTATCTTAATCCCTTCTTTATTTATTTTTTCAAATAATGGAGTAGATGAATGTTTTTTATTCCAATCTCGCTTTGAGTAAACTAACGGAGAAATAATTTTGCCGGTTTCCAATCCCAGTTCATAAAACTCATCCATAATATTTGTCTCTAAATCGAAAGATATATTTTTAATATTTAACAAAATCAACAAATCCCAATCTGAGAGTTCGCTGGCATCACCTCTGGCCCGGGACCTATAAAGACAAATCTCAGAATTAGGGTGTCTGGTTTTTGCCAATTAAATAATTTTTTCTAATATTTTATCTTGTTTACCCATACCACAAGAATAATGAATTTTATCGCTTTAATAAAGTATAACCCGTTCTTTCATAGCTTATTGATAAAATATTTATTCGACACCCCCCCTAAAATACAGTAATAATTTCTGATACCAGCTATTCAAGAATTACTCTTCGAATATTATGCGTAAAATCCACGCAAATCCGGGTTTTTTATTAATTTGGGCAATAAATCTTAAATTTATGCGGTTTGATAGATGCGAATTTATATTTTGCACTCATTACCAATTTTTATTAAAAAATTAAATCTAAAAGAATGAAACCCTCATCCTTAAGGAATTTAATTTAAATAGTACAAAGACAACCGAGCGAAGCGAGCTCATGAACTCATTTAAAAGTGAGTTCGTGAACTCATTTAAAAGCGAGCTCATGAACTCATTTAAAAGTGAGTTCGTGAACTCATTTAAAAGCGAGCTCATGAACTCATTTAAAAGCGAGCTCATGAACTCATTTAAAAGTGAGTTCGTGAACTCATTTAAT
>Ga0307422_1001960_pt1 | contig 10442 bp, 13 predicted proteins | sample SalMarWE160290MG_FD_202153 | JGI IMG/M metagenome (GOLD analysis project Ga0307422, IMG submission 202153) | Salt marsh sediment microbial communities from the Plum Island Ecosystem LTER, Massachusetts, United States - WE1602-90 | ecosystem: Environmental > Aquatic > Marine > Intertidal zone >...
ACGTATTGAACCCACAATGGTCCCTTATGTCAACACAGTAGACCAGTGTGATACATTCGATACTATCGGATCAGATCCGAACACGAAGTGGAGAATCCGGGGAGGCCTGGTGCGCAGCGACGAGCCGGGGTGACCGATACCAGCGGCTGTGCGAATAATGTGGTCAGAGCGAACACGCTGTCGAAGAGGTGGTGATGAAACGGTCCGCGAAGGCGCCGCGGCTCGCTGAGACGAGGCGGGAGGCGATCCTCGAGGCCCTGCGCAGGGACGGTGCGGTCCGTATTTCGGAGCTGGCGGAGGCCACCGGGGTCACACGAATCACCATCCGCCGCGACATCGTCCAGCTCGAGGAGGAGGGGGTCGTCCGCCGGGTCCACGGCGGTGCCGTGCTCGCCCAGGAGCGCTCCGGGGCGGTGCGCAACGACTCCCACGGCATCCCGGCGGGCTCACGGCGCATCGGAATGCTCGTTCCTTCCTTCGACTACTACTGGCCCGGCGTGATCGAGGGCGCCCAGCAGGAAGCCGCCAAGCACGGGCTCACCGTCGTGCTCCGAGGTTCGTCCTACGAGGCCGACGACACCCTCCCTCACGTCGACTATCTGCTCAGCCGCGCGCACGCCGCCGGGCTCATCCTCGCCCCCAACATGAAGGCGGCCCATTCCGCCCAGACACTGGAGTCGCTGGCCACGAGCGGGATCCCTATGGTGCTCGTCGAGCGGACGGCCGTCGTCGGCCCGTTCCACATGACGGTCGAGTCGGTCGTCTCCGACCACTCGCAGGGGGCCGCCATCGCCATGCGCCACCTCGCCGATCTCGGGCATCGGCGCATCGGTCTCGTCATCAGCGGCGACAGCCCGACGGCCCCCCACCTGCGGCAAGGCTGGCTGACGGCGCGCCGTGAGCTCGGGATCGACGATCTCGAGGTTGTGGACGAGACAGTTGCCAGCTCAAGGGAGTCGTCCTGGGGCGCGACCGTCGACGTCATCCTCGACAAGTGTCTCGCCCTGGGCACGACCGCTTTGCTCGTCCACGCGGACCAGGCGGCGGCGTCGATCACGCAACGATGCGAGATCCGAGGTCTGAGCGTGCCGGGCGACCTGTCTATCGTGGCCTACGACGACGAAGTTGCCGAGCTCTTCACGCCGCCGCTCACCGCGGTCCGGCCGCCGCGCACTTCACTCGGCCGCGCCGCGGTGAACCTTCTTGTTGAGCGAATTCGAAACCCCAATCGCCCCGCGCACAACGTCGTGATCACGCCCTCGCTACACGTCCGCCAGACGACCGGAAGCCCTCGCTCGGCCGCAGCCTCCTGACAGTCCGCGGTCCCGGCGGGCCCGATAGCGCGTCGTGGGCCGGCATGGCGACGTGATCCGTGCAGGATCACTTCTGCACGCCAGGGGAGACTCGAACGCCGACCATCTGCCCGAAGCCATCCGGTGCTCACCGAAGTGCCACGAGGCGAAACGGACCCGTGGGGAGCAGGTTTGTGATGCGAGGACATGCCTGGACCATACGGCTCGTGGTCGGCATGACCCTGATCTCACTGCCTGGCGGCTGTGCGCCGGCCGCCTCTCCCTCGCCGACCGCAGCCGCGACAGCAGTCTCGACGGCCCCGGGTGCGGTGTCCGACGCGCGGTGGAAGTGCCCCCTTCCACCGGGCTCCTACTCGCTCAACTCCAGGCATCTTTGCGATTGCCATGCCCCTACCCAGGATGCCCTACTGACGGCCGAGCGCGCCGCTCCCCGGCGTCCTTGCCTCCGCACTGCACTCGCCGCACAGCCCGACCAGGGCCAGGTCGCAGATGTCTGCCTCGAAGCCGCAATCTCGACGGAGGACATCGATCATCCGGGCAAGGCCGGCGGAGCTGACCTCCCATCTCCGGCCGCACGCGCGGCAGTACAGGTGGACGTGTTCGCCGCCGTTCCGGTAGTGGAATTCCTCGCGCCCGCTGGGATGGCGGTGGTGGCTTACGATCCCGAGCCTCTCCAGCAGGTCGAGGTTTCGGTACACCGTGGACGGCGTCGTCGTGGCATCCATGTCGCGGCAGAGCTTCACCAGCTCCGCCCCACCGACGTGCTCATCCGACGCCGCAAGCGCCCTGAGAAGGACATCTCGCTGCGGCGTCCAGCGCAGCCCGTGGGCACGTACGCGCTCACGGGCGTCCGCGATCCCATCGGGGTCGGCGCCCTTGCTGCCACGCGGGAGCGGGGCTGCAGAGTTCAGGGCTGACGTTCGAACCATTGCCGGGAGTATACGCACCAACTCGGCCCCGCTGCGACTGCGAGCAAATGCAACATCTTGCAAATAGCGGATCCCACGGATACCATCTGAGCGATCGACCCCATCGGACAGCGGGCCGGCTGCCCACCCAGCGCAAGGAGGCGCCGTGTTCTTCTCCATCGCGACCCTGCCGGGTCCCACGCCGGGAATCTTGGGGATGCACGCACCGGACGGCTTCCTGTCGGTGGGCATCGCGGCGGTGATGTGGGCCGTAACGCTCGTCGTCCTCGCCGTGGCCGTCGCCCGTACGAACACCGCCGTCGAGGACAGAACGGCGCCCCTGATGGGCGTGATGGCCGCCTTCATCTTCGCGGCGCAGATGTTCAACTTTCAGGTAATCGGGGGAACCTCGGGACACCTCCTCGGAGGCGTCCTCGCCGCGGTGCTCCTGCGCCCATGGGCGGCCACGCTGGTCATGGCCTGTGTCGTCGCCGTCCAGGGTCTCGTCTTCCAGGACGGCGGCCTGGTCGTGATGGGCGCCAACATCTTCAACATGGGCATCATCGGGACGCTGTTCGGCTACGCGATCTACCGGGCGGTTGCGGCCGTTCTCGGAGGAGAGGACAGGGGCCGCTTGCCCGCCGCCGCGATCGCAGCCTGGTCCGCCCTGGTCCTCGCCTCGCTCGCCGTCTCGATCGAGCTCGCCCTGTCGGGCACGGTTGCCCTCGAGGTCGCGCTGCCGGCAATGGTCGGCATCCACGCCCTCATCGGGATCGGCGAGGCGCTGATCACGGTCGCCGCCCTGGCATTCATCCAGGTCGCCAGGAAGGACCTGTTCATGCTCAGGGACTCGAGCCCGACGGTCGCCTAGAACGCAAATGCAGGAGGCAGATCGATGACCGAGCAGTCGACGGCCCCGGGCGGTTCAACCGGGGCGGGGCGGTTCCTCCGTCGCTGGGGCTGGATCGCGGCGGGACTCGCCATTGCGGCGATCGTCGTCGTCGTCCTCGCCCCGCTGGCATCTCCAGACCCGGACGGCCTCGAGTCCGTGGCCGAACAGCAGGGCTGGCTGGGGGCAGCGCAGGATTGGGTCTACCAGATGCTGCCGGACTACACGATCCCGGGGCTCGACGGCGCGGCCAGTACAATCGTTGCCGGGCTCATCGGGGTCGGGATCGTCTTCCTGGCCACCGCGGGCCTCGGCTGGATGCTGCGGCGCAGGGGGACCTCCCGCGCCTGATCGGCGTGGCGGAACCCTGCGGCCGGGCATACTGACATTGCTCACCGGCAGGTAGCCGGACATGCGTGGGTGTCACCCTGATCAACCTTGATCGCTACGTCGAGCGCGACAGCCCGCTGCACCGGCTCGACGCAAGACTCAAGTTCATCCTGGCGATCCTCGCCATCGTGTCGGTATCGCTGCTGCCGACGGCGTCGTGGAGCGCCCTGGTAATCGCCTGGGCCACTCTGGCCCTGCTGGCGGCGTCTGCAGACCTCGGCCCATTCCGGTTGTCGCGAGCGGCGTTTCTGGCTCTCCCGTTCATGCTCGCGGCACTCCCCCTCGTCTTCACACGACCCGGCGACATCCTGACCGCCCTCCAGGTCGGGCCGTTCCCGGTCTCGGTCAGCGGCCAGGGCCTCCGGGAGTTCACGACCATAGCGGCCAAGAGCTGGGTCAGCGTCCAGGTCGCGCTCCTGCTCACGTTCACCACCCCCTTCCACGACCTCGTAGATGGCCTCCGCCGCCTGGGCATGCCGGTCGTCATCGTCAGCACGATCGGCTTCATGTACCGCTACATGGCCGTTCTCTCCGACGAGGCCGGGCGGATGATGCGGGCGCGGGCCGCCCGGTCGGGCGACCTCGACGGGACCGGCGGCGGCTCGGTGTCGTGGCGCCTCAAGGTCGTCGGGGGCATGGTCGGCTCGCTGTTCCTCCGCTCGTTCGAGCGGAGCGAGCGTGTCTACTCCGCGATGCTGGCCCGCGGCTTCGAGGGCCAGTTTCGGCACATGCACGGTCGCCCCCTCGGCGCCTCCGACTGGCTGCTGTTCGCCGTCTCGGCGGCTGGCCTGGTGCTCTTCGTGATCGCCGGCCAACTCTGGTTGGCCCATGCCTGAGCGTGAGCGGGAGATGACAGGCGAGGAGGGCCATTCACCCATGATGGTTGCCCACGGCGACGCCGGCGACTGCAGAGACGCACAGCCCGCAACCGGCGGGCCCGGCAGCCCCCCGGCGATCGAGCTCGAGCACGTGCACTTCTCGTACCCGGACGGATTCGAGGCCCTCAGGGGCGTGGATCTCGTTGTGGAGCGCGGCCGGAAGGTCGCGCTTGTGGGCCCAAACGGGGCCGGCAAGAGCACCCTAATGCTGCACCTCAACGGCATCCTCGTGCCGTCGCACGGTTGCGTCCGGATCGCCGGGGTCAAGGTGGAGCGCCCCTCCCTGAAGCGCATCAGGGCGGCGGTGGGGCTGGTCTTCCAGGACCCGGACGACCAGCTCTTCAGCCCGACGGTATTCGACGACGTGGCCTTCGGGCCGCTTCACATGGGCATCCCGGAGGACGAGATCCATGCCCGCGTGGATCAAGCCCTGGCCGCGGTGGGAATGGCCGGGTTCGAGAGGCGCCTGCCCCACCATCTCTCCCTGGGCCAGCGCAAGCGGGTCGCCCTTGCGACCGTCCTATCCATGGATCCGAGCGTCCTCGTCTTCGATGAGCCTTCCGCCGGCCTTGACCCACGCGGTCGCCGGGAACTCATCCGGATGCTGGAGGGGCTCGACCAGACCTTGCTCGTCTCGACGCACGACATGCGCCTGGTAGCCGAGATCTTTCCGAGGGTGGTGGTCATGGACGACGGGCGTGTCGTGGCCGACGGCCCGACGGCCCAGGTTCTCCAGGACGACCGGCTGCTGGAAGCGCACGGGCTCGAGCGCCCCTAGCGTCAGTGGGACAGCGGCACCCCAGGACGCTGCCGGCGCCGGCCGGTGTAGTAGGCGAGGATGTGGGCAGCCCGACCCACTCGATCGGGATGCCGCAGCTCAGGATTGCCGAGTGCCACCCGGCAACGAGGAAGGATGACGGAGCACGGGCCTGCCACGAGCAGCCATCCCGCGACCGCCGTGGCTTCGGCCTGCCGTCGCTTTGGTGACAAGCACCAGGGACGTGACCTAGACTGCGGCCACCATCGGCCGGTCCTGAGGATGAGGAGGGAATCGTGATCCGAGGGCATGCCTGGACCATTCGGCTCATGGTCGGCATGACCCTGATCTCACTGCCTGGCGGCTGTGCGCCGACGGCCAGCACGACGTCGACGCCGACCGCAGCCGCGACAGCCGTCTCGATGGCTCCGGGCGCGGTATCCGACGCGCGGTGGAAGTGCCCCCTTCCGCCGGGCTCCTACTCGCCGATCGGGGCGGCGACCGACCTGCCGGCGGCGCAGCGGCTGGCAGGCGTTCCGCCCGCCGACGGCTTCGGCCGTGGCTTTTCGATAATCGAAGGACCGGTCTGGCTCGGCGATGCCCTGTACGTCTCGCAGATCGGCGGCGGCGCTCCCCCGCCGCCGTCGCGGCTCCTGAAGGTCGTTCCGGGGAGCCCGGCGACGGTCGTTGCTCCGAACGCCGGCACCAACGGCCTGGCGATCCTCCCGAATGGGGACCTAGTCGGGGCGGCCTCGCTTCCCTCCGCCGGATCGGTCAGCCTCATCCCGCTGTCGAGCCCCACCGACCCCGTGCCGATCGCCGGCCTGTTCGGCGGCGCTCGCTTCAACTCGCCCAACGATCTGGCGGTTCGGAGCGACGGGAACATCTACTTCTCCGATCCGACATGGCAGGCCCCCAACCCATCCCCGCAGGCGAAGACGCGGGTCTATCGGATCTCACCGCTGCCCGAGGCCGCGGTCAGCGTCATAGACGACGCCCTGGGCAATCCGAACGGCGTGACGCTCTCGCTCGACGAGAACACGCTGTACGTCTCGGGGCCCGGGCTCTACAAGTACCCGGTCAACGCCGACGGATCGGTGGGCGCGCGCCAGGACGCGGTGCCGGACCCCACCGCGTATTCGGGTTCCGACGGCATGGCCCTCGACTGCGCGGGCGATCTCTACGTGGCGACCGGCTCCCGGGTCACGGTCATCGATCCGAGCGGGAACAAGGTCCGGGACATCACCATCCCCGTGAACGTCGCTGGGGCGGTGACGAACGTGGCCTTTGGCGGCGCCGATCACAGGACGCTGTTCATAACGACGCTCGGCTCAACTCCAGGCATCTTCACGATTGCCATGCCGCTACCCGGGATGCCCTACTGACGGCATCGCCCACTCGCGTCTCGTCGACGGGCCGACCTCATCTCAACTAGAGTTGGTGCTACTGAGACTGGCGGAGGTGGATAGCCGATGCGCATGACAGACCTGAAGGCCGGTTGGGCCATCGTCGGGAATGACGGGCACCCCCTCGGTTCCGTGCAGGCGGTGGGCCAGAACTACGTGCTGGCGTCGAGAGGCATCCTCGCCGCCCCCCTCTATGTTCCCGCGTCGGCGATCGCCAATGTAGAGCACGAAGTGGTGCACCTCAACCTCGCCAAACACGAGGCGGAACAGATGGGCTGGGAAGAGCCGCCACGAGTGTCAGACGCGCCCGAGGACGCGGAGGGCACGGACCAGCTGCACAGACACGTCTAGCGTGCTCGCGAAAGCCTGACCTTCCTACGAACGTGCGCGGCGACGCAGCGTCCCGGTGGGGTTCCTGCGATGTAAGAATTACATGACTTCATGTAAGAAGTAGTGTACACTCGGCTTCCAAGCAAAGGAGGCCGCCGTGTCCGTCATCCTCTGGACCGTTCTCGCCGTCAGCCTGGTTCTTCTCGCCGTCTTCCTCGTTGCGCGGCTCAGCCGCGGCGTCCTCCCCGCTCTGGACCTGCCGCCCGGCGAGTCGCTTCCCACGACCAGGATGCAGCGCCTCGCGTTCAGGGCGCTGTGCCTGGGGGTGCCGCTGATCGCGGCGGCAGGCGGCATCGTCGCCTGGTTCGGGCCGACCGTCTACTACGACGATGACTCCGTCCGCTTGCCCGTTACCTTCCTTCTGATCGCCGGGATGATGGTGCTGGCCGCACCAACTCTTCTCGCCGGCGCCTGGGTTGGGAGGGACGGCGTTCTTGACGAACGCGATCGCGCCATTCTGTCTCGCGCTCCGGCCGGACAGGCAGCGGCCATACTCATCGTCCTCGCGGTCTGGATCATCGGCCTGCAGGAGAGCTATCGCGGCCAGCCCGGTATCCCGCGCGTCTTCCTGTACCTGATCTTCTGGTCCTGCGTCGAGGTCAGTCTGCTGGCCTCGAACATCGGCATCCTGATCGGCTACCGGCGGGCCTGATCTGTGCCCAAGGCGACGATTCGGAACCACCTCCGCACGCTGCGCTTCGAGGCCGGCGAGATGACTCAGCAGGGTCTCGCCGACCGAGTCGGGTGCACGAGGCAAACGATCGTCTTGCTCGAGCAGGGCCGCTACGTGCCGTCTCTCGTGCTGGCCCTGCGCATCGCGCGCACCTTCGGCCGCACGGTCGAGGAGGTGTTCGAGCTGGTCGAGGACCGCTGAACCTCCTGGTTTCGCGCCGCTGCCTGCCCCAGGACTTGGGCACGACGACCAGCGCGGCCTCCAGCGCCTCGAACTGCGCCTGCGTCAGGCCCGACCCGAACATGAGGTAGAGGGCGGTCGGCAAGAGTGCCCACCCGCAGGGCGCAGGCCGTGTTGTTGAGGTAGAGGCTTCCGTAGGCCGCCGGCAACACGCACCTTCCCGGGCGGGCATGTGACCGCCGGAGAGAGGTGGGCAGGGATCTGGCGCGCCCGGAGGGGTTCGGGCACGCACGAACAACAAGGATTGAGTGTTCGAATCGTCCGCTCACCCGGCCGATGACGTCTTCAGTCGCCCCCTGAAGTAGGCGGCCAGGAGCACGCCATTCGCGATCAGCGCGACCCAGCAGGCCGACAGAAGGACGATCTCATACCGGTCCTCTCGCTCGATCCCAAACGCCACCCAGTAGGCGGCAAGGCCGACAACAGCAACCGCGAAAGCGGCTCTGAAGACCCACCGGATTCCAGCGGCGAGCCTACCGCCTGGGCTGAACGCAGACGCGACGAACACGAACGACAGGGTCATCGCCAGGTACCCGAGCTCCTCGAGCGCGATGAAGAGGCCGTGCGGGTTGTACTGAATGAGGAGCGGCAGGCCCTCCGTTTCGTCGGCATGCAAGCTTGCCGGCACCACGGCGAACTGAACGTAGTAGTCGATCGCCAGAACCGTTGCCGAGATCAGCGCGAGGCATACGGCTGCAAGGCTGAGGATCTTCCGATCGGCCGGCGCCGCGTAATGGATCGATAGCATCAGGGCGAGGTAGCCGAGGACGAACAGGATTGCCGCCGGCTGCCAGAGGAAGTCCCTCGGCCATTGGCCGGCCGTGCCCATGTACGGATACGGGACACAGTCGGATGGGCAGTTGGCCCCCGCGACCGGTACGGCCGTGATCGCCAGACCAAACGCCACCACTCCGGTCAATGCTGTGAAGAGCGCCGCATACAGGCCGAACTTGTTCGCCATCAACGTGTCCTGCATCTCGATCCTCTGGTGAAGACGGGGCTCGACGGAGCGGTCATCGTATCGGCTTGCCGCCCCGGTGCAATCCGTCGTCAGCCGGATCAAGCCTCAGCCTCACGGACGATCGGAGTCGGGCGCGCCCGGAGGGTTTCGGGCGCATGCGAACAACAACGAGTTGCCGGAGTCGGCGGACACTACCTCGGCTGCTGGGCCGCGGTCCAGACTGCGCGGCCCCACTCCTTTGCCCGCTTGAGCTCACCGGCCTCGAGCTCCTCGAGCTGATGGCGGCGCTTCTCGCCCTTGGGCGGGACGTCCCGCGCCATGAAGAAGCTCTCGGGTGGGACGATCACCCGGCAGCCTGCCTTGCGAAGTCGGCCGGCGGCGTCCCGCGCGGCTGAGCCCGTAAGCAGCGCCGTCATGCGATAGCGAGTGTCGAACGTGGCGGCCGCGACCCCCTTCAGGCTCCCTCGAGCCAGCGCGTCCAGGAAGGCACGCAGCGCGGGGCTCGGTCGGTGCCGCTGGGTCGGGCCGCCGACGAACAGCAGGTCAGGCCGCTCCGGGGGTTGCGCGGTCGCTTCCGCGGCGGACATGACGCGCACGCTGTCGGGCGTGCCGATGCCGCTTGCGATCGCCTGCGCGACCCGCTTCGTGTTGCCGAACGTCGAGTCGTAGACGATCACCACCAGCATTGCCAGGCTCCTTCCGCGATCGGCTGCGCCAAGCCTGCTTGCCTTCTCGACGCCCACTGAATCTACCAAGCCAGGAGGGCCAGCCGCGTCCGCCGAGCGGCGGAGCCCGATTCATCCTCGCGGGGGGCTGGCGCACCCGGAGGGCTTCGGCCGCACTCGAACGACAGCGAGCACACGGAACAGACAGGCTTGCCTGCGGAGCGAGGAGGGATCGGCTCCGTGGTTGCCATGCGGGTCGCGGATGTCGCTAACGGAGGGGAGGCCGACTCCGCGGATTCATGCCCGCCAGACACTCTCCGGAGGCCAACTCAGCCACAGCACGGCGACCAAGACGCCCACGTTCACGGCCAGGGCGGCGAGAGTGTTGAACAGAGGCCAGTTCCCGAAGAAGAGGATGATTCCGGCCATCGAGACGGCCGCAGAGGCGACCGCCAGCGATTGCCACCACCCGATCGGGAGGATGCCCCAGAACGACAGCGCAGCCAGCACGAACCCGGCCAGGGCAGCGGCCCAGAACGCACTCGCCAGGAGGGTGGCGGTCGACGCGGGCAGCGAGGGCATGAGCCAGGATCTGGCCGACCTCCAGGCGCCCGTGCGGCTCGGCCCAAAGCGCTGGATCCAGGCGAGGGCCCCGATGGCTCCGCCGTGGCCGAAGCCATGGAGAAGCAAGACGGCGCCGATGGCAAGCCTGAGCGCCTGATCCGACACGCCGAACCTCGCTGGTGGAGTCACCTCGTCGTTCACTATCCTACTTGGGTCGCCCAGACCACCGACGAGGCCCCTGTCGGCAGGTCGGCGACCGCTCTACCGATCCCCACCAGCCATGGCGCCCAGAAAGGGGATCGGGCGCGCCCGGAGGGATTCGAACCCCCGACCATCTGATCCGAAGTCATCCGGGGCTCACCGACGTGCTATGAGCGTGGGAGGGCCACCGAAGGGCGTCCAGTAAGG
>Ga0307422_1001961_pt1 | contig 10440 bp, 6 predicted proteins | sample SalMarWE160290MG_FD_202153 | JGI IMG/M metagenome (GOLD analysis project Ga0307422, IMG submission 202153) | Salt marsh sediment microbial communities from the Plum Island Ecosystem LTER, Massachusetts, United States - WE1602-90 | ecosystem: Environmental > Aquatic > Marine > Intertidal zone >...
CCGCTGGCCTACGTCGGCCCGCTGCTGGCGATGTTCGGACTGGCCATCGTGCTCCAAGCATGGCAAAAGGACCTGGGCGCAGCGATGCTCTTCTTCTTCACCTTCCTGGCCATGCTGTACCCGGCCACGGGCCAGTGGGGGTACGTCGCCGCCGGACTTGTGTTGTTCGTCATCGTGGGCGCGGCCGGCTACGCCCTCTCCGACAAGGTCGCGTTACGCGTGGATGGCTGGCTCAACCCCTGGCCGGAGGCCGCCGGCCGGGCCTTCCAGATCGTGCAGAGCCTGCTGGCCTTTGGCGCCGGAGGCGTCTTTGGACGAGGGTTGGGACTGGGCAATCCTACCTACATCCCCGCCGTGCACACCGACTTTGTCTTTGCCGCCATTGGAGAGGAACTCGGCCTGGCAGGAGCGCTGGCCGTCATCGCGCTGTACGGCATACTGATGCTGCGCGGTTTCCGCATCGCCATCCGCGCCTCGCGCCCCTTCGAACGCCTTCTGGCAGCGGGTCTTTCAGCCGGACTCGCGATCCAGGCCTGGGTCATTATGGCCGGCAACGCCAAGCTGACCCCTATCGCCGGCGTCACGCTGCCTTTCATCTCTTACGGCGGCAGCTCCATCCTAACCAGCTTTATCGCCCTGTCCCTCCTCCTCCGAATCTCTGATTCTCCAGTCTCCCATACGTCCACACCCGCTGCCACCTTCCGCCAATCTCTGCTCCGTTTGACATGCGCCCTGGTCGCAATCCTCGTCCTACTGGCCGCCACCTGCGGCTATTGGACCATCGTTCGCGCCGAGTCCCTGCGCGCCCGCGAGGACAACCCTCGCCGCGTCCTGTACGAGCAGCGCATCGTGCGCGGGCGTATCCTGGATCGGGACAACGTCATGCTGACCGATGTGGAAGTTGCCGCGGACGGCGTCGTCACACGCCGCTACCCGGTTCCGGAGGCTGCACCCGCGCTCGGTTATGCCAGCCTGCGCTACGGCACCGGCGGGATCGAAGCCGCGTTCGACGCCGAACTGCGCGGTGAAGCCCGGCGCGATGCCTGGCAAGCCGCCTGGAACGATCTGCTGCACCGCCCGCCGCAGGGCCGCGACATGCAACTGACCCTCGACGCAGCGTTGCAAACGCAAGCTCAACAAGCGCTGGCAGATTATGCCGGGGCTGTGGTGCTGCTCGACGCCACCACCGGCGAGATATTAGTCCTGGCCTCAAGCCCCACCTTCGATCCCCAACGCCTGGACGAGACGTGGGACATCCTCCGCGAGGACCCCGCTGCCCCATTGGTCAACCGCGCCACCCAGGGTCTCTACCAACCCGGCGCTGCATTGCAGACCGTCATCCTGGCCGAGGCGTTGCGCGACGATTTGGTTGACCTCACCGCATCACCCCCTGACGCAGCAGACGGTATTGCTCTGAACGGCTCACAATTGACCTGTGCCGCCCCCCTCGCCGAACCATACACCCTGGCCGACGCCTACGCTGCCGCCTGCCCGGCCCCTTTCGTGGACATAGGAGAGCAGCTAAGAGGAAAGAGAATGACGGAAGCCATCCAACGCTGGGCGCTGACCACCACCCCACCCCCGCTGGAAATCCCAACCGAGACCGCGGATTGGGATCCCCGCGCGCTGCGAACCACAAACGACCTGTGGCTCGAAGCCATCGGCCAGGGCGAGCTGACGGTGACGCCCTTGCAGATGGCGCTGGTCGCCGGGACGCTGGCCAACGACGGCACCAGGCCAGCCCCACAACTGGCGCTGCGCGTTCAGGACAGCGCAGGCCATTGGCAGAATCAGCCCAGCATCGGGGAGCCCCGTGCCGTGCTCACCCGCGACACAGCAAATGATCTCTTGGCAGCCTGGCAATCCTACGGGGAGGGAATATCAGGCCACCTGGGTCTCGCCGTCGCCGGCACAGACCAACCGCCCCACGTCTGGTTCCTGGGCGTGGCGCAGGTGAGCGGCACACGCTACGCGGTGGCAGTCCTCCTGGAGCATCCCAAAGACCCACACCAAGCCGCCGAGATCGGAGCCGCACTCTTGAGCACAGTAGCCAAGTAGGTCACGCTACCAGTGACTCTTGCGGGCGTCGTCACGTTAAAAACGTGACCTACATTTTCGTCATTGGAGATGAATCCAGTTTATAGCGACTGATTAGAAAACAGAAAAGGAGATTGGCATAAGAAAAAAGGTCACCATCCACACGTTGATGAAAAAGATGCGCGATCAGGAGCCGATCACGTGGCTCACGGCCTACGACTATCCGACGGCTCAATTGGAGGAAAAGGCGGGAATCGACATCATCCTGGTGGGGGATTCCATCGGCAGACGATCTTTGGGTTTGACTCCACGCTGCCCGTGACGATGGACCTCTTGATTCCCCACACCAAGGCCGTGCGCCAAGGAGCACCTGGCGCCTTCCTGGTCGGTGACATGCCGTACATGAGCTACCAGGTCAGCCCACAGGAAGCCATCAGGAATGCCGGCCGGTTCATGGCGGAATGCGGGTGCGACGCTGTCAAGCTCAAGGGCGGGAGAGAGGTCATCGACACGGTCAAGGCGCTGATCAAGGCCACCATCCCCGTCGCGGGACACCTGGGGCTGACCCCGCAGTCGATCGCCATGCTGGGCGGATTCAAGGCCCAGGGCCGCGACGCCGACACCGCCATGCGCATCATCGAGGACGCCCGGGCACTCGAAGAGGCCGGCGCGTGCTTTCTGCTGGAGGCCATCCCGCCGGAGGTCAGCAAGGTCATCACGCGGAACGCCAACGTCCCCATCATCGGCATCGGCGCCGGCCCGCACGTCGACGGCCAGTGCTTGATCGTCCACGACATGCTCGGCATGTTCGAGGCCTTTACCCCCAAGTTTGTCAAAAAGTACGCCGATATTGGGGAACGGATCGTCCAGGCTATGGAGGCCTTTAAGCAAGACTTGAACCAAAGAAACCGGGTTTTTTCTGAGGCTATCCATAACTACCACGGCTCTCGGCGGAAAAACCCGGTTTCTCCAAAAGTGTCAGATGTCTACATCAAGCGACGGTCACCTCGTCCGACAGGTAGACGTCCTGGATCGCGTTGAGCAGTTCGACCCCATCCGCCATCGGTTTCTGGAACGCCTTGCGCCCAGAGATCAGGCCCATGCCGCCGGCGCGCTTGTTGATGACCGCCGTGCGCACCGCCTGCGCCAGGTCGTTTTCACCTGAGGCGCCGCCGGAGTTGATCATGCCGATACGACCCATGTAGCAGTTGGCCACCTGGTAGCGCACCAAGTCGACGGGGTGATCGCTGGTCAGCTCGCTATAGACCTTGGGATGCGTGCGGCCAAAGCCGATAGCGGTGTAGCCGCCGTTGTTCGTGGCCTGCTTCTGCTTGACGATATCCGCCTCGATGGTGACGGCCAGATAGTTGGCCTGCCCGGTCAGATCGGCGGCGGTGTGATAGTCCACCCCTTCGTGCTTGAAGGCCTGGTTGCGTAGATAGGCCCACAGCACCGTGATCATCCCCAGCTCGTGAGCGTAGGCAAACGCCTCGCTCACCTCCTGGATCTGGCGGCGCGACTCCTGCGAGCCAAAGTAGATCGTCGCGCCGACGGCCACCGCGCCCAGGTCGAACGCCTGCTGCACGCCAGCGAACAGCGTCTGGTCGCGCATCGCGGGGTAGGTCAGCAGCTCGTTGTGGTTGATCTTGACGATGAAGGGTATCTTGTGCGCGTACCTGCGCGCCACCGCTCCCAGCACGCCCAGCGTGGAGGCAACGGCGTTGCAGCCGCCCTCGATGGCCAGTCGGACGATATTTTCGGGGTCGAAATAGACCGGATTGGGCGCAAACGAGGCCCCGGCCGAATGCTCAATCCCCTGGTCGACGGGCAGGATCGAAAGATAGCCTGTGCCTCCCAAGCGCCCGGTGTTGAAAACCGTCTGCAGGTTGCGCAGCACCACTACAGACCGGTCGGTCTGCGCCATCACCCGGTCGATGAAATTGGGCCCTGGCAGGTGGAGCATCTCTTTAGGGATCCCCTCACAGACGTGCCCCAGCAGATTGTCCGCCTCCGTCCCCAGCAACTCTAGAATCTCGGTCATTTAGTGCCTCCTCTTTCGACGCTACTTGTCCAACTGGCCCGCTTCGAGGGCCAGTTCCAGATACTCCTGCTTGACCAGCTCTTGCTCCTGCACATCGAATAGCTGCAGCAGTTCGACGATCAACTCCGCCTTGCGCTCCGCATCCTGCTGCGACCAGGTACGGCTCTTGATCTCCAGGAACACGCCCGGCAGATCCGGCTGCATCAGCTGATCCAGATTGATGGCGAAATCAGTCCCGCCGTAGCGCAGGTGGCAGCGCTGCCGCTCCTTGTGCACCGCCACCTCTTCCGTTGGCTTGAAGTATTCGCGGTAAAAGCGCAGGCTGCGCGTCGCCGGCGCGTCAAAGCGCGACCGGGAGAGCAACACCGAGTTATCGTACTCCCGCTCCTTCGTCTCGGTGGTCAGCGTCAACCGGTAGACCGCGTCCTGTACCTCGCCATCCTCACCCACCACCTCGTCCTCCCGGTAGCGCAGCCGACTGCGATACATGTCGTCGAACAGAAAATAGGTATCATACTGGCGACGCGTCGAGGGCTTGAGGACCACAAACTGGGGTCGGTCGAGAAAACCCTCGGGCGGCGGCTCGCTCAGAAGCACCTTCACCTGCACCTCGAACATCTTTTGCTGCGCCACCTGGCCAATGACGAGCAACTTGCTGAGCACGCTTTCCTCCCGCTCGATCAGAAACGCGTCGATCTTGCTCGCCACGACGGCGGCCTCGTCGACCAACGCCTGCTCGTCCAAGGTCAAGAGTTCCCGCTCGCGCATCAGCCACTGCCCCTGGCACATCACGTCCCGCACGTCGCTGCCCTTGGCGGCATAGACTAACTGCGCGTACAGCGCCTCCGGATCGCGGGCAAAGTGGGGCGTGTTGTGCAAGTGCTGCAGACCAATCACAGCGATATCGGCCCGCTTGCCTGGCTCCAGCGAGCCAGTGACGTCGCCCAGGTGCAGCGCCCGCGCCCCGCCGATGGTCGCCATAGCCAGCGCCTGCCGCGCCGGCAGCGCCGTCGGATCGCCCGTCATCCCTTTGGCCAGGAGCGCCGCCAACCGCGCCTCCTCCCACATGTCCAGGTCGTTGTTGCTGGCCGGGCCGTCGGTGCCGATGCCCACGTTGAGCCCCAGCGCCAGCATGCGCGTCACCGGCGCAACGCCGCTGGCCAGCTTGAGGTTGCTGGTGGGGTTGTGCGCCACGCCGACGCCGTGCCGCAGCAGGATGTGCATCTCGTCCTCGTCGATGTGCACGCAGTGCGCGGCGATGACTTTAGCGTCCAGGACGCCGTGATCTTCCAACCAGGGCACGACGGACATCCCGTGCTCGGCCAAGTGATCCTCCACCTCCTGCTCGGTCTCGGCGACATGGATGTGTAGCGGCACGTCGAACTCTAGCGCCAGCTTGGCGCTATCTTGCAACAGGTCCGTCGTGGTCGTATAAGGCGCGTGCGGCCCCACCGCCGGCATGATCAACGGGTGCCCCTGCCACCGGCGGATGAAATCGCGCGTGTGCTGCAAACTCTCATCGTAGCTCAGCGCGTCGGGCGAGGGGAAACGCAGCAGCGTCTCGGCGCACACGGCGCGCATCCCCGCCTGCGCTGCAGCGTCGGCCACCGCCTCCTCGTAATAATACATGTCGGCAAAGCAGGTCGTGCCAGAGCGAATCATCTCGGCGCAGGCCAGTTGCGTGCCCAGCCAGCAGAAACGGGAACCGACGAACTCGCGCTCCACGGGCATCATGTAGCCCATCAGCCATACGTCCAACCGCAGATCGTCGGCCAATCCCCTGAGCAGGGTCATCGGCGCGTGCGTGTGAACGTTCACCAGCCCTGGGGTCACGGCACAGCTGCTACAGTCCACGACATCGTCAGCGGTATATGCGCCCGCAATCTCATCGGCAGGACCCACCGCCTCGATCGAACCCGCGCGGATAGCTACCGCGCCGGGCACGAACAGATCAAACTTGGCATTCATCGTGGCTACGCTACCACCGGTCAAGATTACATCCACTTTTTCCATCGCTTTGGCTCCTTTTGACCCATTATAGCTCCAACCACCAGCAAGGGCAATTTCCCAGATGATCTCAACCTATGCTATAATAAAGCCAAGTTGGGCAGATCATGATTTGATGCTCCAAGCGGACAAAAGTCCGCGTCTGAGCCGCTGGACTCTCGTCCAATGGGAGCATTTCGTGGTTTACCAAAGTTGCCCTTTTTTCACATCAACAACGAGGTGACCTATGCATGCCACAGACATAATTGCCAAGAAACGCGACGGGGATGAGCTCTCGCGCGAGGAAATCGAGTTCTTTGTCCAAGGGTACGCCCAAGGCCAAATCCCCGACTATCAGGCCGCCTCATGGCTGATGGCCGTCTTTCTGCGCGGCATGACCGACCGCGAGACGCTCGACCTGACCATGGCAATGGCCCACTCGGGCGACATGCTCGACCTGGATGATGTGGCCCCCATCACGGTGGACAAACACTCCACCGGCGGCGTGGGCGACAAGGTCAGCCTGATCGTCGTCCCGCTGGTCGCTGCCTGTGGCATGCCGGTAGCCAAGATGACGGGACGTGGCCTGGGGTTTACCGGCGGGACGGTGGACAAGCTGGAATCGATCCCCGGCTTCCGCACCGACTTGAACGACGCCGAGTTCAGGGCCCAGATCGCCGAGATCGGCGTCGTGCTGACCGGGCAGAGCGCCGATCTGGCCCCTGCCGACCGCAAGCTATACGCCCTGCGCGACGTGACGGGCACCATCAACTCCATCCCTCTCATCGTCAGCTCGATCATGAGCAAAAAGATCGCCGCCGGCGCCGACGGAATCGTGCTCGACGTTAAGGTGGGCCACGGCGCATTCATGAAGACACTGGAGGATGCAGAGAAACTGGCCGAGGCCATGGTGCGCCTGGGAACCGAGGCCGGGCGGCGCGTGGTGGCCCTCATCTCCGATATGAATCAGCCGCTGGGCTGGGCAGTGGGCAACGCCTTGGAGGTCAAGGAGGCGATCAGCACGCTGCACGAGGGCGGCCCCGCCGATCTGCGCGAGCACTGCCTGGTCGTGGCCTCGGAGATGTTGGTGTTGAGCGGCAAGGCCGTCGACACGAGCGACGCGCTCACGCTGGCCTTGGAGACGCTATCCTCCGGGGCGGCGTGGCAAAAGTTCAAGGAACTGGTCGAGGCACAGGGCGGCGATGTGCGCACCATTGAGGAGCCGGAGCGGCTGCCCCAGGCCAAGCTGATCGAGCCCGTGCCTGCGCCGCGCAGCGGCTACCTGGCCGAGCTCAACGCCGTCGAGGTCGGCCAAGCGGTGGTGGAACTGGGCGGCGGGCGGGAGAAAAAGGAGGACCCCATCGATCACAGTGTGGGGGTGGTGGTGCACTACAAGGTGGGCGACCTGGTGCAGAAGAACACGCCGCTGTTCACCGTCCACGCCAGCGACGAGGAAAAGCTGGCTGCCGCCCGCGAGCGGGTGCTGGCCGCCCATACCTTCAGCGACAGGCCCGTGCAGCGGCTGCCCATTTTCTACAAGCGCGTGGCAGAGTAGAGCTTATCCATCTAGCTGCAGGCCTGCGCTCACGCGGCAGAGGGAACCACTTGATATTCAATCTGGCTCGGCAGTATCACCCGACGCGAGGCGTCGAGAATCTCTAGCTGCCGCGATCTGACCCTCTCGCCGCTACGGCATGTATGTCGGCACGCCATCTTCCCCGACATGGTACCAGTACAAGGTCGTACCGCTTGACTCCACTTCGCCCAGCGCCGCCGCCATCCCCTCCCGCGTCGGCGCGCCGTGGGCAGCGATATCTCGCTCCAGCGCTGCCAGCACCTGCTGGGTGGCCTCGTAGGCCGGGAGCGACAGCGGGCCGGGAGGCTCCACGTGCGGTCCCATCGCCTGATAGGCCGCCACAAAATCGGCGCTGCCCGGCATGTCCTGCGGGAACGGCCACGGCGTGACAAAGCGCGCGCCCTCGGCAGCTTCTCCGGCCACGGCGGCAAAATCGGCCGCGGCCAGCTCCGGCCCGCCCAAAAAGACGCCCTCCCACCCCGCCTCCCGCAGCGCCCGCACTACCTCACCCGCCGTCACAGGCTCGGCATCGCAGACGACCGCATCGGAGGTCAACACACGCTCCAGCCAGTCCGCGTCCTGCGGCGATACCACCGACCCGACCCGTGCGTCGTGCTGTAGCGCCAATCCCAAGGGGCCGCCCTCGGTCACCAGCGCCACGCTATCGAGTTCCGCCTCATCCAGGTATCGCAGCAACTCGTCGGTCAATGTGTCCGCATAGGGCGCGATCAATCCAGGAGAAACCAGAGGGATACCCACCTCGGCGTAAGCATCCGCCGCAGCGGCGGTCGTCTCTAGGCGGAAGTGACCGGTAGCGGCGACGACCTGGGGATCGATGGCCAGCTTGCGTGCCTGCTCAAGCGCCATCGCTGGGTCCGCTACATCGTCGTAGGCCACCAGCTCAATGCTGTACCCACCCACTCCACCGGCGGCGTTGGCCTCGCGCACCGCCAGCCGCACAGCGTAGATCACGTCGTAGCCCACGTAGCGGTAGCGCCCCTCGAACGGCGCGACCAGCCCGATCTTGACCGTGGGGCGGACGGTGCCGGGGAAGCGACAGGAAGCAAGAAGCAAGATGCAGAAAGCAAGAAGCAGAAGCCGAGAAGCTGAACCCTGCATCCTGCCTCTTGCCTCCTGCATCTTTTGTCCCACTCTTAGCCAACAGCTCTACCCGCTACGGCGCTCCACCACCGCACATCGCGTAATTGCTAAGATGCTCCTCCTCGGTCACGGCGAAGAGGTGGCTGCCGTCGTTCTTGGTGCAGTCGGCGAGAAAGTAAAAATAGTCCGTGTCGGCCGGATATGCCGTTGCCTCAATTGAGGCCAGACCCGGGCTACAGATGGGACTGGGCGACAATCCCAGGTTGAGGTAGGTGTTGTACGGCGAGATCACCCCCTGATAGTCCTCAGGCGTGAGCTGGGGCCACCACTCGCCCGTCCAGCCCGGCTGAGAGGCCATACCATACTGCACCGTCGGGTCGGCGTTGAGCAGCCAGCCCGAGTTCCAGCGATTGAAATAGACGCTGGCGATGAACGGGCGCTCCTCGTCCAGCACCGCCTCCCGCTCGACGATGGAGGCCATCGCGATCAGCTCGTAGAAAGTCATCTCGTGATCGGCCGCCGCCGCCCGCATCTCGGGCGTCACGCGCGCGTCAAAGGTCTGCAGCATGCGGTTCAGCAGATCGATCGCCGTAGCCTCCTCGGGCAGGCGATAGGTCTCGGGGAAGAGGAACCCCTCGAGCGTCGCGCCAGCGGGGATCTCGGCCAGGAAATCGAAGGCTAGTCCCGTATCGCGCCAGCCCGTCGTCGCCAGCGCCAGGAACTCGTCCTCTGGGACGGTCGTCTGCGCGGCCACCGCGGCGGCGACCTGCTCCAGCCGCAGCCCCTCCTGGATCGTGACGACCTGCTCAGCAACCAGGCCCCGCTGCAACGCCTGGGCGATCTCGGGGATGGTCATCGTCTGGCACAGGGTAAACTCCCCGGCTTCAATCGTCGTATCCATCTCGTGATACTGCACGTAGCGGCGAAACAGCTCGGCATCGACAACGAGTCCCTCTTCCTGCAGCCGCATGGCAATTTGGGCCACCGTCTCTCCTGGGCTGATGGTAAAACTCACCGGCGTGTCATCTTCGCCGGCCGACTGCTCCAGCTTTGCAGCATTGGCTTCGAGATAACGGCCAATGAGCACATCATCCGCTCCGGGTACATCACTCAGATCTATGCCTCCTCCATTACCACCCACAGACAGCGCGCGCTTTACGAACTGGTAGGCAAAGAATCCCGCAAAGACGAGAATCCCCATCGTCACACCAAAAACGACGACCCGGCCTATCGTTTTGACAACTTTTTTATGACTCAAAGCCATCCTCCTACAATCGACGGCTGCCAGCTTTCCATCGTCGGCCCACCATCCAAACAGCGATAGCTCCTACAGCTCCTGTAGGTCACGCTAGCAGCGTGACGCTCAAAGACCCTGTCACGTTGTTAACGTCACCTACGTCCCCTCGCCGTCGCGATAACGGCTATCCAAATAACTTTGCAAAATCACGGCAGCCGCTATCGCATCCAGCTCACCGCTAGTCCGAGCGCGGCGACGTTTCTTTTCACTGCGGCTCTGACGCAGAATCTCTTCCGCCTCCGCCGTCGTGAAACGCTCGTCCCACAAGACGACCCGTGTGGGCAAATAATCGGCCAGCCCTTCGGCGTAGCCAGCGATCCTGCGCGCCTGCGGCCCCTCCGTTCCATCCAGGCTGAAGGGCATACCAATCACGACCAGGCCGACGTCATACTCGGCCACGAC
>Ga0307422_1001962_pt1 | contig 10440 bp, 9 predicted proteins | sample SalMarWE160290MG_FD_202153 | JGI IMG/M metagenome (GOLD analysis project Ga0307422, IMG submission 202153) | Salt marsh sediment microbial communities from the Plum Island Ecosystem LTER, Massachusetts, United States - WE1602-90 | ecosystem: Environmental > Aquatic > Marine > Intertidal zone >...
ATTCTTGCAGTCCTTCTCCATCTAATAAATCTACCACACACCAGGAATTAGCCGGTATTTTGTCTGATTCGAGAACTTGTCATACCCTTCCAGTTCAATTAACAGCGTTTCGTCCTCAAGATACGTCCGCAGAACCATCAATGCGGAAACGATCCCTGCGGGTATGAATCCCCAGGAAGATGACAAAGCCAATGGAGTAGCAAGTGTAAATACTATATAGCCGACATATCCGGGATGGCGGACGAAGTGATACGGGCCATGCTGTGCCACGATTTGCCCACGATCTTTCTGAATGCGAACCAGAGTTGAGAAAAATGGATTAGATGCCATTGCCCAGGAGAAAAGGAGCTGCCCATCCACGATTAGGAATAAGCCGATGATTTGAAGGGTCAGAGGAAAAACAAGTGACCAGGTGAATCGCTTATCCAAACCGATAATCACGAGCATGGATAAATTGAAAAGCATTATTACTGCCGTGATGATCTTGTCCCATTTCTTGGCTCCCTGCTTTAGTTGACCACGCTCAGCTATCAATTCCGGCTTATCATGGAGAAAATAATAACGATTGAGCAGAAGAATAACTATGTATTCTGCATGGAGTGCCCAGGCCATTGGCCAAACAAATGTGCCGGCCGAAACAAAGAGCAGCGCGGCTTGAATGATAAAAGTAAGCAGCACCTGAATCATTCTCCGACGAACCGCGGGTTGATCCCTGAAAGTATTCTCTGTGTTCTTTACCGATGCCATTTCATTTAACCGTAATATCACAAATATGTATAACAACATATACTAACATTATTTGATATGCAATTGGATAGCTAGGATCCCCCGGGTTAGAGATGCTTGTATCTGTCAAGGAGTGATATTAATTCCATTTTTTGCTACCGTTTGTTTTAGAAGGCTGACTCAGTGTCGGATTTTAGGAAAGAATGGCCCCGTTTTTTCCCGATATGATAAATAAGACTCACCGAAACGAAGGGCGAGGTCAAATTCCTCTGCCATGACCATAATGAGTTCGAGCAGCAGCCAGGGAAGGGAAATCGCAAGCAGGAAGGGCGAATGCAAGGCGAGTGCTGCAGCGGGCCAAAGAAGCGCTTCGTATGCCTGAGGATGGCGGATATACCTGTAAATACCGCCATACATAGGATTCTTATTATCTGGTACAGCCGCTTCACTCCCTGCATCCCTCCATCCAATAGCTACTAAGGTGAGAGATGGTACAGCTAGGAGAGCTGCTGCAAACCATGACACCCAACGGGGCCAGGCAAATACAACCGGTAAACAGCGGGTAACCGGCAGAAAGCGGCAGGTGATGAAATTGATGAAGGCAATGGTCATGAATACAATAGCCCAAACCCGTAATTTTCCGCAGTGAGCATACGCGGATTCACCTAGCACGCGTTCCAGTTGGGCAGGGCTGACACTTTTTACGTAGAAATGAACCGATACAAAACTCATGATGAAATAGCTGATGAAATTGATCTTGGCAAGCATTTTTTTCTCCTATAACATCAAATGGTCGATACGTTCAATACCGCAGTCAATCGCCATATCAACCGCGGATTGAAATTCATCCACAGAGGTACGGCGGAATAGTTCTGGGAATTGACGGGCGTGATATTCTGGGCGGTACTGGTCCATGATATTGACATAAGTATTGATTGAGATGTTTTGAGAAAGAAAGTCCATCACTTCTTTTGTGCCGGAGATATTTCCAGGTAGGACTAAATGACGCACCAACAGACCCCGCACAGCAATACCGTTATTATCCAATTCTAGATCACCAACCTGGCGGTGCATTTCTTTAACCGCTTTTTGGTTGTAATAAGGGTAATCCGGAATATGTGAATATTTCTTCGCGATCTCCACATCTGCGTACTTCATATCGGGCATATAGATATCTATGATCCCAGCAAGAAGTTTTAACGTGTTTATTGCATCGTAACCGCCAGTATTGTAAACAAGAGGTAGGCGCAGCCCTTTTTGTGCTGCGATAAGCAGGGCGTCCAGTATCTGGGGTATAACGTGGGTGGGGGAGACGAGGTTGATGTTATGGCAGTCGCACGCTTGCAGATCGAGCATCATTGCAGAGATCTTATCTGCGCTGACCTGCATGCCGTAATTTTCCTGGCTGATATCGGCGTTCTGGCAGAACTGGCAGTGCATATTACAGCCGGAAAAGAATATCGTACCGGAGCCGTGCCGACCGCGCAGAGGGTGTTCTTCACCATGATGGGGCATATATGAATATACTCGCGCGGTGGAACCTGTCTGGCATTCGCCCATTTCCTCCCCTGTACGATCTACACCGCATTCCCATGGGCACAAGGTGCAGCATTTGAGGATATCCTGTGCCGATGAGGTACGCAGTGCCAGCTCGCCCGTCTCAAGTAAACGCACATAGGCGGGATAGGCAGATGTTACCATCCGCGATCAACCCCTATGACTGCTGCGTGCAAATATCTGGAAGGATTGGTCGGGAAGAAAATCATAAGATCGATCGAGATAAAGGCCGTCATTAAACATCGTGTTTTCGATGATTTTTGGATCCGTGTGATGGTGGTGGCGGGCGAAAAAACGCAATCGGAAGCTGGTTGGTGGTTTGTAATCAATGACCGCCACATGCCCTTTTGATTTTAAAAACCGTGTTATTCCTTTAAAATATAGATTGGGATCATCCAGGTGGTGGAACATATTGCGGGTGAAAATCAAATCAAATTTAATTCCCGGCAGATCTAACTGGTTTACTTTGGTCAGATAAGTGGTGATATTGTAGAGTCCTTCTTTTTGTGCTTGTTGTTGGATGTAAGCAAGCCGATCGGTGGAGGTATCCACTGCAATTACTCTCCCTTTTGTTCCAACTGCCTGCGCGAAGGCGTAGGTGTAATACCCTCCGCCCGCACCCAGATCGGCAGCAATCGCACCTGGCTTTAATGCAATAGATGCTAATATGCGTGAGGGTTTGGCCAGCTTCGACGCGGCATGTTTATTCATTCGGTTCAGGTAAGGATCGCGAATTATTGCCATTTATTTAAAAACCACTTCTTCTTTGCCAGCCAGTTTGTTTTTGATGCGTTGGATGACAATGTCCAGGTGTTTTGGCTTATGGACGAAGTCAAGGTCATCGGTGCGGATGGTCAACACCGGGCAGATATCGAAAGACTCCATCCAATCAGTATAATAGGATTCAAGCAGGGAGAGGTAATCAGCTGTAATACCGGATTCAATATCCCGCCCACGTTTATGGATGCGTGCTATGAGTGCATCTACTGGACAGCTCAGGTAGATGAGCATGGAGGGTTTGGGTAGGGTGGGTATAAGCAGATTGAATACACTTTGATATGTTTGATAATCCAATTCTGACAGGTTGCCCAAATGGTTCAGCGCGCGGCAGAAGATATAGGCGTCTTCGTAGATACTGCGGTCAATAATCGCAGATCTTGGATCTGCAGCCATTTCCTGGTGCTGTTTGGCGCGGTGACCGAGGAAGAACACCTGCAGATGGAAGGACCAAGTTTTCATATCCTTGTAGAAATTAGGCAGGTAGGGGTTGTCGGCAACTGATTCATAGGCGGTGTGCCAACCGAGCCGTTCTCCAATACGTTCAGTGAGTGAGGTCTTTCCGGATCCGATGTTCCCGGCGACTAAAATGAGATGTTTAGGCATGTCCAATTCCTTGCAAGATATATTATTTTATTATATGACAGGTGGAGTCAGGGAAGATGTTATTGATTCAAACTGATAAGGAACCATTCACCCTAATTTAATTACTGTGCGTTGAGGTACATAGGTGGTTAAATTTCATTGATTAGTTGATAGGAATGATGTTATCTATCAGCTGAACGCTTGTATAGAAGTAGATATCATAGGCTGTATGGTGATGTACCTCAATTCCAATATATTATAAAGTGATATCTTTATTGCTTCATTTAACACTCACTATACCCGCAGGCATAGCATTTACGGCAGCCCTCCTCATTCACAAGCGTGGCCTGCCCACATTCGGGGCACAGGTCGCCGATCTGCATAGAGGACATTTCGCGTTTTTTCAGCCAATCTACCTGTTCACCAAGGTCCGCGGGGGTGGGTTTCTCGCCTTCCGTGAGCTGGTCTACAGAGGGTGTGCCACCCTGTGAAAGGCGTTGGGCGCGACTTTCGATATATTCTGCCAGCACCTGCGCCAACCCGTCGGGCATGGAACGCACACGGTTGGGACCAAAACCCATTGGGCGCCCACCACCCAATCCAGATATCTGACGCCAGACTTCATGAAGGCGATCGGAGGGTTCCACAGGAGAAGAAAGGCGGAGGATGTAAGAGATCAGGCGGCCAATGGCTTCACCATCAGCAGCCACATCGGAACCGGCTTTGGCGGTGTTGATGAATACCTCGAAGGGCTGCGAGCTGCCGTTCTCATTGACCGTGACGAAAGTCTTACCGACAGGTGTCTCCACGCCAAAGGTAAAACCCGGCAGGTAGCGCGGGCGAGGTTTTTTTGTACGGTTGAGGAACATTGGTTCCGGTGCATCGGATTCCTTGATCCAGATGGGGATGCGAGTTTCCGGAGAGGAGGGTGTGACCATTTCACGTACTTCATCTGTGGTCTCCGCGTGTGTATGCAAAACTTCGTGCTCACGGGAGCCAGCAACATATACAGTGATGCCCTTGCAGCCCTGTTTCCATGCCTGCAGGTAGGCAGAGGCAATGTCTTCCGTGCGTGCATCTCGAGGAAAGTTGATTGTCTTGGAGATGGAGTTGTCCACGAAAGCCTGCATAGCAGCCTGCATGCGGACATGCTCCTCGGCGGTGATGTCCATCGAGACGACGAACACACGCCGAATCTCCTCCGGAACATCAGAGATACCCTGGCATGTGCCAGCTCGCAATACACGTTCAATGATTGATTGGCGCTGGGCTTCATTAAGGCCAGCGTTGATGAGTGCTTCTTCAAAGAGAGGTGAGGTATAGGTCAGTGCGAGGTCCTGCCCGTTGTCATTGACATGGCGAGTGTAAGCCAGTGCGAAAACGGGCTCGCAGCCATAGCCTTCACAACTGGCAACTGTACCGGTTGTGCCAGTGGGTGCAATGGTGGTTTGAGCGGCGTTGCGCAGGCCGTGCTGCCTGATCCCATCTGCAATAACATTCCAATCAAGCGCCGGGCGCTTAAATTCGTTCTCATATGCCTTAAGTGACTGTGGCGGCTGCCATTTCAGATCTTCTGGGTCGTAGATGCTGTTGGCGATAGCGGGGAATGGTCCGCGATTTTTTACGAGTGAGATGCTTTCCTGCATGGCATGAAAACGGATAAACTCCATGATCTGGGCGGCAAATGCCTGCCCGTTCGGGGATCCATAGCGGATGCCAGCGTGGAACATGAGGTCCGCCAGGCCCATGATACCTAAGCCAAGGCGGCGGGCACGCAGGGCGTTTTCTTTTAATTTAGGTACTGCGGGTACATATGCATTAGCCTCGACGATATCATCGAGAAAACGGGTTGCCAGGTGGGTATCCTCGGCCAGCGACTGCCAGTTGACATTTCCATCTTCCGTGCCATATTGGGAGAGGTTGATCGATCCCAGACAGCAGTTCTCGTATGGGCCAAGCCACTGCTCGCCGCAGGGGTTGGTGGATTGAAGGTGGTAGAGGTGAGGGAGCGGGTTACTTCGGTTAGCGGCATCGAGGAAGAGCAGCCCCGGCTCGCCGTTGTGGTGTGCTTGGCGCACGATCAGGTTGAAAAGCTCTCTTGCGTTGACTGTACGGTGGGTGATGATAGGGATGCCGATTTCTTCAGCTTCTTCCAGTGTGCCAGAAAATTCCCGGTAGGCGGGATGGTGGACATCTGGGAAACGAAGTTCCCAGGGTGTATCATTTTCAACGGCGTGCATGAACGCGTCGGTAATGCCAACGGAAATGTTAAAGTTGTTAATTGCGTTCTCGTTCGTCTTGCATTGGATGAATCCTTCGATATCTGGATGATCTATGCGAAGGACAGCCATATTCGCGCCGCGGCGCGTGCCGCCCTGGGCGATCTCACCGAAGGCGTTATCATACACACGCAGGAACCCGATTGGGCCGGTAGCCTTACCGGAAGAAGCTTTAACGATTGCACCGCTGGGGCGTATGGCGGAAAATGAAAAACCATTCCCGCCCCCGGTCTGCTGGATGAGGGCTGCGTCGCGCAGAGTCTGAAAGATGCCGTCTGAACGGCGGCCCATATCATCTGAGATGGGCAGGACAAAGCATGCTGCTAACTGCCCAAGAGGGGTACCAGCGCCGGTGAACGTGGGAGAATTGGGGAAGAACCGTTTAGCTGCAAGCAGTCGGTAGAAATTTGAGGCATGCTCTTCGACATCTTCGCCCCAAATCTCTTCAACCTTTGCCACGTGGTAAGCTACTCGCCAGAACATCTCTTTGGGGGTTTCAACGAGTTCACCGTTATTCCCTTTGCGAATGTAGCGACGGGTGAGCACTTGATAAGAATTCTCACTTAACTCCACTTGAGGAAGTTCTTCAGGCATAGGAGGCGTGGAAAGTAAATTTTTATGGGTGGGAGATTGCGGGTGAGCCATGATTATTATCCTTCAGTGATGAGCAGGCGGTTGATCTCATCCAAGATATCGTTTAAATTGTTTAAAGGCAGATACACGATTGCATAGCGGATGTACGCGATCTTATCCAAATTGCGAAGACCATTAATGACAAGATCACCAATGACGCGGGAAGGAATCTCCAGTTTGGTCATCTTCTGTAATTGGAATTCCACTTCCCCTGCTAACCGCTCAATTTTAGCAGCGGGTACCGGGCGTTTGGCGCAGGCGATGCGGATCCCCTGGATCAACTTATTCCGATCGAATTCTTCGCGCATATTATCTTTTTTAATAATGAGGGGTGTAGAAAGGATCGCCCGTTCATAGGTGGAAAAGCGCTGATTGCAATTTTCGCATTCCCGCCTGCGGCGGATGCCCCCTTTGGAATCGTGGGTGGTATCAATTACTTTTGTATTTTCACTTTCACAGTGCGGACAGCGCATTTCTTCCTCCAAATTGGTAATCAAAATCCATTCCCTATACTGGCTGCTGTGGTGCGCAGGATTTTGAATAAAAAACCCCATATATGGGGGTGTGACAGTTGATGATGGCTTTATGTGTGCATCAGTATAGCACAGTGAAATTTTCTCTACAAGTAATTTGAAGGGGAAAATCTTAAAGAAAGGGAAATTTTAATGTTAGGGGAGAGATGTGACGGGGTATGGGTATCTCTGCCTGCCCATACCCCGCGCTTAAGGAGAAAACTGGAGGGTCATAAATTATTTCTGGATTCTATTGCGCAAGTACGCGGGTACTTCAATCTCATCCGTATTGTATAGCTGTGAGCTGAATTCTGCGAAATCACGCTGTAAGTGGTTCTCCTTGTTTTCTTTTTTACTGGATACACCAGCAGCTTTATCCATAGTTTCGGTAAAGCGGGTGCGCAGCATGCGATTGTGCATACCGGTCGAATCAAAACCTGTCGCAATAACTGTCAGACGAATCTCATCGCCAAGCTCCGGATTGATGACTGCGCCGAAGATAAGGTTGACATCCGGGTGAGCAGTTTCCTTGATAATGGCTGCGGCGTCATTGACTTCCATGAGGGTGAGGCTGTCGCCGCCGGAAACATTAAAGAGAATGCCACGCGCTCCGTCGATGGTGATGTCGAGCATTTCACTGGAGATTGCCATTTCAGCGGCTGTGCGGGCGCGGTCCTCACCGGATGCACGGCCGACAGCCATCAGTGCAGCGCCGCCCTCGGACATGATCGTGCGCACATCAGCGAAATCGAGGTTGATGAGCCCGGGCACAGTGATGAGTTCAGATATGCCCTGAATGCCCTGCAGGAGGACACCATCCGCAACTTTAAAAGCATCCTGCAGTGAAGAACGTTTATCGACTATTTGCAGAAGGCGGTCATTGGGGATAACGATCAGCGTATCCGCCTGTTTTTTCAAGTTCTGTATACCGAGTTCTGCGGACTGCATGCGGTGCGATCCTTCAAATGTAAACGGGCGCGTAACGACACCGATAGTGAGGGCGTTAACCTCGCGTGCAATCTGAGAGATGATCGGAGATGCGCCAGTACCTGTACCACCGCCCATGCCAGCAGTGATAAAAACCATATCACTACCCTTGAGAACATCGTACAGGTCATCCGCAGATTCCTCTGCGGCTTTTTGCCCCATCTCTGGTATACCACCTGCGCCCAACCCACGCGTTGTTTTATCACCAATGCGGACGCGAGTTTGCGCTAAGGATTGGGTAAGCGCCTGACCGTCAGTATTAACAGCTATGAATTCAATGCCTTGGATGCCCTCAGTGATCATACGGTTAACGGCATTGCAGCCACCACCACCGACTCCGATCACTTTGATGCGGGCATATGTTTCTGCTTGCGGTTGTTTGTTGTAATCCATTTTCTCCTCCGTTCTACCTTTGAAATTACTATTCTAAAATAATTATTATTAAGCCCTACGGCAGCAGCCGTTTGGCAAAATCCCTAAATTTTTTCCAAAGATCATTTGGCAGTGGGGGCGCTTTGGATGATTTGGGTTCAACCGCTTCTTCCATTAACAGCGCCCAATGGAGCAGGCCAACGCTGGTAGAATATGCAGGTGAATACAATTGGTCAACCAGACCATAGAGATTCTCTGGCTGAGCAACGCGCACCGGCAGTCCCAGCACTTCAGCGCCTAATTTGCGGATACCCGGCAATAAACTACTGCCCCCCGTTAACACAACACCTGCTGGCATCAAACCGTCATACCCGGAGCGTTTGATCTCTTGGAAGACGAAGCGGAAGATCTCTTTCACGCGTGCTTCAACAATGTAAGCAAGATCGCGGCGGTTCATTTGGATGGGGTTATCCTCGCCAAAGGCGCGCACGCTGAACAACTCTTCTGATCCCACCTCGCTTGAGAGTGCATGGCCATATTTCTTCTTAACTTCTTCTGCCTGGTTCAATGAAATGTGCAACCCATGAGCGATATCGGATGTGATCAAGCTTCCACCGACAGAAATGACCATCGTATGCCATACATCGCTGTTGATGTAGATCGCCAGATCGGTCGTCCCGCCACCAATGTCGCATACCACCACCCCTAATTGCCGTTCAGTTTCTGTGAGCACTACTTCTCCGGAAGCGAGCGGGTTGAGGACAAACTGAAGCACATTTACACCAGCTGCTTCGGTTGCTTGGCGGATATTCTCTACCGTTGTCTCTGCTGCTGTAATAATATGTGCTTCCACTTCCAGGCGGTAACCGTGCATTCCAACCGGCTGGTTGATGCCGTTCTGACCATCTATACTGAAACCCCGTTGGATCACATGAATTACCTCGCGGTTGTGGGGGATCGCTACAGACTGCGCAGCTTCCAGAGCACGATGGACATCGGTTTCTCGTACAATACCGCCATTTACGCCTGCTGTGCCCTTGCTGTTTATAGAAGAGACATGCGAACCAGCGAGACTAACCCAGGCGGAGCGAATCTCATACCCGGATGAGCGCTGTGCTTTTTTCACGGAACGCGCGATTGCTTTGGTCGCATCTTCAAGGTTAATCATCACGCCGCGCTTCATCCCCCGGGATGGTTCAATTCCGACACCCATAATACGTAAAGTGTCATCATCTTCGACCCGCGAAACAAGTGTGCAAATTTTCGTTGTACCTATATCTATGCCAACAATCATTCTGTCTTCCATAATCATTCTTCCAGTCTGTAATAGGGCGCGTGTAAGAACTCCACGCTTACTATGCTGGGTTGAATACCCTGCTCTTCCAATTTACGCACAATGGTTTCGTACATCAACATTTTGTCATTGATATTTTCCAATTTACTGCCGACAAACACATCCCAGCCGCGCATATCGGTCCAACCGATACCACGTTTTTCCTGATAGAGAAGCACGGATTCATCCGGCATCCAGGCGTTCAACTGTAAAATAGCAGTCAGCAGATTTCCATTGATCTGCTTGGGAATAGAGAAGAACACCAGATCATCTTTATATTCTTTAAATTTCGGTTTATCGCGAATGACATTTTCGGTAGATGAATCTTCTTTTCCTATCAGGCGGTAGGAAGGCAGCGTGTCTGCTTGAATTGTGAGCATCTGGTTGACTTCACCGCGAGCTGGGATCAGATATCCCTCCGAGTCAATCCAGAGCAGATTATCTTTAAACTGCCAGGCGATCATTGGCTGCCGTTCAACCAAATGGATGGATACTTGCGCCGGCAAGGATAATTTCACTTGGACATCACGAAGTTCCGGGAAGTGCTGTTGGATGAATTGGCTGATTCTTTCAGGTTCCAGCGTGAAGATATGCAACCCATAGATATCCAGTACACCAAGGACATCATCTTCTCGCAACCGCTGCAGTCCTTCGATGCGAACTGTACTTACCTTGTAAT
>Ga0307422_1001965_pt1 | contig 10434 bp, 10 predicted proteins | sample SalMarWE160290MG_FD_202153 | JGI IMG/M metagenome (GOLD analysis project Ga0307422, IMG submission 202153) | Salt marsh sediment microbial communities from the Plum Island Ecosystem LTER, Massachusetts, United States - WE1602-90 | ecosystem: Environmental > Aquatic > Marine > Intertidal zone >...
AGGCTCGTGGAGGACGACCCGCCTGACTGCCGCGCCGACCAGCGCTTTGGCTTTTTCCGTGGCCATCTCTTTGTCCGTATGCACCCAGGCGCACTGCTCGCGGATATTGGCCATTTCAAAAAGATATGGGTTCAGCCCCGCCGTGGCCAGAGCCTGCCGGAAGGTCGGCTCGTGGAGACGCGGTGAGCAGGAAGCCACCACCACGCGGTTAAGGCCTTTTTCTTTAATGTCGTTCTTGATGATGGCCTGGCCGGGGTCGGAACACATGAATTTATAATCGCGCGCCACCGTCACATAAGGGAGTCCGCCGGCATATTCGGTGATTTTAGCCACATCCACCGCGCCGGCGATATTGGAGCCACAGTGGCAGATATAAACACCGATTTTACATTCCATAGTCACTCCTCAAGCGTATTTTGCCAGCACTTTTTTAGCGGAAACGATACTCTTCATGATGCCGAGCTCCTTTTCAGGAAGTCCGAAGGCGAGCCCCATAAGCTGGGTGAAAAAGAAAACGGGCAGGCGGTAATCGGTCTTGAATTTTTTGTTAACGCGACTCTGATAGGCGTCAAGGTTAGTCTGGCACAGGGGGCAGACAGTAACAATGCAGTCGGCGCCGTTACTCGAGGCCGATTCTAGGAGTTTATGAATAAGGTCGAAGGCGATATCCTCCTCGGAAATAATGAGGGAGCCCCCGCAGCAGCGGGTCTTTAAAGGAAAGCGCGTAGCCTCCCCACCGATACTGGCTATCAGCTTTTCCAGCGACTGCGGCGTTTCGGGGTGGTCGAAGCCGAAGCCGGGGCGCACCATCTGACAGCCGTAATAAGGGGCTATCTTGAGCCCTTCCAGGGGCTTCGTGACCTTTTCTTTAATGGCTTCATAGCCGATATCGTTGACGGTAATATCGAGGGTGTGCCGTACCCTGACCGTGCCGTTGTACTTGAGGTCGCCGGCAGCCAGAGATTCGTCCACCTTTTCTTTCAGCTTTGGATACTGCTTAAGATAAGCGTTGGTGCGGTTAAAAATAACGTAGCAGGCGCTGCACGGCGTGACCATGTCCAGTCCGGCCTTTTCCGCCAGCGCAAGGTCGCGCGCCGCCAGACAAAAAGCTCCCAGCTCATCAACCGAGCCGGAGGGCGTCGAACCGCAGCAGTTCCAGTCGTGCAGTTCCTTTAGCTCGAAATCAAGCACCTTGCTGATTGCCTGGGTTGACCAGTCATAAGCCCTGGCACCGCCCTCGGAGGAACAGGAGCAGCCGGGGAAATAGGTATAATATTTCATTGCAGGCCTCCCAGCGATTCAGCCTTCTTGAGGATAGCTTTAAGCTGGTTACTTCCTGACGGGGTAAGTTTTCTCGACCTTATGGACAGGCGGCCGTGTTTCAACAGCCCCCAGGCCGTTGAAATCATCCGCCAGGCGCGCAGCGGATTTGTTGAAAGGTAGAAGCGCGTCATGAACCAGAGCTCGGGGAGGACACCCAGGTGGCAATAGTGGTTGAAAAGGCGGTACATCGTGGGGGTGACTGTTTTAGTGTGGACAAGTCCCTCCTGGATTGACAGAGATTCGAGGGCGTGCATCAGACTCGTCTGCTGAATGCCCCGGGGGCAGCGCACCGTGCACATATAGCAGGAGAGGCAGTACCACATGGCGTTACTGGATAAAACTTCCTTCTTCATGCCGGCGCGCGCCATAGCGATGAGTTCCGATGGGGTATGGTCCATCTTGTCGGCGTTGGGGCAGGAGGCGGTGCAGGTGCCGCACTGGATGCATATCTTGATGCCTTCGCCGCCGGGAATGCTGCAAATCTCGTCCACGAATGTTCTATTTTTTGTTTCCGTTACCATTTATCCTTTTATATCTCCATCGGAAGTCGATTTAAGTCCCGCTTTCCTGCGGGCGCGTTTCGCCCGGTTGTTTTTAATGGCTGCCGTGATGTTTCCGGCGTTGAGATACCAGACCAGCGCTGCCGGAAGGATAATAACCAGCACGACCAGTACCAGCGCCGTTACAAATCCCCACTCCATCGTCACTGCCTGCCTCCCACCGTAAGCCCCGCAGGAAAAAGTGCAGCAGGGCTAATCTTAAAGGAACCGTCCCTGTATTCAAATTGCATCTTACATCTATACATTACATCTAAACACGGCATTTGAATTCCGTCTGTGTGCCTAATTACACTCGTGATAGCTAGGTGTTAACACCTATTTATTTGACTCTGTTACAGGTATAAATACCTAATTTATTAGTCCAGGGATATGTTATTATTATAATAAAGAGTTCTTTACGCAGCAGGCGGAAAAATAGTATAATATATCACGTTATATCGGGATAAATTTCATCTCTTGGACGACTTTTCATGAAGGTAATATTAAGACTGCTGACCTATGTGCGGGGATACTGGCACCTGCTGGTGTGGGCTTTCCTTTGTCTGGTTATCGCTACAGTGTTCGGCATCGCCATCCCCCGCATGCTGGGCGAAGGCGTAGATACCGTCTTGAGCAACGGCGAAAGAAGTTTCGTCTGGATAGCCGCGGGAGTTATTGTTGCCTCCGCTATCTTCAGGGGAATGGCCAGTTACGGGCAGCGCTTCCTTAATGAGGTCGTGGCGCAAAAAACCACCTATATTATCAGGAATGCCCTTTACGAACGCATCCAGCGCTTGAGCTTCGCCTTTCACGACCGCAGCCAGACGGGACAACTGATGTCGCGGGCAACCGTGGATGTAGAAGCCGTGCGCATGTTCTTCGCGATGGGCTTTCTGGGTATGTTTCAGGTGTTGATGATGGTAGTGGCGGTATATGTGATGCTGATATTGATGGACTGGCCGCTGGCCCTTATTACCCTCGCTTTTGTCATCCCGGTAGCCTGGCTGGGATTTAACTTCGGCAGGGTTATCCGGCCGATATGGCTGAAAGTCCAGGCGATTATGGGCGTCATGGGGACCACGCTGGAGGAAGGACTGGCCGGCATCAGCGTGGTGAAGGCGTTCTCACACGAACGGGAGAACAACCGGGTATTCGCCGGGCAAGCAACCGTTCTCTCCGACGAGCAGGTACATGCCGCCAAGGTGATGGCTATCAACATGCCGACCATGGTGCTGCTTTTTATGATACCGGTGGGAATTATTTTGTGGTACGGCGGCGGACAGGTCGCCGATGGTAATATGACGATAGGCCAGGTTACCCAGTTTATACTTTACGTGGGCATGCTGGTGATGCCGATTAGGCGACTTGGCTTTATGATAAATCTTTACTCCAGAACGGCTTCCGCCGGGCAGAGAATTCTGGAAATACTGGATACAAAGTCCGACGTCGCTGAAAAGCCCGGCGCCGTCCAGCTGGGCAAGGTAGCAGGGAAGGTAGAATTTGATAAGGTAAGTTTCGGCTACAACGAGATAAGCCCGGCGTTAGAGGACGTCAACTTCGAGGTGAAGCCCGGCCAGCTGGTAGCCCTGCTGGGAGGCTCCGGCAGCGGTAAAAGCACCATCGCCAACCTGCTTGCCCGGTTCTATGATGTGACCAGGGGTAAAATCATGGTGGACGGCGTCGATATCCGCGACGCGACCCTTGCGTCGCTGCGCAAGAACGTGGTTGCCGCGCAGCAGGATGTCTTCCTGTTTTCCGCCACCATTAAAGAAAATATCGCTTACGGTGCCATCGATGCCAGCATGGAGCAGATAGTCGAAGTAACCAGGGCGGCCAATCTTCACGATTTCATAACGTCGCTGCCGGAGGGCTACGATACCTGGGTTGGCGAGCGCGGCGATACCCTTTCCGGCGGTGAAAAGCAGCGGCTATCCATCGCCCGCACACTGCTGGTCGACCCCAGTGTTTTGATACTGGACGACTCCACCGCCAGCGTGGACGCGGCCACCGAGCGGCTTATACGCCAGGCGCTGGACAAGCTCATCAAGGGCCGGACGACCTTTATTATCACGCACCGGCTGCCCATCATCCAGAACGCCGACTTAATTCTGGTGCTCCAGGACGGACGGCTGGCGGAAAAAGGCAGGCATAAAGAGTTAATGGCAAAGGGCGGCCTCTATAAAGAGATGTACGAGACGCAGCTCATGTTGAATAAAGAAGCTGAAGAACAGGCGGAGGAGCATTAGTGTTTCACGGAGGGGGCTTTCACGGCGGACACGGCAGAGGCTTCGATTCCGACGAAGTGCTGGGCAAGGTATATGACAGCCGTGTAATCGGGAAGCTGCCCAAATACCTGGCGCCGGTCAAAGGCTGGATAGCTATCGGGGCGACCGGTATGATTATCCGGACGCTGGCTACACTGGCGGCCCCGTACCTGGTCAGCCTGGCTACGGATAGCATTGTCGCTAGCGACCTGGGCAGGACGGGTATAGTAGTTATCTTTTACGTGCTGGCGGCGTTATTTACCTGGGGCGGGCAGTACCTGGAAAGCGTTTACCTGGCTATCGCAGGCCAGGCGATTATTTACCGCATGAGAACGGAAATGTTCGACCACCTTCAGCGGCTTTCCTTGAGCTTTTTCGATACCCACCGGGTCGGCAAGCTGATGTCCCGCGTGCAGAATGATGTTTACCAGATCCAGGAACTCGTTACGCAGGGGATTCTAACACTGCTGACCAGCGTACTGACTCTAGTGGGCATCGCCATTATCATGATTACCATGAATTCAAGCCTGGCTTTATTTACACTTACGGTAATACCCGCGATGATACTGGCGACGATGATATGGCAGAAGTTCGCCAGGCGGGCGTTTATCCAGGTGCGGAGGGCGATAGCCATAGTGAATTCGCAACTGCAGGAAGATATGTCCGGCGTAAGGGTTATCCAGAGCCTTTCCCGCGAGGAAGAGAACATGGAGCAGTTCGACGAGGTAAACCGCGCTCACCTGGATGCCAATGTAACCGCGGTCAAGCTGGAGGCGCTGATAATGCCCATGGTCAACTTCTTTACCGGCGTTTCCTTTGCCATCGTTATCATCTTCGGCGGGTACCAGGTGCTGGACGGCACGATGAGTGTCGGCGTCCTGATAGCCTTCCTGCTTTACGTCCAGCGCTTTTTCGAGCCGGTACTGGAGCTTTCCATGCAGTACACGGAGCTCCAGCGGGCCATGGCTTCCGGGGCGCGTATCTTCGAGCTGATGGAATTGGCACCGGATATCCGGGACAAACCGGATGCCATCGATCTGCCGCCGGTGAAAGGCGAGATTGTCTTCAAGGACATGAGCTTTGCCTACGAGGACGGCAAAAACGTCCTGCATAACATTAACCTGGCCATCAATCCCGGCGAAACGGTAGCCATCGTGGGGCAAACGGGGTCGGGCAAGAGCAGCCTGGTAAGTCTCACGGCGCGTTTTTACGAGGTTGCTGAAGGGTCGGTGACCGTTGACGGCCACGACGTACGCTCGGTAACCCAGCAGTCGTTGAGAAAGCAAATCGGCATCGTGCCGCAGGACCCCATTCTCTTCTCCGGTACCATCGAGGAAAATATTAAATACGGCCGACTTGATGCCACCATGAAACAGGTCATAGAAGTAGCCAAAACGGTGGGGGCGCACCACTTTATCAGCCGGCTGGAAAAGGAATACGAAACGCAGGTGGGGCAGCGGGGCCTGAACTTAAGCGCCGGCCAGCGGCAGCTTATCTGCCTGGCGCGCGCCGTCCTGGCTGACCCGCAGATACTGATACTCGATGAAGCTACCTCGAACGTCGATACCAATACGGAGCAAATCATGCAGCGGGCCCTGCGCAAGCTGACCAGGGGGCGCACCTGCCTGACTATCGCGCACCGGCTTTCCACGGTTGTCAAAGCCGACCGCATAATCGTGCTGGAGCACGGCAAAATCGTGGAGGAAGGTACACACAAGGGATTGCTCGCCAAGAAGGGGCTTTATTACAAGATGTACCAGACCTTGAGCGCGCCGGGCATAGAGTTATAGTATTCACCCGTCGTTTTCAAGGTATTAACCATGACGTTATACCACTTATTTCCCCCTTTTTCGTTTTTCTTAAGTACCATTGACCTGAATTTTCGAGCGGTGGTACAATTACTGAACCACCGGGGAAATCAAATCATGTTTAAAGTGGTAATTCCAATGTACGGACTCCGCCGCGAGATAACGGAGCAGCGCGAGGTGGAAGTAGAGCTGCGCGACGGCGCCGCGATGGCGGAAGTAATTGCCGCGATGCGGGAAAAGATACCTTCTTTAGAAGGGCCGGTGCTGCGTAAGGGCGAAGACCGCCTCGTCGAGAAGTACAAGTTCAACATTAACGGCAAGTTTTACTTCGATGGGCAGGACTTCACGTTAAATAAGGGCGACCGTATTGCATTGCTGGTGCCGATAACCGGCGGATAGCCGTTTTTTGCATTGAACTCTTTTTAAGGAGGCAATCACCATGAATCCGGGTAAAGCTGCGGCATCATATGAAGTATTAAGTCCCTGGGCGGAGGCCGACCCTATCCCGCTAAAAGGCCTGGCGCCGAGGCTGGATAAACTGGACGGCAAGAAAATAGGCCTGTTGTGCAATAACAAGCGCGCCGCCCCGCTTATTTTGGATGCGGCGGAGAAGCTGCTTAAAAAGAAATTCCCCACCGCCAGGGTATCCCGGTTCTTCGCCCACTCGTTTTCCGTGTCCTCGCTGGAGAAAAACAGGGCGGGGGAGTTCAACAAATGGCTCGAGGGGGTGGACGCGGTAATCGCCTCCGTGGGCGATTGAGGGGCATGCACTAAGTACCTTGCGTACGACGCTATTTATATTGAAGGCAAAGGCAAGCCTGTCGCCACTTTTGTCTTCGAGCATTTTTTTAACGACGCCATGTCGGCGGCCTCAAGCAAGGGTATGCCGGTAATCAGAGTTGTGCCGGAAACCGTTGTGTCCGAGTGTACTATCGTGAAGGATATCCAGGCGGCTGTCAAAGCGGTTTTCAATAATGTCGTTGACGCTTTGACTAAGCCCCTGACCGCGGCGGAAAAATCGCCGAAAAGTCGGGAACCGGAAAACCCGCCCCGCGTCATTTTCAAGGGCACCCTGGAGGAGGTCAACCGGTTCTTTTACCAGCGCGGCTGGACGGACGGCCTGCCGATTATCCCCCCCACCGAGGCGGCCGTAAAGGAGATGATGACCGGCACCGATTTCCCCGCCGACCACCTCGTGGAGAAGCTGGAGCCGCGCCTGGGCAAAGCGACGATAGAGAAAATAGCCGTTAATGCCGTCATGGCAGGCTGCCTGCCGACTTATATGCCCCTGCTGATTGCCGGTGTGCATGCGCTGGCGTCCAACGCGGTCTGCGGTATGATGGCAGCCAGCACCGGCTCGTTTTCGCCCTTCTGGCTCGTCAACGGCCCGATTGCTAAAGATATCAACATCCGCTCGACCTACGGCGCCGCCAGCCCGGGCGATATCGCCAATGCGTCCTTCGGGCGGGCGATGGGACTGATTACCAAGAACATCCGCGGCATCCGCAAGCAGGTAGAGGACATGGGCGTCCTGGGAAATCCCGGCAAATATACCTGGGTGGTAGCGGAAAACGAGGAGAACAGCCCCTGGGAGCCATTCCACGTAAGCCGTGGCTTTAAAAAGGAAGACAGCACCCTTACCCTGATGTTTGCGCAGTCCTTCCAGCAGATGATGCCTTTCGGGACCGATGACAAGGGCATACTGGCCACTATCGTCGGCAGCATCGTACCTGCCCGGCAGGGGACTTTTGCGGCTCTTCTCACGCCCAATAATGCGAAGTCAATAGCTGACGGAGGCTGGAGTAAGAAAGCCCTTAAAGAATATATCGTGAAAAACACGATTGTGCCCGATGATTATTTTTCTCGGCTCGGGCTCAAAACCGATAAGCCGTTCGACCGCGGAGACGTGACCGGACCCGGCGTAAGTCCGCAGATTTTCCGTCCCAATCCGCACTCGCCCGACCCCGTCCAGGTCTTTGTTTTAGGCGGCTTCGGCTCGTGGATGGGCTTTTTACAGGGAGGCCCCGACCCGATGATAACGAAGGTGGAGTTGCCTAAGAACTGGGCGCAGCTGGTGAAGAAATACAGGAACGTGGTGCCTAATTACGCGAAATACTGATATTTGAAAGCTTAGAATAATCAAACCACGTGGAATTCCAGCTGTTCCAGTGTGTCCGGCCTGACCACGTCCCAGCAGACTAGGCGGTGGGGCGGGGTAAGGTGGTCCACTATCTCCCGGTAGTTCACGAATAGTCCGGGTTTTAACCTGCTGTTATCGAAATATCTCAAGTCCACACCCTGCCTGAAAACACAGACCGAATGGCAGTTTTTCATGGGCGCCACCATGGCCGTGACCATGACGGGGCGGGTATCCGGGTCCCAGCGCTTGAGAAGCTCGGCGGCCAGGACGGAGAATCCATCGCAGTCGTCTTTCTTCCTCTCCCAGACCCGCTGCGGACAGCTTACGCAGTCGAACAGTTCCGGCAGCAGGTCGCGCTTCCACTTGATTTCTCCAAGGTATTTCTGGATGTCTGCCAGGGAGTTGGCCTCCGGCAGGGGCTTGTCACGGAACCCGCCCTCGAACAACTTGCGTCGGAACTTCGACCAGCCGTAGCGCGGGCCGTGCAGCCACCAGATAAAGAATTTATCCTGCAGCCACATCCTCGGTTGCCTCCCAACGATAAGGTAAACACATTCTAGCAATTTATCCTGCTACAGGCAAGAGTGTTATACTGGTTGCCTTGATGAAACAACCCTCCGCGACCCGCTGGAAAAGCAAAGGAAAAGAGCTTCAGCACCCCATCGTCGACCCCATCCGGTGCTGGCAGGACTCCTTCAGAATGACAGAGGGAGTAATGAGATAAAAGTCCTTTAATTCTTACCTGTTGAATATTATCATGTAATAGAGTAATCTAAGAGGCGCATTGAGATACCTCTGTCTGTAAATGAGGAGGAAACATGACTAAAGTCTATCTGGACAACGCCGCCAGCACCCCCATTCTCCCCGAAGTTAAAGAGGCGATGCTGCCTTTCCTGGGGGAAATCTACGGCAACCCGCAATCTTTACATGACTGGGGAGATACGGCGCGGATGGCTGTCGACGAGGCACGTGAGAAGGTGGCGGGGCTAATCGGGGCGCAGGCAGAGGAGATAATTTTTACCAGCGGCGGCACGGAAAGCAATAACCTCGCCGTCAAGGGACTGGCTCTGGCACGGCAGGCGCAGGGCAAACATATCGTCGTTTCAGCTATCGAGCATTTTTCCGTCCTGCACTCGGCGAAGACGCTGGAAAAGTGGGGCTTTAAGGTGACCGAGGTGCCGGTGGACAAGCACGGCGTCGTTAATCCCGCCGATGTTAAGAAAGCCATTAAAAAAGATACGGTGCTGGTATCCATCATGCACGCCAACGGGGAAATCGGCACCATCGAACCGATTAAAGAAATCGCTAAAATTACGAAGGAACTGAAAATCCCCTTCCATACGGACGCCATCGCCACGGCGGGCACGATACCCGTTAACGTAGGGGATTTGGGGGTGGATGCCTTGAGCCTGGCCGGCAGCCAGTTCTACGGACCCAAGGGCGCCGGGGCTTTATGGGTGAGGAAAGGCGTCAGGATAATACCGCTGCTTGACGGCGGTATCCAGGAAGGCGGACGGCGGGGCGGCACCGAGAACGTGCCGGGCATCATCGGGCTGGGAAAGGCGGCGGAAATTGCCGCGGCGCAAATGCAGTCCCGCATCAAGAAACTAACGCCCCTGCGCGACGGCCTTATCAAAGGGATGCCCGCGAAAATCGACCACGTGGTAGTCACCGGACACCCGTCAAACAGGCTGCCCGGTCACGCCAGCTTCTGCGTGGAGTTCATCGAGGGAGAGGCCATGCTCATGCTGCTCAACAGCAAGGGCATCGCCGTTTCCAGCGGCTCGGCCTGCACCTCGCGGGCGCTCAAGGCTTCCCATGTGCTTATAGCCATCGGGCTTTCCCACGAGATTGCCCAGGGCTCGGTGCTCTTTACGCTCGGACTGGACACCACCAGGAAAGATATCGATTACGTTCTGGAGACCATGCCGCCCATCGTTGACCGACTGCGGCAGATGTCGCCGCTGTACGATAAGTTTATTAAAACTGGCAAAGGAGGCAAGTGATATGCCGGCATATAACGAAAAAGTGATGGACCACTTCATGAACCCGCGTAACGTGGGTGAAATCAAGAACGCCGACGGGGTGGGGGAGGAAGGCAATCCGGTTTGCGGGGATATGATGACCTTCTATATCAAGGTCAAGGATAATAAACTGGATGATGTTAAGTTCAAGACCTTCGGGTGTGGGGCGGCTATCGCCGTCTCCAGCATGGTTAGCGAAATGGCCAAGGGCATGCCGCTGGACGAGGCGATGAAACTGACCCCGTCCGATGTGGCGGGTAAGTTGGAGGGGCTGCCCAAGAACAAACTGCACTGCTCCAACCTGGGTGCCCAGGCCCTGCACGAGGCCATCAAGGA
>Ga0307422_1001966_pt1 | contig 10433 bp, 14 predicted proteins | sample SalMarWE160290MG_FD_202153 | JGI IMG/M metagenome (GOLD analysis project Ga0307422, IMG submission 202153) | Salt marsh sediment microbial communities from the Plum Island Ecosystem LTER, Massachusetts, United States - WE1602-90 | ecosystem: Environmental > Aquatic > Marine > Intertidal zone >...
TCTTTGATATGGGGAAAGGGATTCACCATATCTATCAAAATTGGTACCTCGGACCAGCAGGAGTTCTGTGGGGTAAATGGAAGTGTTTGAGATGTGATCGGGAAGAGTGGGGATTTCGGCCGAAGTCGCTCGATGGTGAGGGATGTTTTCATGATGGGAAGCCCCATTCGTGGAAGTATCAGGAAGTTCCCGTCAGGGTCACAGCGGCAGACCGTCTAGCGGGGTACCCGTGGGCAGAGGAGGGATTGAAGGAGGGAAAGTTCAAGGACATTACAGGGCATGCAGATGGCCTTGTGCTGTGTGGGAACCCGAGTATGTGGGTGGTACCAGATTTCAAGTCTTGTAAGGAGGAGATTTTCAGATTCACCTATTCGAAGGCTCCTCATGAGGCACATCGACGTCAGGTCAATATGTACGGGTACTTTATCGGAAGAGGCTTCGTAGAGGCTCCGGATGATGTTGAGATCCCAGAGCCAGAGAGATCTCTGGTTATGTATGTGAACAAGAGTACTTCAGAAGAGAAGGAGCATATCGATAGGATTTCAGAAGATCTTGTCAAGGAGAGTCTTGATGAGGTTGCTAAGTTTGATAGATTTTCGGTGACTGGGGAGCTTCCGGATCCTCATCCAGTTTGTGATTCTCGAGACTCCAAAAGGGCAAAGAAGTGCACTGAGTTTACGAGTTGTTTTTCTCTGAGGTAAAAATGGAAGACCATGAGTACATAAGGGATGCGAAGAGGTTTGTTAAGGACAAGGGATTTCCTATGCCGGCGAAGCCTTCGACAGAAGTTCCACCGTGGCCTAGAAGTGTCGGAGAATTAACCTATGAAGAGCTTGCGGAGCATTCTACCATTTGGTCTGGATGGGCCGGATATACGAGAGTTCTTCTTGCGGTCGCAAGCGCGAACCAGGTTGCTTACGAATCACAGGAAGGAATCTTTCGAAGCAAAGAGATGGTTAAGCGAGAGGGTGACTACAAGACCGTCACGGCGCTGAAAGCTTCTATAGAGGATTCGGATGAGATGCGGCAGTATCACGAGAATGCTGTCCAGTCACGTGTCCAGAAGAAGCTTTTGAGAGCCCTACTCGAGACCTACGAGAAGCGTGTTGAGGTTATTAGCAGAGAGCTTACTCGAAGAACAAAGGATATCGAAGATGCGAGGAGGAGGACATAATGGACCTACGAATGGGCATAGATCCAGGGCCAAAAACGAGTGGGGTTACGGTTGTTGAGTGGAGCGAAGTAACGAAGAATCGGAGAGTTATCTTCTCCCACAGTAATTACGAAAACACTTCCCTTTTGGAGGCATTCGGAAACCGATCTATGATATTGCCTGACACGCTGAGCGCCAACACGGCGTCATTTGATGCGTTTCCGCATATCTCCATTGTGTCGATTGAAAAGATCGTTCCTTACGGGCGTTCAGTTGGACAGGAGACCTTCGATTCGTCGTGGGTTGGTGGGGAGTTTGAGCTGGCTGGGTGTTGGAGGGGTAAGAGAGTAATCCCGATTTCCAGGCCAAATGTTAAGCTCGTACTGTTCGGGGCACTGACTTATTCGGATGCTTCCGGGAAGAAAGGGAGAAAGGGAGTTGACACAAAGCTACTGAAAGAGTGTGTTAAGTCAAATTTCAGTCCCTACGGCGGAGGGAATGATCCATATAGAGGAGTTAAGTCGAAGAAAGGGCCGTTGTTTTTAGTTAGCGGCGGGCATGCGTGGGATGCTTTGGCTGTTGCGGTTGCAGGTCCGATGCTCTAGAATATGTACATCACATTCTAGGAGACACAGCATGAAGACACAGAAAATCGACATCGTAGAGGAAAGAGGCGAAGGAGCTGAAGTAGTTCTCAGGGTTGCTGGCGGTTCGCAGGTAAAAGCTGTTGCTGGGGCGATAGGTAAAACTATTCGAGAGAAACACGTTCCAGTTATCATCGCCATTGGTGCGGGAGCTGTTAACCAGGCTACCAAGGCTGTATGCGTTGCTAGAGGGATGTTGGCACCAGAGGGTATCGACATTGTAGTAAAGCCTGGGTTCAAGGATGAGGAAATCAATGGTCAACCCAGAACGGCTATCCGGATGCAAGTTCTTATAATTTGAGTCCTTCGGAGGAGACATGAAAAGTGTTTGCAAGGAGCTGTGCTTCGATGCAGCTCATCGTCTTTATGGATACGATGGGAAGTGCTCACGGATTCATGGGCATCGATATCGTGTTGCAGTAAGACTACAGTATTATGCGGTTGATGAGGTTGGAATTGGGTTTGACTTTGGGCGGATAAAAAGCACTTTGGGAAAGTGGATCGATGAGAATTGGGATCATAAGTTTTTTATATGTCATGATGATCCTCTTTATGAAGCACTCACAGATGCGGGGGGCATCGATCCAGAGGATATCATTTTGATGGCAGGAAATCCAACTGCTGAGAATATGGCTGAGTTCATGGCTGAAGTTGTAGTTCCAATATGGCCGGAGATTCGGGAGCGTCTGATTTCGATTACTATTTATGAGACTCCAACGAGTAGTGCTGAGTATGGGGTGGATAAATGACGTATCAAGTTAATGAGATTTTCACGAGCATACAGGGAGAAGGGCCATCGGTAGGGTTTCCGGCTGTGTTCGTGAGATTTTCAGGGTGCAATCTGGGGTGTTTATTTTGTGACACAGATCATGAAGCGTTCATCGAGTACAGCAGAAGCCGACTCGTTGGAGCGATACGCGCAGAGGCACAGAAGCACTTTATTCTTGAAGCCGGGCTTCGTCCGAGGTGCGTTCTCACTGGCGGTGAGCCTATGCTACAAGTTGATTATGTTCTTGTGGCTGAGTTAGTCGGTTTGGGGTTCAACGTTTGTGTTGAGACTAATGGCACGATCGGTGAGGAGTGGATGAAGACCCTGAGTGAAATCGTAGTTTCTCCGAAGAGGCCAAATGAAGAGCTATCGGGGTTGAAGTATGCAACGGCTGTGAAGGTATTGGTGCCTGTCATAGAAGGTATCGAGGTGGAGCGTTTGGTCGAAGGATTGCCGGCAATTGGGATCACACCAGGAAAGAGGATTCTTCAGCCGATATCCACAGGACCGGATAGAGTGGAGGAGTTTCGGTTGAACTGCCACGAAGCGAAAAAACTCTGTCTAGAGTTGTGGCGGAAGTATGGTCAAGAATGGAGAGTAGTTCCCCAGGTTCATAAGTTCATGGGGTATATATAAGGAGATCTGTATGAGTGAAGAAGTGAAAGGGCCAAAGCCTTATAGAGAGGGTGACCAGCCAGAGCATCCAGAGCAGGAAGATGCCATTGATGAGGGTGCAGAAGATGATGTAAAGCCGATTACTGCGGTGTTGATGGTTCTTACTGAAGATGGTGTTGATATGTATTCGGATCTTAAGGGGATTAATGTTCGCAGGAAGGCCACTTTACACGATGTAGTCATGATGGCTTCGACTGTCCATACGGAGGCTATCGCGAAAATTTCGAGTCAATATACAGCGGAGGCCATGATGAAGAGTATGGCGATTGCTCGGAAGGCAATGGCTATGACTCCGTCATCTCAGGGGCCTATGATTGGACCAGGTGGAGTTCCGATAATCGGGAGAGGGGGTCTGAAGCGTGGAAACTGAGATTTGTGTAACAAGGCAGGACATGGAGGAAGCTGTTAAGGTTTTGCTTCGTGGGATGGGAGAGGATATTTCTCGTGAAGGGCTGCTCGATACTCCTCGGCGAGTAGTTTCTATGTTTATGGAATTGACGGAGGGACTTCGGAGTGATGCTCCTGAAGTTACTTCATTTGATCGTGGATCAACCGACCAGATGGTTGTTGTCGCCGACATTGCTTACACGAGTTTATGCGAGCATCATTTGGCTCCATTCAAGGGGCATGTGCATATTGGATACATTCCAGGTGAACGGCTTGCGGGGTTGTCTAAATTTGGAAGAGTTGTTGAGTATTATTCCAAGAGACCCCAGATTCAGGAAAATCTCACATCGCAAATCGCAGATCATTTTATGGGAGAGTTGAAGCCAAGAGCTATTATCGTGGTCATTGAGGGGCACCATCAGTGCATGTCGATGAGGGGCATCAAAAAGGAAAACCATAAAACAGTGACGTCGGCTATTCGTGGGCCGATTGCTCAGGGTGAGTTTTTCCAGTTGCTGGCGGTTGCTCGTGGCAACGGTAATTTGTGATATTGATGGCGTTCTTGCCTATCCTGTAGATGATTACAGAAAGTATAAAGTAGCTCGGCCAAACCTTATTATGAGGGATGTTCTGAGAAGGCTGCATAAGCAAGGCGACAGAATTATTCTTCATACAGCCAGATGGAAAGAGGATAGGCAGGTAACCGAGGAATGGCTTTCAAAGCATGGCTTTCCTTACACTGAGATTGTCTTTGAGAAGCCCCTCGGCGATCTCTATATCGATGACAAAGCCATGAGAATTGAGGCTGGAGAAGAGGACTTTTTGGGTCTTCTCGATAAGATAAACCGGAGGTGTAGAGGTGGATATTAAGCTTCCAGAGTGTCCCGTTGAGCACATCGTTCTGTTCAGTGGAGGTGTCGATTCGCTCATAACTCTGAGGTACGCTCAGAGTATATCGAGGGAGATGACGGATTGTGTGACGCCGGTGTACTGCTGTCTAGGGCATCGGTATGAAGCTGAGGAGATTCGGGCAGTAACGGAGATTCTTCATGGTGGAGTCAATATTGATAAGTCTCTTTCTGGTTTGGGTTCGATAGAAGATTCTAAGGCGAATATTCCGAGCCGTAATGGTCACTTGATTCTGGCTGCTTTGAGACATTCTTTTGAGCATTTTGGTAGTGAGGTTTATATTTGGCTTACGGTTCAAAAAGATGAATTGAGTATTCCAGATAGGACACCGGAATTTTTACAGAGTATGTCTAAAGTATGTTCGGTGCTTTCAGGTAGGCGAGTTATGGTCAGAACACCTTGGATAGATATGGATAAGACTGACATGGTTCGGTGGTATCTGGAAAGGGCATATTCAGAGGAGGATTTATGTAGGACTTGGGCATGTTACTCCCCATCGGCAGAGGGTGTTCAGTGTGGAAATTGTCCGGCGTGTATTCGGAGGTATATTGCCTTTTCGTTGAATGGGATCCACGAAGGCTATCTCCAAGATCCAAAGCTATCCAGAACTGCCAGGTGGTATCTACAGAGAGCGAAAGAGGGCGTATTTAGCAAGGAGCGTTGTGGAAGAATTTTTGAGGCATTAGATGGAGAATAAGGTACTGAAAGTTGAATGGCTTCTTACGCGGAAATGTGATCTGCATTGTTCCTACTGCAAAATCCGAGATCCTGGGAGTCTTATAGGCGATGAGCTCAGCTTTTCTCAAGTCATCGATGGAGTGAATGTTATCGATAGGATGTTTCCGAGGGTTCCTATTGTGTTCTTTGGAGGAGAGCCGGCTGTACTTGATTGGCTTCCAGATCTTGTGGCTTATTGCGAAAGTATAGGGTTAAAGTACGCGATTATTTCAAACGGTAGGAGAGCTCTTAGAGACTCGGATTTTTTCGAGAGTCTTATAGAAGCGGGAATTTCAAATTGGAGTGTATCGATTGATTCTTTAAAGGGTCTTTCAAGAGGTGATGCAGAGATAAAGTCTCGGACGGGTTTTTCTTCTTTATTGAAATTTCGGTCGAGGGGAGTCAGAGACCTCGTGTCCTGCATAACGGTCACAAAGGATAACATTGAAGAGGTTCCGTCAATTATAGAGGAACTATCTCGAAACGGTATTTGGGGGATTGTGACTCCTCTTCAAGTTGGTGATGATACGTTTGAGTATTCGGGGCATGTTCCTGCACTTCAGGAAACTCGGCCGGAGGTTGTGGATCGAGTAGCAAGAAAGCTGTTTGAGATGGCGAGATCGGGAGAATACTTGATGCACAATGCCCCGGAATATTTTGCCAGCTGGAATAGATTTTTTATAAGACAAGATTGGAAGTGCTCACGAAAGAGTTGCATAACCATCGACGCGGATGGGTCGTTGAAGCGATGTGTGGATAGAAAGCTCGGGCTGGAAAAGTTCAGTGTTCTGACGCTTGAGGATAACTGGGAGGCTTACTGTGAGGCGTTGAAGGAGCCTCCGGCGTGCAAGGGGTGCTTCTGGGATCCAGCTTTCGAGACTTCTATGAGAGCTTCTACGTGGGAGACAGCGGACGCAGTCGACAGCTTTCGACACGAGCTCACCGAGTCCCAGTTGAATAGATTGCATCCAGATGTTCGGAAGTGGTTTGAAGGAGGAGAGGATGACTGAAGTTGGGCTTCCAGAGTTGACGATTGCCATACCAACGAGAGACCGGCCAGGGTTTCTGTCCGTCCTTCTAGGGTCGATCGCCTATGATTTGAAGTACATTAAGGAGGTTTTGGTCATTTCGAATGGACCAAACGACCGGCAGCTTCTGGATGGAGTCTCTGAGAGAACGATAACGCTTCTTCGGTCGAGGGGAGTCACCGTTACTACGATTCATCTTGGGGATGGTGGAAGGCAGGTATCGCAGGCCCGGAACTATGCTCAGATTCACTGTAAGACGGACTTTCTTATGTGCGTGGATGATGACATGTGGTTTGAGCCTGGAGCCATACAGAAGTTGATCGTAAATTTTCTGGAGCTTGAGGGGAAGCATGAGGGTGTTCCAATTACGCTTTCAGCACTCACACCTTATATCGACGCAGGGTATGAAGGACCGAAGGCGGAGGACATCCTTCCGTGGCCACCAGATGATGAGAAGACTATTGAGATAATCCATACTCCAGGTCAGAGTATGCCATTTCATCTCATTCTTAGGCAGAATTGCTCCTATCGGCTCAGGGGAATGCATCCGATTCGGCCATCAGACGCCTTAACCCCGGGGGTGTATTTGATGCGTCCGGACATTACGATTGCGAATTGGGATACATCGGACCAGAGCATGTTTACGGATATTGCATGGAGTCTTCAGCTTGAGATGTTGAGGGGGTACAAGTTCTTCTTCGATATCGGAACTAGAGTGTACCATCTTAATGCTCCATCCGGAGGGACTCGAATAGTCGAGGGGGATTTTAGAAAGCAGCGAAAATTCTTTGATACAAATGCAAAGGCGATAGGGATGCTTTTGGAGGAAAGGAAGCGCAGATGCAGGAAGTAAGTGTATGCATACCGACAGTTGGAAGGATTGAGACTTTACCGACGGTTCTATTCTCTCTGTTGGGGCAAGAGGGCGTAAAAGAAATTCTCATATTGGACGATTCGGCGGTACCCGTTTGTGAGAACTTCGTGGTCAACCAGGCGATTGATCTTCTGAGTATCTATGGGGTAGATTCGAAGATTATTCGGCGTCGCCGGCGGACGGGGATAGGACCATCTAGGGTGTATCTCTCTGAGCAGGCAGAGTGTGACCATATTGTCATGATTGATGATGATGTGGTGTTGGGGTCTGGATGCATCAAGGTTTTGAGGTATCATCTCAGTAATGGAGCTCCATGGGTTGTTCCGACGTGTTTGTTGGTACCTGCCGGATTTGAGATGGACGGGTACACCGATCAGATTGTGGACCCAAATGACCCGGTTGTTCTTGAGTGGACAGAACAATATCCGTGGTTTGTTCCGTATTTCAGGTATCGTGAGGATTATGTGATTACGGATCTGAAGTGCTCAGGAACTCAATGCATTGGGATAACAAAGGCTTCGGTGAAGAAGGCTGCATCGGCATTATCTCGGATGAAAAAGCTTCCAAGGGAGGATACGGTTATGACTTCGGCATCTGGGCCAGGGACGTTTGATGCCGGGGCTATTTGCTATCATTTTGAGCATAAGTCACAGGTTACTCGTGGTGATTGGGGGAGGCAAATGTATTATAGACTTCATGAAGTCGCCATGAGAACTCCGTTTAATTTCGTGGATATGATGGGGTATCAAAATGAAAATAATGATTGTTAGGAATGGTTTTAATACAGAGTTGTTTAGTCAGCTTGGAGAGTGGTTTTCAGTCCAAGGGGATGAAGTTCGATATGTTGAGTTTAAAGTTGATAGGACTGATGATTACTTTCAGCTTCCGAATAAGGTCATGCGGTATGGACCACATGTGGTCCAGGGTTCTGTATCGTGGTTTCCTTTACTGATATGCCAGATTGTTTGTGGGATACCGACCGTTGTTCAGGCACAGGATAACCTTGAGCAGCAGTATCTTGACCTTAGAGATCAAGATCCGAGAACGGCCATTACGATGCGAATGCTACAGTCATTTACCACAACGGGGGCATCTGCGGTAGTCACATCTCATAAAGAGATTGCGAGAGGTATGCGAGTTCAAAATCCTTTAGCTGAGTACATACCGCGGCCAAGGGAAGTTAGGTTTTTGGACTGTGGTCATCGAGATGGAGTTGTAGGTTTGCTTGGGAATTTCAAAGAGGATTTGTTGGGTGTTAGTCGTCCCGATGCAATGAAGTTGACACAGCTTGAGAAGACGGAGCTAAGCAGAGGCCGTGACGGGTCGAAGTTTATTTTGCAGTGGCCCCTGGGTATGAGCTTGACAGGAAGACGAGTGAGAAGCTGTGTCTGTGGGGAGTACCTATTGCGAGGTCATCTAGGAGTGAAAGTGATATCGATGATGGAATGCCTTTTTATGAGTATTCGCTCGAGGACTATCCTGGGGCATTAGTCAATTTGTGGAAATATTTGTATGATATAAGACCAGAGCATTATGAGAATGTAGTAAATACTCACAAAGCTGTTATGGAGGCCATGACGATAGAGTCTGTCGGGGCAGCATACAAGAGGTTGTATGACGTGGTAATCCGTAAAGCGATGCTTCACACTCCGGTCAGGGGCTGGTAGTCTTAGAGTATGACGGATTCAATACAGGATAGACGAGCGGTGTTTACGGGAGACACCGTAGTAAGCAAGTTTCTCGATAAGTGGGACAGGGACGTACCGCCTGAAAGACGGACGTATGGTGTAAAGGTTTGCTTGGCGGGGGCTGAGGGGAAGAGTTTTAGAGATGGGTTGTATCGAGTTGGGGTGCGACACATACTGGTTTCATATTACTATTTGAGAAAATGGTTGTGTAAGCATTCAGTTGAGGAGATTTCAACAGATCTTGGGAGATTCGATTATTTGATATTGGATTCTGGGGGATTTACTTTGTTGCAGGAGGCAAAGAATAATCCTGATATGGCAGTTGATGTTCGGGGATATGCAGAGGAGTATTATGCTGAGCTAAAAAGGATAGGTCATTTGTTCTCGATGTGTGCAGAGGTAGACCTTCCGGATAAGGTTGGCATTGACTATAGTGAGGGAATTAAGAGGGAGTTGTTATCTGGCGGGATTCACATTGTTCCGGTTATGCAGGGTCAGCCAATTGAGTATTTTGAGCGTTTGAGGTGGTTTGATACTTATCCCTATATTGCGGTCGGTTCGGCGTGCATCGGACCACCTAAGTTCAAAGGGTGGCTTCGAGATATATTTTTGAAGGGGCAGGCTTGTGGGAATTTGCTTCACGGTTTTGGAGCTACAACTGACGAGGTTCTTGCGAAGCATCAGTTCTACAGTGTTGATTCGACAACCTGGCTCGATGGGGGAAAATTTGGGACGACTATGATTTATGAAAATGGTCGTCTCCGATATTATGATATGGAGTACAAAGCTGTTCGGAATAAATACAAGAGGATGTTCGAGGAGAACGGATTAGTATTCAACGACATCAAGAATGATAAAGCTCTTGAAGTTAACATGATGAATGCCGTTGCTTGGAGGCAGCTTGGCGAAGGGCTTAAGTATGACACGAGAAATTCGTATTGGCTGAGCGATGAGGAGAAAAGAAAAGCTGCGGACATTAGGGTAGAGATTTATAACGAAAATGGGCTTATAGACAGATCGAAGTCTATAGTCAGAGCAGATGTCAGAAGAAAAGAAATTCTTAAAGATGCTCGTAGAGATGATAGAGTCCATGAGCCACTTCATTGTGATATATGTAATTTTGTAGGCAAATGCCCTCGGTATAAAAGAGGGTCTACTTGTGGGTATGACATCAATCTTCAGATTGAGACCGAGCAAGATCTTCACAATGCGATGAAGGTTTTGTTCGAGGCTGCATTCGGTCGTGTGATGAACGGAATTTTGTTTGAGAAGCTACACGGTGGCGCTCTAGACAAGAATGTTTCTGCGGAGCTTCGGAATGTGGTTGGAATTATCAAGGACCTTCGTGAGATTTATCGACCGAAGACTGCACGAGGAGATGATGATGGGGAATCTTTTACTCTTACGGGTAAAGCTTCCTCTGGCGGAGTTTTATCACAAATGCTATCAAAGGTTTTTGGTGGTGAGGAGGATACCAGGGCTGATGGCGAAACCATCAACGTAACTCCCGCGAGGGAAACACAGGAGTAAGACATGGAAGACACTAGTCAAAAAACAGTAGAGTTTGATTTGGATGAATGGAAGAAGAC
>Ga0307422_1001968_pt1 | contig 10423 bp, 6 predicted proteins | sample SalMarWE160290MG_FD_202153 | JGI IMG/M metagenome (GOLD analysis project Ga0307422, IMG submission 202153) | Salt marsh sediment microbial communities from the Plum Island Ecosystem LTER, Massachusetts, United States - WE1602-90 | ecosystem: Environmental > Aquatic > Marine > Intertidal zone >...
CGCACAAGCTGCCCGCAAACCAAAGAATGACGAATAATGAAAACTCGGATTGCGGGGATTCCGGGGGACGGCGCAATCCGGCCAGGACTCGTTTCATCCATAGGATTGCGAGCAGCCAAAGAATAACGGTCGATAAAACGAACGGTATGAACTCGGCGGTAATCTGCGAAAAGAAGTTCAGGCTTTCGATGCCTGCGCTGATATAGCGCCTTGGATATGTGATATTCCAGAATATCCAGTCGCCGAGAATTCCCTTATTGTAGAAAAGAAGCGCGACGGCGCCGCTCGGAAGAAGGAACCCTATCCCGAAACAGGCGAAGGAAGCGGCGGAACGCCGGATCTCTTTCCCGCCTCTGAACAGCGGGACCGCAATAAAGAGCCAGGCGAACACGACAATGATCTCGATCGCTCCGACCTGCTTGAAAAGCGGAGAGATTCCGGAAACCAGCCCCGATATGAAATAGAAGCGCCGTTTGTTCTCCATAAAGGCATGCCATAAAAGCAGGACGGCGAGAGAGTAGGGCAAAGCCATGAATATTTCCGTATTTGCCGCGATCATTTTGGGGTATAGCGCGGCCGTGAATGTCATATAGAAAAATAAGGCGTAGAGCGCGGATTTTTTGCCGCCCATACGATAGGCCAGAATGCTCAGAAGGATGCCGCTGCAGAGAGTCCAAATCAGCGTGACCAGATGAACCGCAGCCATGTTGTATTTGCCGAAGAGATAAAACGTCCATAGATAAACATAAAAAATACCGGGCGGTTTGTTCTCGACCGCATCGAGGTATGGCAAGCCGCCGTCCATCAGGATTGCCGCGATGGCGGCGTAGCATCCTTCATCTATATCCTGCAAGGTATGGAAGAGGTAAGGGATTCGCAGAAGGAATCCGAACAGGACAATGAGGGCGATAATTCGGTAAGTGTTCTTTTGCAATTTTTGCATTAAATAAGGCGAAACGACGAATTTCCGGAAAGCCGAAAATTAAATATAGCAGAGGCCGCCGCAAAATCGTGAAATTTGAGGTTTTCGTTTAATGGATTTTATTGGTATCTGCGGCTGATGCCGAGTTTTTTCATCCGCGCTTGAAGCGTGGTCCTTTTCAGCCCCAGGCGGCGGGCGGCGCCGCGCGGCCCCGAGACCAGCCCTTTCGCTTCCGTCAATGCCTGCATAATTTTCCGGCGTTCTTCCTCTGTTCTGTTTTTTGAGATCGGCGGCGAATAGGAAGCGGATCCGATCAGTTCGGGCATGGCCAGGTTCAGAGTCCGCCCCCGTGAAAGGACGACCGAGCGCTCAAGAATGTTTTGCAGCTCTCGAATGTTTCCAGGCCATTCGTATCGGGAAAGAATCGCCATGTTTTCGGCGGAGATTGAATCGATTTTGCGCCCCATCCGCTGGGCGTATTTTTGAGTGAAATAGCGGGTCAGGAGCGGGATGTCCTCCCGGCGCTCCCGCAGCGGCGGCACGATCAGCGGGAAAACATGCAGGCGGTAATAGAGATCGCTCCTAAAGGCGCCGGCATCCACCATCGCTTTGAGGTCCCGATTGCTGGCGGCTATAAAACGGACGTCCACCTTAATCGTTCGGTTGCCGCCCAGCCTTTCAAACTCCTGCTCTTGAATGGCGCGCAGCAGCTTGGATTGAAGGTCCAGTGGGATCTCGCCGATTTCGTCCAGAAAGAGCGTGCCCTGGTCGGCCAATTCAAAACGGCCGATTCTTTGTGCCAGCGCCCCCGTGAAAGCGCCTTTTTCATGTCCGAAAAGCTCGCTTTCCAGAAGGCTGGATGGGATGGCGGCGCAGTTGACCTTAACGAAGCTGTGCCGGCTGCGCTGGCTTTGCTGATGGATAGCCCGGGCGACCAGCTCCTTGCCGGTGCCGGTTTCTCCCAGTATTAATACAGTCGCATTGGTAGGTCCGACAATCTGAATATTTTTCAGCACCGCCTGGAACGCGGGCGATTCTCCCAGCATCTCGCCGAGATTCCGGTCGGAGCGAATTTCGTCTTCCAGATAGAGCTTTTCAACGGCCAGCCTTTCCTTCATTTCGGCCAATTGGCGGTAGGAGAGCGAATTCTCAAGCGCGATTGCGATTTGGCGTGCTACCAGCACAAGCAGGTCGACGTCGTCTTGGCTGAATTCCTTGCGGTTCATCCTCCCCAGCTCCAGGGTTCCTAGCTTTGAGTTATGCGTCAGCAGAGGTATGGAGCATGAAGAGCGGAAGCCGATTTCCACCCAGCGCTTGTAGATCGGGGAGGGAAAACGTCCGAAGTCCGGCTCGGCAATCAGCACCGGCTTTCCGGTTGCGAGCGCTTCCGCCGAGGGCAGCCCTTCCGGATCAACGCGCATCATTTCCGGATCCTTTTGCAGGGGGCCGGAAATATAAATGCTGCTTAGCATGAGTTCTTTGGCGTTGCCGTCGAGGAGCGTGAGCACCGCAATATCGGTGGCTACGACTTTGCTGAGTTGTTCGGAAAGCGCCGGCAAAAGTTCTTCCGGGGAAAGCTTCGACACCAACGCGTTCGTTATATCAAACAATGTTTGCAGCCGGTCGCGCTGCTGAAGATATTGCTGCCTGGTAAGATACGACTCTATGGTGACGCTTAATTCAGAGGCGACTCTGTAGACAAAATCCATTTCATCGCGGCTTGCGGGGGGATTTGAGACAAATGCAAACGCCAGAACTCCCAGGCGATGATTCCCCGTTGTCAGAGGCACGAGAAAAATGGAAGACAAGGCCCGTTCACGGCTGGCCTTAAGAAATTCGTGCCAGCGCGTTTCGCTCTTGAGGTCGGCTATAAACAGAGGCTCCTGATTCGTCCAAACCTAGCCGGCGGGATTGTTCTCGATCGGAAAAGACAGATCGAAGTTTTCCTCATAGATTATCTTGTCCGAGGCCAGACCGTGCATCCGGAGAGAGTTGTTGGAATCGTCGTGCAGCAAAAGAACCAGGTAATCGAAGCGGACAATGCGTTTGAGCGATTTTGCCAACGCCCGGCAAAGGCCTCCCAGGTCGTGGTGCCCGGAAATGGATTGGGAGAGTTCAAACAATGCCTCGTAAAGCTTTGACTTATCGGCGCTCACGCTATTCATGTTACACCATTGGCGCAGGGCCCTTAGATATATAAAGAGCGCAGCCGGTCTCCGGCAAGTTTTTTCGGCAGGGGACGAAATTCCGGGGCCCGCCGCCTTGCCGCGAAAGACCTGTGGCTGAGCCGGATTAAACTATTGCCACGAAAGTGTTTCCCATGGCTGTGAGATCGTTGTTAAATGCGTTTCGCTTCCGGCTTCCATATCCCGGCTGTTTTTTAGCGGAATATCAGGACGCGGTCGTTGCCTTGTTGGAGGCCCGGCTGGAGGATAAACTCTTTATTATGTGGCGCGAGTAAATCCCCTCTGCGCGGAATTTAGCCTTTGTCTTAGAAAGGCGTTTGAGAAAAGCATGCCCTTCATTATCAATTTCAGTTACGTTTTTTATAAATACAATGACTTCGACGTCCATAGAAAGAGCTTCCATACAAGCGGTCTCTGCCAATCCGACGCCCTCGTCTTTGAGATCTCCCTCGATGACTATTGATATATTGTGCGAATTGCAGTTCTGGGTTAGACGAAGCATCGGCAATTCCTGTGTGCAATCAGCCAGCAAATAGCATGCCAACAAGCTTTGGATGATGTTTACGGGAGCGCATGCCGTGAAACCGGATTATTCACGGAAATTCTACTGCGCCGCCGGAACCCTTTGGGCGTAACAGGACTGCGGGGCGGTCTCTTCATTGGCTGTCGTCAACGTTGTCTCCGCATTGTTTCCTCTTGAGTTAGCCTCGCGAGCCCTTGTGCGCGCGACCTTCTGTACTTCCCCCGCCGCCGCGAATCCGCGTCAATAAGCCGGGCTGATGTGCTCATTCGATCACCGGCCTGCCGGTTTTGGGCATTTGCCATAAATTGGCATCGCTGAAACTGTCAAATCGCCTGGCGTTTAGTCGTAGCCGGGAATTAAAAGCGGACGGGGCCTGCACGGATGCTCGTTTAAGCTGTGCATCCGCAGCCGATCTGCAGAAGGCGCGGGCTTGCCCTTTCGTATCTTTTATTTTGGGAAAACTTTTGGAACAAAGGTTGCGTGTTAGGTAAACTTTCTGTTTTGCCCTGTGGTTGCGATGAGGAGCTTTTAAACAATGTCGCTTAAAAATGAGATTAAATATGTTGCTGCATCAGCTTTGTTTTTTGCGGGGGCATTCCTATCGGGGTGTCAATCCTCACAGGCGCCTCCCCCGGCGGGTCCCGTAGAAGTGGGCATCGTTGCAGTTCAACCCGAACGAGTGGCGCTGACGACCGAGCTTCCCGGCAGAATAAATGCCTATCTTGTTGCCGAAATCCGCCCGCAGGTAAGCGGCCTTCTGCAGAAGCGCTTTTTCGAAGAAGGGTCCTATGTCAAACAGGGAGACCTTCTTTACCAGATTGACCCCGCTCCCTATCAAGCGGCATACGATCAGGCTAAGGCCGCTCTTGCGCTGTCGGAAGCCGAAATCGCCCTTGCGGAAGCGAACCTCCCGGCCATAGAGTCCAGGGCCGAACGGCTCAAGAATTTGGTGAAAATACATGCAGTCGGACAACAGGATTATGACGATGCCGCGGCTGCTTTGCGGCAAGCCAAGGCGAATCTGGCGGTGAGAAAAACAGCCGTTGAAGTAAACCGGGCGAATATGGAGACTGCGCGAATCAGTCTTTCCTACACGCCGATCAAAGCTCCCATTTCGGGCCGCATCGGAAAGTCCAATATTACCGTGGGAGCGATGGTAACGGCGTACCAGCCGACGCCGCTTGCCGTCATCCAGCAATTGGATCCGATATACGTCGATGTGACGCAGGCGAGCAAGAAACTACTGCAGCTGAGGCAAAAACTTGAAAGAGGAGACCTCAAACGCGGCGGCGCGAACGGAAGAAAAGTCAGGCTGATTCTTGAAGACGGGAGTTCCTACTCGCAGACGGGAATATTGAAATTCCGGGATGTCACGGTAGATCCAACCACGGGCTCGGTAACCCTCAGGCTGGTATTTCCCAACCCGCGACAGGTTCTTCTTCCAGGTATGTTCGTTTATGCCGTTGTGGAGGAAGGAACGAATGAAGGCGCCATCCTAGTTCCTCAAATGGGAGTTTCTCGCGATACGAAGGGTGATCCCATTGCTCTTGTGGTCGGCAAGGACAACAAGGTGGAGCAGCGCATGCTCAAGGTTGATCGCGCCATTGGGGACAAATGGATGGTGGTCGATGGACTGGCTTCCGGAGACCGCGTTATTGTCGAAGGAAGGCAAAAGGTCCGCCCCGGCGATACGGTCAAAGCAATACTGCTGGAGCAGACCGAAACCAGAAATCAGCCTTCGGCGGAAACCGAGTAGGAGAAGCTCCATGGCAAGATTTTTCCTTAATCGTCCCGTTTTCGCCTGGGTTATCGCCATCGGCATGATGCTTGCCGGCGGTTTGGCCATTTATAATCTGCCGGTTTCTCAGTATCCCCCCATTGCTCCTCCTTCCATCAGCATTCGCGGCATGTATCCCGGAGCGTCGGCCAAGACCGTGGAGGATACTGTCGTCCAAATCATCGAACAGAACATGACCGGTTTGGATCAGATGCTGTATATGCAGTCCGAGAGCACTTCCGCCGGGATAGGAAGCATTGAGCTTACCTTTGCTCCCGGCACGGATCCGGATCTGGCCTGGGCCAAAGTGCAGAACAAGCTGCAGCTTGCCATGCCGATGCTGCCCGAAACAGTGCAGCGGCAGGGCCTCGAAGTCAGCAAGTCCACCCGCAATTTTCTTCTCATAGCCGCGCTCACCTGCGAGGACGGAAGCCTGACGCAAGCCGACCTGATGGATTACGCGGTTTCGCAGATTCAGACATCCCTTGCACGGGTGCCCGGCGTAGGGGAAGTGGAGGCGCTTGCCGCACAATACGCCATGCGCATTTGGCTGGATCCTACCAGGATGACGAATTTCAGCATGACGCCCAGCGATGTCATTGCGGCCATAAGAACTCATAACGTTCAGGTTTCCGCCGGCCAGTTCGGAGGGACGCCGGCGGTGCCCGGCCAGCGGCTCAATGCGACCATTACGGTTCAGAATCTGCTGAAGACTCCGGAAGAATTCGGCGCAATTCCCCTTCGCAACAATCCGGACGGCTCGGTTGTACGGGTGCGGGATGTGGCGCGCACGGAGCTGGGCACCGAGTTTTCCCAATTCAAGCTCTCCTTTAATGAAGGCTATCCGGCGGCCGCGCTTGCGGTGCGGCAAATGGCCGGGGCCAACGCGCTGGATACGGCAGACGCGGTCAAAGCAATGATGGAAGAGATGTCCCGCTACTTCCCGCCCGGGATGAAAGTCGTCTATCCCTACGACACCACTCCTTTTGTAAGGGTGGCCATCGGCGAAGTCGTCCGGACGCTCATCGAGGCGGTCGTCCTGGTGTTCCTTGTCATGTTTCTCTTCATGGGAAACATGCGCGCTACGCTCATTCCGACAATCGCGGTGCCGGTAGTGATTCTGGGCACCTTCGGGGTTCTCGGAGCGTTCGGCTATTCCATCAACATGCTGACGATGTTTGCCATGATCCTTGCGATCGGCCTCCTTGTCGATGATGCCATTGTTGTCGTGGAAAACGTGGAGCGGATCATGTCGGAGGAAGGGCTGGCACCTATGGAAGCAACTCGGAAGTCGATGGACGAGATTACCAGCGCCTTGGTAGGGATCGGGCTGGTTCTTTCAGCTGTCTTCGTTCCCATGATGTTCTTCAGCGGCTCCACAGGCATCATCTACCGCCAATTCTCCATAACGATCATTTCCTCCATGCTCCTGTCAGTCCTTGTGGCATTGATCCTGACGCCCGTTCTATGCGCCGGCCTTCTAAAACCGGTGGCCAAAGGCCATGAAGCGGCGGAATCCGGATCCCGGCTTCTGCGGCCTTTTTTCCTGTGGTTCGATCGTCTGTTTAACCGCCTCCGCGACAGGTATAGGTTTACGGTCGGGCATATTCTGGGATTCAAAGTTCCTTACTTTGCCGTGTTCGTACTGATTGTGGCGCTGATGGGCTACTTTTTCCTGAAAATGCCCACAGCGTACCTGCCCGATGAAGATCAGGGAGTGCTCCTGGCATTGGTGCAAACAGCGCCGGGTTCAACGCAGGAGCAAACCGTTGAGGTCCTGAATCAAGTCCGCGATCATTTTCTAAGAAATGAAAAGGAAACGGTGGAGGCGTGTCTGGCCATCGGCGGCTTCAGTTCGGCGGGAATGGGCCAAGATCAGGGAATGGTCTATATAAAGCTTCGAGACTGGGAATTGCGCGATTCGCCGGACCTTAGAGTCGATGCCATTATCAGGAGAGCGTATCCGGTCCTGGCCAGGATTCGTAACGCCGGCATTTATGTGATTTCTCCCCCGGCCGTTACGGAGCTCGGCATGGCGAAAGGTTTCGACTTTATGCTGCAGGATCGCGGGGGGCTCGGCCACGAGACGCTCATGGCAGCCCAGCTTCTACTATTGCGCACGGCTGCTCGGGACAAGCGTCTGATGAACGTGCGGCCGAACGGAATGTCGGACGTAGCTCAATATAAGGTGGATATAGACTGGGATAAGGCCGGCGCCCTCGGCATACCGGTCAGCGAAGTTCAGAATGCAATCTCGGCCGCTTTCGGAAGCGCCTATGTCAACGACTTTATCCACAGCGGCCGCGTCAAGCGTGTTTATGTGCAGGCGGATGCCCCCTATCGCATGCTTCCGGACGATGTGGATCATTTTTATGTGCGCAACAATGCGGGCAAGATGGTTCCGGTTTCTGCGCTTGCATCCGGGCGCTGGTTGTACGGTTCGCCGCAGCTCGTGCGCTACAACGGTTTCCCGGCGCTGAATTTCCAGGGCGAACCGGCTCCGGGAAGAAGTTCGGGCGAGGCCATGAAAGCCATGGAGGAGCTGGCGGCGAACCTGCCCAAGGGTTTCGGGCACGAGTGGACCGGCCTTTCCTACCAGGAAAGGATGTCGTCGCAGCAGACCGGCCTTTTGTATACCTTTTCCGTTATCGCCATCTTCCTTGTCTTGGCGGCCCTATACGAAAGCTGGTCCATTCCGATTTCAATTCTGCTGGCTTTGCCGCTCGGAGTCATCGGCGGGGTATTGGCATCGACGTTCCGGGGATTGCCCAATGATGTCTATTTCCAAATCGGGCTGCTGACGGTACTGGGATTGACGACCAAAAATGCAATTCTGATTGTGCAGTTCGCCAAGATCCGGGTCGAACAGGGAATGGGCCTGATTGAGGCGACGCTGGAAGGGGCAAGGCTCAGGCTTCGTCCGATTGTGATGACATCTCTGGCCTTCGGTTTCGGAGTGTTGCCGCTTGCTATTGCAACCGGCGCGGGCGCTGGAGCGCAGAAAGCGATAGGCACCAGCGTGCTGGGCGGGATGATAACGGCCACGTTCCTCGCCATTTTCTTTATTCCGCTGTTTTTCGTAACGGTGAGCATGCTGTTCCGCGGAGAAAGAGGCGGATCCCGGCGGCCGCCTGCCCCGGCTGGAGGAATTCTGCAGGAGGGGGCGCAGCATGATGCATAGGTTTTTTGTTCTCGCGGTTGTCGGAATGTCGATTTTCCTTTGCGGCTGTCCGGCGCCCTCAAGGTATTCGCGGCCCGAACCGCCGGTTCCTTCCGAATGGCCGGAAAGCGCCGCCGCTCCGAAAATCCGGCAGGATTCGCCTGCGGCATCGGATATGAAATGGCGGGAATTTTTCAAAGACAGGCGGCTTCAATCGGTGATTGAACTCTCTTTGGACAATAACCGCGACCTTCGCGCGGCGGCTCTCAATATTGAAAAAGCCCGCGCGCTGTTCCGGATTCAACGGGCCCAGCAGTACCCCGGCGTCCATTTCTCGGTCGACGCTGAGGCGTACCGGGTGCCGGAGAGCCTCTCGGGCGGCGGCGAGGCCGAAACAATTTCTCAGTACAGGGTCGGTTTGGGGACGGCCTCCTGGGAAATTGATTTTTTCGGGCGCGTCCGAAGTCTAAAAAGCCGGGCGCTGGAGCAGTATCTGGCTACGGAACAGGCTCGAGCGGCTGCGCAGATATCCCTCGTGGCGGCCGTCGCGGAAAGGTATTTAACGCTTGCGGCCGATCGGGAGAATCTGAAGCTGGCCGAGGCCACTTACGATACGCAGAAGGCGTATTACGAATTAATCCTGCGTACGAGGGATTTAGGGATGGCTTCCGATCTGGAGGTCCGCCAAGCTAAAAGCCAGGTGCAAGCGGCCCAGGTGGATATCGCCCGATACTCCGGGCAGTTGTCTCTCGATAAAAACGCGCTCGATTTGGTCGCGGGGGCGTCGGTGGCGCCGGATATGCTTTCCGAAAACCTGGACGCGATAGGAACGTTTCCTGAAATCTCTGCGGGCGTGCCATCCGATGTGCTGCTTCTTCGGCCGGATATTCTTGCCGCAGAACATCAGCTGAAGGCTCTGAATGCCAATATCGGCGCGGCGCGCGCTGCTTTTTTCCCGCGCATATCCCTAACCGCGGCCGTGGGCATCGCCAGCAGCGATTTGACCAATCTCTTTAAGCCCGCGGCCGGAACCTGGAACTTCGCGCCGCAGCTGCTCATGCCCATTTTCGATTGGGGTGCGCGCGAGGACAATTATGAAGCGGCCCAAGCGGACCGCGACATCGCAATTGCGCAATATGAAAAATCGATTCAATCGGCGTTCAAGGAAGTAAGCGACGCCTTGAGCCTGAGGATCGCATTGGCGGACCAACAGGAGGCGCTTGTATCGCTGGTGGATACTCTGGCGGAAACCCACCGTCTTTCGGAGGCACGATACACAGAGGGGATTGACAGCTACCTTGCCGTGCTTGTCGCCCAGCGGTCGTTGTACGCCGCCCGGCAGCAATTGGTCGACGTTCGTCTGGCGCGCTTGAGCAATCTGATAAGGCTCTACAAGGTGCTGGGAGGAGGCGCCTGAAAAAAATCCCGGCGCGCCCACAGACCCAGGGCGGGATTCGAAATGTAATATATTTCTTCTCCGCCGGGCAGCGAGTTGAAACCCTCATGCAATGTTGCGGGATTGTATCTTGCGGTCATGGCTAGAAGATCGCCATATCGAAAGCGAACTCTTTCGATCTCGCGTTGCGTGAGGCGGCCGGGACAATAGGTGACGGTGAATCTTTCCTCGGGCGATCCATGAATAAGGTGGGCTGCCGCTGCCAGGTTCCGCTGGAGATCTTTTTGAGAAGCGACCAGCTCCAGCACCCGCTCTGTTGGGCTATATCCGTATTTGCGGATGAGGCGGTCGATTTCCTCGTCTTCGCCGAAACTGGCGAGTCCGGGGGCCAGGATGATGAGTTCTCCGCCGTCGGCCAGCGCCATGCGGGTCCGGTAGATGCTTTTATTGCCGAGCCAG
>Ga0307422_1001971_pt1 | contig 10418 bp, 9 predicted proteins | sample SalMarWE160290MG_FD_202153 | JGI IMG/M metagenome (GOLD analysis project Ga0307422, IMG submission 202153) | Salt marsh sediment microbial communities from the Plum Island Ecosystem LTER, Massachusetts, United States - WE1602-90 | ecosystem: Environmental > Aquatic > Marine > Intertidal zone >...
CGCCATTTATTCCGGGGCCTCCATGCCCGGCAATTTTTATGGTTTGCCTGTTTTCAATACCGGCAGGTATTGTGATTCTTATGCTTTTACCGTTTACCGTTAAGGTTTGTTTGTGGGTTTTTAAGGCATCTATAAGGTTGAGTTGTAGTTGCGCATTATAGTCTTCTCCTCTGAATTTTACCTGTCTGCTTCTGCCGGCGTTTGCTGAGCCACCAAACAAAGATTCGAAGAAATCGGAAAAGACTCCCTCTGTCTTCGCTCCCGAATATCTTGCTCCACCCGGGTTATACGCCTGCTGTTGGTATTGTTTGGCCCTTTCAAATTCTTCGGCGTGTTGCCAATCTTTACCGTATTGATCGTATTTCTTACGTTTCGCAAAATCGCTCAGCACTTCGTTAGCTTCATTGATCTGCTGAAATTTCTTTTGTGCATCCGCATCCTTGGGATTCAAATCGGGATGATATTTTCGGGCCAGCTTACGATATGCATTTTTAATATCTTTTTCTGTAGCCTTATTATCTATCCCCAGCACATTATAATAGTCGATATAATTCATTGTAAATTATGCAATAAGTGTCAAATAACCTAATTGATGTTCACCCCAAATAAATATCCGATCGCCGCAGACATAACCATGGCAACCGTTCCCCAGATACAAATTCTCAATACTGATTTAGGGATGGAAGAACCACCCATTTTCGCTGCAAGGATTCCTGATAAAGCAAGAAACAGGATTGAAAATCCATATTGAAAGATTATCATTTGTTTTAAAGGGGCAAAAACAGCAATTAGGAGAGGAAAAATACCACCAACAATAAAAGACATAGCAGATGCTAAACCTGCCTGTAAGGGTTTTGCCTGTGATATTTCATTAATACCCAGCTCATCTCTGGCATGGGCTTCCAGGGCATTTTTCACTGTAAGCTGTTTTGCTACCTCGGTGGCCAGATCTTGGGTCAAACCTCTTTGTTTGTATATTTGAGTGAGTTCATCCAGTTCGATTTCAGGAATCATTTGCAGCTCATTTTTTTCCCTGGCCAAATCTGCATTTTCCACATCCAGCTGCGAACTAACAGAAACATATTCTCCTGCAGCCATTGAAAAGGCACCCGCCACTACACCCGCCAGGGTTGCCAGTATGATTGGGTCTCGTGTTACACTGGCGGCTGCAACACCAATGGCCAGACTGGTGGTAGAAAGTATACCATCGTTAGCCCCCAATACGGATGCTCTCAGCCATCCGCTTCTTTTTACAAAATGATTTTCAGGCTTCATATCAATAAATAGATTCATTCTAAGTCATAGTTATCCGGCAAATATAAGGATACTCTAAGTGTAAAGAAACCAAAGTAAGAACCGTAAGTTTAGCGAAGCTAATCTCGCAATGATAAATTCTATTTTGCCAGACACCAATGAAAAATTATTTTTTTTGGTTATAAACCAACTCTACGACCATACTGCTGAAGTCGCCCACATTTTTTGTGGATTAGTGTTTTTTAACAACTATTGAATTGACCAATATATATAAAAATACATCAAATTGTAGCAGTAAGTATTACAGAAATCAAGAAAAAAGTTACATCATTCACACAATTTCTGTTGCAGGAGAAAGAATGATTTGTTTGTCAATATGTGTAATATAAATAAAGGAAAAAATAATTATAGTTTTACTCTTGAAGCAGTTTCCTGATGTCATCATCCTTGCCCTTTCAGTGATCATGATGTTTACCGGAGGGATCAGCCTGGGAAGCATTGTTGCCAACTTTGCCACGGCAGCCATTGGGTTTTATTTTATGGCAAGAGGCAATTGAGGATAATAAAATTGAAAAAGAAATAAAAAAACTAATTATCCGGCAGTGTAGATTACACTGAAAGTCTTAACACAACTATGTAACTGTTATAAAGCGTTGTTTCTTACGCAGAGTCCTTATTTTTGTTAATTTGTTCTTCAATATTTTTTTCAATTTTTGCTTTCAACTCATCATACCTGCTAATAGTAGATTTGGCTCTCTCAATCTCCTTTTTATCCTTTAATTGCTTTAGTTCTTCCTTTAGCAATTCCTGTTTTTTATCTATCTCTTTAAGGTAATCTTTCTTTTTTTCAATTTTTCCCGATTCGATTGCTTCAGAAAAAATTAATTCTTCCGGGGAAGATTCATCTTTAGGAATTGGTTTTTTAACCTCTTTCGCAGGAATAAATTCCTTTTCATCTACTCTTCTCTGGTTCATAAACGTTGGCGAAACAATCTCTATTCCTTTTTTATTAAGATTATCCATTACGTTGCCATTCAATAGAGACTGAGTGCTAAAAAACTTATTACTATCATCAAGAAATCCATGGATTTTATAAACAACTGAAAAATCTCCCAAGTCTGTAATATAAACATAGGGGTCATTTAATCCGGTTAAAATAGCAGCTTCTTTCAGGGCTTCTTCAATCCTATTCCGTGACACGTCATAGCCTAATGAAACAGATGTAGATATTACCGTATTAGTTTTACGAATTAACTTGACAGGATTATTAGCAATGTATAAATTAGGTATCGTAATAAAATTACTGTCTTCAAGTTGAATTTCGGTATGGAAAATACTCTTTTTAGTAACCCTGCCTTGAAGGTCTCCTATTTTTATCAGGTCACCATTCCTAAAGCGGTTCATTGAATTATTCATGAATCCAGCAATAAGGTTACCTAATATGGTGGTTGAACTTAACGCAATTCCAGCACTTATTATTATGGCCAGAAAACTCAGTATCTGCCCTTTAAGTGATTTGTCGATAGGCAGTGATAATATAAATACAAGCACACCAATAAGTATAATAGAAGATGAAATAGTCCTCTTGGTAATATTACCATCTGATGTAACTGATTTCAGTTTTTTAAATATCCATGTATTCAATATTAAAAGAATAATCAATGCCAATAATATACTTACTGGTTCAAATAATGATTTTAATATGTTTATTATATGTTCCATTTTTACAATGTTTTATAATCGAGTAGGGAAAGATAAGGAAAATATCCTTATCTCTGCCCTCTCACACCACCACACGTACCGGGCGGTATGTGGCGGTTCGTTAAACATGGCTGTATTTGGCGAAGATATCTTGCATAGACACAAAGCCTCTCATTTTCAAACGTTCGAGTGTAATGGTAGTCTTACTCATAGGGAGTATTTAAATAATACCAAACCAAACTAAAAAATGGTTGGATAAATAATTATTGTAAGATAATTTTTTTAAACCAAAATTTAAATGAAAAATGCACCATATCAGGCCGCCATAAACCTTCTTTTCTTTGAAAGGCGCCTTTCAAAGAAAAGAAGGTTTATGAAATTATATTAATTTATTAATATTGCATAAAAAGTGGTATACTTTTCAACTGAAATACTGGTATACTTTTCAACTGAAAAAAAGAAGCAACTTCAATAGAACGCGTAAAAGCCCGACTAACCTATTTTGCTAAAGATATTTGTTCAATTGAAAAAGAGATGAAACAAATAATAGAAACAGATGAAGAGATACACAAAAATTATATTTTAATAAGAAGTGTAATTGGAATAGGTTTAATAAATGCAGTATTGTTTATTATTTACAGCAATAATTTTCATGGTTTTTCAAATGCGAGGAAATATGCGTGTTACAGTGGTGTTGCTCCATTTGAAAATAGTTCAGGGACGAGTATTCTGGGAAAAGCAAGAGTTAGTCACCTAGCGAATAAACGATTAAAATCAAATCTGAGTAACGGAGCTAGGTCTGCCGTTCAAAATGACCCTGAGTTACACCTGTATTATAATCGGAAAGCCCAGGAAGGTAAAGAACATGGAATAATAATGAATGCTGTTAAGTTTAAACTAATAACTCGAGTTTTTGCAGTTGTAAATCGAGGAACCCCATTCGTTAAAATGCGTCAAGCAGGATAAATTTATTCGGGTAAAATGAACTTGAGGGAGTTTGTTCGGCAACAATAAAATTATGAAAATATTTTTACTATTTTATTTGGTCAGGTCTTAGAATTCGATTGTGCTTAGTACTTATTTTTCTTCATGTCCTTTTTATAATTCTTTACAAATTTCCCGAATTCTTTATCTTTCTTTCGTTTCTCTGCAACTGTCGATTCAAAATGTGCTTTCTCTCTTTCCATTTTCATGTAATTTTCGTAGGAAGCTTTATCTATTTCTCCTTTTTCTACGGCTTCAAGAACTGAACAACCTGTCTCATTAGTGTGAGTGCAATCTTTGAATTTACAATTTTGAGAAAGGCTGACAATAATGTCGAATGTGATTTCTAATCCGCTTGTTGAATCGGTAATACCAACTTCTCTCATCCCAGGATTGTCAACTAATATTCCGCCATTTTCTAGAATAATTAATTCCCTGTGACTTGTAACGTGTCTCCCTTTATTTGTACTCTGTCTTATTGTATCAGTTCGCATTATGGTCTTACCAGAAAGATTATTTAATAGTGTGGATTTTCCAACACCTGAAGAACCAAGCATACAATATGTTTTCCCTTTTTCAATAGTCGTTTTTATTGTGTCGTATCCATCCTGTGACTCGTTACTTATTGCAATAATCGGAACGTTTTTAATCCGAACTTTTATATTCTCCAATATCTCAGAAATCTGATGCTCATTTATTAAATCAATCTTACTGAGTACGATTATGGGGATTACCTTTGATGAATTACATATGGTCAGATATCTTTCAAGTCTATTGATATTAAAATCCCTATCAACAGCTTGGACTAAAAAAGCATAATCAATGTTTGTTGCTATTATCTGAATCTCTCCAAATTGACCTACTGCATGCCTTTTAATAATTGAGAATCTCGGTAAAATCTTGTGAATTATTGCAAAATCAGAATCATAATTTGTCAAAGCAACCCAATCGCCCACAGCAGGAAAATCTTCACGACCTTTGGCCGTAAAACGTATGTTGCCAGTAATCTCAGCTTCAAATTCTCCTTTATCTGTCTTGATAATATACCGTTCCTTATGTTCTGCAATAACTCTACCTATCTCAAAGCTATTGAGGTTATTGTCTATCCTGAATTTCTCAAAATTGTTATTATATCCAAGGTCTTCTAATCTCATTATGTTTTTTTTTGTGCAGAGTGTCTTTAAGTATTAAGCACAACGGTATTGGTGTCGAGTAGGAGAAGGGAATTTCACCTCCCCCCTCTCACAGAACCGTACGTGACAGTCTCCCGTCATACGGCTCTTCTAATTCTACCTACAAATATAAGCTCATCCTTTTACAAGTTGGCAATATGTAGATTTAAATTAGCTAATCCCTTCGCTCCGCTTCCATTACAGAAGTTTCATCACTACTACGGATTAGTCCGCCCCTGAAACTATGCATTGGTACTTTGCCTCTAAGTTGTTCTTATCGTGCATTTCCCTTTAGCTGCCAGCGAACCCATTGGCGGTAGCTTTCTGCAGCCTAACATCATTGTCCAGGTTCCCGGGTTCCGTAATTAAGCCCAAATAAAGTTCACGCCACCTGCCGTATAGCCAGTAAAAAGGCTCCCGCTATACTTATAACTGCACTCATACCTTTACAGCTTTTGACAGGATGTGAAACGATCTCGACACCTTATCAGTGGTTCACTTTCGTTCGTCTCCTTTATCTATACCTGACCATGCTCATGACATAGCCTTCTCCTAAACGCTCAATACCATGGCTCTTTACCACAGCACCTTTAGGTGGTTTAAAGCCCCCTCCTTTAAGGTGACTTTGGTGGGCCGGTTCCACCATCTCAACCGAGCGTATTTCGCGAGCTCAGCGTAGCTAATTACAGCATGCAGTGAATATATAATACTATTGTGCCGATCACTGCTTCTCGGCACACATATGAATTGATTGGCATTTCATAGCACTTCCGTATCAATTTACAGTAAACATAATTAAAAGCTACAAACTACGCAAACCACTGACTGCCAATTTATTTATACCACGTGTTGGCGTTATGTGCATTTCCAATTAAAAATATTTTCTAATTCAGCGAATGAATTTATATAATAAGTTGCATTGTCACCTTTTTTGATATTTTCTCTCAATATCTGAATCGTAATCATATTTAAATCATTTCCTGCCTTTATTTCGGAATCAGGATTGTCTCCTATTACATAAGTTCTCTCAGGTGTCAAACCATACTTGGATACTAATCCAATAAACAAATCTTTTTTTGTCTTACTCTCTTTAATTGTATCATTTATAATAATCTCAACGAAATCCTTATCTATTCCAAGTGATATTATTTTTGATTGCTGCAAGTAAGTAATCCCGGTTGTTATCAAATATTTTGGAGTCTCAAGGCATTTAATAAAACCATAATCAGCAAATGGAACTATATTTAAATCAATTGTCAGATTATCCAAAACCTGAAGGGATTCCAGAATTAAATCCTTTGGGATATTGTACCTATTTATCACTATATCAATAGGACTCACCCATAAATTATCTATAATTCTTGATATCGTTTGATTGTCATAGGATGCTTTAAGCCTTGTAATCAAATCATTAATAAATGGTTCAAATATCTCATTACCCATAGATTTAGTTGAAAATATTGTGTCATCTAAATCTAAAATTATTGCATTGTCTATCATAGGAATACTGGTCTGCTTGCATTAACGCCAACGTTGGTGGTATGTACAGGCCGGGATTTCAAAGCTACTACTTATCTGGTTACTGGAAAGATATACAAAAGAACTGATTTTCGCAAACCCGCAGCCCCCGGCTTGTATATAGCATATATGTTAGGCACTGGGCGGTCTTATTGTTCATAATAGTAAAAATCTATTTTTCTAAAAACTCTCGTATACGCTGATTAAATATCTTTGGAGAAATCAGAGCAATCGAATGAGCACCGAGTCTTTTATTAAACATATGATATTCAGCATTTGGATAAAGTCTTTTTAGTCCATCAAAATACTTCAAAATCACATCATCTTCAGCAACTGTAATTAAAATTTTTCCTTTCCAGGAAGATAAATCATCTGGATGGAAGCTATAGTTTCTTACAAAGTCTATCATCAGATCTATATGTGTCAATATTATTTCCTTTGTAAGTTTTGATTTTAATTCTTTAAAATTACCCTTATACCATTCGAGCCATTCGGTTGAATCATGATGTAATTCTTCTTTATCCGGTTTGGCCAATAATCTAAAGAGCAGTCTGGTTACGGAGGAAGGCAGAATTCTGAACAATGTGAAATTGTTACGATAATAAGTAATTTTATCAGAAGGGTAAAACGTGTGCGCCAGTATGATTTTATTAATCATAGTTGAATAATCCCTTAAGAAGCATTGTGCTATTAATCCACCTTCGCTATATCCCATCACATTTACATTATTGACATTTTCCGCTTGTAGTATTGTATAAAGTGCGTCTGAATATTCCTTCATCTTCGCATCACGCATTACAGGGCACGTGGGTGCTATTATTCGATAGTTTTTCTCAAATTCCACAATTTGATGTATCCACATATCGAAATATACATATCCTCCGTGAAGCAATAGTAGGACCTCTTTACCTTTTTCTGAATCATAGTATTTCCAAGTAATACCATTTATAAGCAGGCTTTTCTGAGAATGTGATTCTTTAAAATTTTTAATGAACTCTTTCTGTTCATGCGGTATTGTTGAATAGAATTTTTTTATTTTTAAATCAATCATTTTTAAATCCTTTTTACTTAATCGATTTCTTCGTTCCACGCCTTGTGCCTAACAGCAGTTTGTCTAAAAACTTTTTTAAACCTTCAGAGAATCTAAAATTTGGACCAATTTATGAACAACTGTTCAAATATAAAACTGATAAATTTAGGTTTTAAGACAGTCTGATGGACCGGCGCTAAAATTTAGTTGCCGTTTTTTAGCAATGTCCTTTCAATTTATTAATATACTTTACCAAATGTACAAAACTCTCAAAAAGCACCAAACCAGCAATTAATTTTAACGCCTGTTGGCAACTGTAGCCCACATTTTTAGTGCTATTTTTATCCCCAAAGTTTATCTGTCTTTTTTGTGCGGTGGGGGAGGTTTTTTGTTTTCTTTTTTCTTTTATCTGTGCGCTAGCGATTTTGCTCTTTGGCGCGCACAGGTACGAGTACGCCAATGTGCAAAACAGGGTTGGCTTTCTATTCAATGAATTTCTGAAATTTTCGCCAATGTTTACCTAATTCACGCCATACGTCATTAAAGTCTGGTATTTCTGTCATTTGATTCGCCAAGTGTTCCTGCCAATACTTTGCAAAGGTCTTTTCTTTTTGCTCTACCACTTTTGTCAATTCTTTTGGATCGTATCCCTTGTGCTTTGCCTTGTCCTGAAATGCAAAAATGTGATCTTCAATGTTCAGTCCTTCTATCTCAAACAAATACCAGAGGTCATAAATATCCCTGGGAGCTGTACGTTGCATTAGGGAGCGCATTTTTTCTGCAATTACCTCTCCAAGTGTATAACAAGAAATGCTGTATTCTTTTTGTTCAAGATCGGAGTACGAGTTGATGATTCGTTTTTCTTCAGGTGCGTTGTATATCAGTTCATCCTGACTGATGTCTACTTTGATGTCTTTGTTAGCTCCTACTCCTCCTAAGGGTCCTGTGTATGAAAGGTAGAAATTGAAGTTTCCGGTTTCGTGTTGTGTTTCATCCTTCACAGATAGTGTTATCCGGGATTCCTCATACACCCATTCTATCAGTTCGGTAAACGTAACCTTTATAGCATCAATTTCAAAATCCTTTCCATTAAAACTAAAGTCAAGATCTTCTGAAAAACGGTAGCCCGGGAAGTGAACTTTTTTTAGCACTGTTCCTCCTTTGAAAATCAGGTTTTTCTTTAAAAATGGATTGTTTGCTATGCCATACGTAATCCAGGAAATGACATAATTCTTCTCAATTTGTGTGTCCCGAACACCTTCCTTTCCTGCGATGGATTGTATTTCTCCTGGTTGTATCACAGATTTATGTTTTTATGGAATCAAGAACAGTTTTGAAATCAATATTATCTATAACACCCCACTTTGAACTGTAATGACCCTGCTTTTCTAAGGAAGGATCTAAAGGTGCATAAGATGAAGTAATCTTTCCTGCAATAGAATTTTGAAGCTCAGGGAACAAACCAAGCTGGTCAATGATAAAACCAAGTCGTTTGTAAACCACTTGTGTGTTGAAGTTTTCAAGATAGTCCTGAAATTTAACAGATTGTAGTTTTTCCTTGCTTTTATATATTGCTTTGGTTATTTCTGTAATGCCGCCTGCATAGTCCGGTTTGTACAGGCAATCAAGAAAGGTCTTTTCAAGATCGGTACAGTTTACTTTGTGAAAATCATCAATCCAGTTTTTTTTGTAACCAAAGAAACGTTTTTCGCCCAAGGTGATAAACTCAAACCGGACATTCTTCACATGTTGAATTTTAGGTTTTATCTGTTCTTGGGTAACAACCTGTTCAACCAGGGAGGGTTGTGTGATCAGTCCGTGAATATCCAGTGCACTGTAAAATCCGATATAGTATTCCTTAGGTTGCACCATGGCCTCTGCTGAAAGATGCCAGTTCGGAAAATATTGATCCGGTTTTTGCTCATAAGGAATGCGGTGATACAGCCCATCCTTGATACGCATGATGACGCCTCTCTTTGTCATGTCGCTGAGCAGCTTTCGTATAGTTGTATTATCTTTGTCTGGCCAGATATTTGAGGCTTCTTTTAGTGTAAAGAATTCCTTTTTCTGGCTAATTAGCGAGTTTAAGAGCTCAGATGATCTGTATGAAATGTTTTTATTCATATCCTTAATGTGATATTATAGCTCACAATTCGGATACAAATATAAGAAATTTAATGAAATTTACTATCTTTGTACCAATATGGCTGATGTACATGAACCAGAAATAAGAAGCTACAATATGAGCCGGATAAAAGGCAAAGATACCAAGCCTGAAATGCTGGTCAGAAAATTTCTTTTTTCCAATGGTTTACGATACAGGCTTCACGATAAAAAGCTGCCCGGAAAGCCGGACTTGGTCTTGACGAAATACAGGATAGTCATTTTTGTACATGGTTGTTTTTGGCATGGTCATAATGGATGTAAATATTACGTGATCCCAAAAACAAGAACCAAGTGGTGGAAAGAAAAAATTGATGGGAACATTGAACGGGACATAACTGCTTGAAAGCAGCTTAAACCGGATGGATGGAAAGTGATTGTTGTTTGGGAATTTTTAAAAATGCGAAGGGTTGGGCTGTATTTTCTTTCAATTCTGTCATTTCATTTCTGTTTTTCGTTTCATTATCAAGTTGTCTGTTGTTTTTTTAAGCATGAACGCTAAACGTTTTGCCAGTCGAGTAGGAGAAGGGAATTTCACCCTTCCCCTCTCTCAGAACCGTACGTGACAGTCTCCCGTCATACGGCTCTTCTAATTC
>Ga0307422_1001974_pt1 | contig 10412 bp, 11 predicted proteins | sample SalMarWE160290MG_FD_202153 | JGI IMG/M metagenome (GOLD analysis project Ga0307422, IMG submission 202153) | Salt marsh sediment microbial communities from the Plum Island Ecosystem LTER, Massachusetts, United States - WE1602-90 | ecosystem: Environmental > Aquatic > Marine > Intertidal zone >...
GGCGGCCGTCTATGCACTGTTGAAGTGGGGCAGCCCTGTGATCGCGGACATGATCGGTGAGCATTCGCCCGTGTTCGGAACCCTCGAGTCGACGGTGCCGAGACTGGCGTCGGCGGCAGCCCTCCTGATGCTGGGCTGGTGGGGTTTCGAGGTGTATCAAGGGGCCGTCAATGCGCGCCGGCTCGACTCCCAGACGGGACTCGACAGCATCCGTGACCTGTCGTGGCGGGAGTTCGAGCAGCTGCTCGCCACCGCCTTTCGCCGCCAGGGCTATGGAGTCGACGACACCGGGCCGGGCGCCGACGGGGGAGTGGACCTCGTGCTGCACGGAAAGGACGGGCGCATCCTGGTTCAGGCCAAGCACTGGAAGGCCCGCAAGGTGGGCGTCCCGAAGGTGAGGGAGCTGCTCGGCGTTCGCACCTCGGAGCAGGCCGCGGGTGCGATTCTGGCAACCAGCGGCGAAACAACCGCCGAGGCCCGTCGCTTCGCCCGCGTCAACGGGATCCGGCTCATCGAAGGTCGAGAGCTGGAGCAGATGATCCGCGATGTCCAGCGTCGACCCGCCGCGAGTGCCGCGCCGCAGCCCGCGGTGGTCGTTGCCGAGCCGGAGTGTCCGAGGTGTGGCTCGCCGATGGTGCGCCGCACCGCACGGCAGGGCGCCAACGCCGGCCGCGACTTCTGGGGATGCTCCACGTACCCGAAGTGCCGGGGGACGAGAGACATCAGCTGACTGTCAGTCCGCGTCGAAAGCTCGCGGTCCGGCTCTTGGCGCGGCCAACACCTGAGAGGATTCGTTGCCACACGCCGACCCAAGGGTGGCTGGCAGTGAGTGGGTACACTGAGGACGCGGTTGGTGCGATTCCCGTGATTGGAGCACCGACACAGGAGGTCGATGATGAGCAGGAAACCCCCGGTACACACCGTGCCCCACGGTGACGGCTGGGCGAATCGCCGAGAGGGCGCGGACAGAGTGAGCAAGGTGTTCCCGACCAAGGCCGAGGCCCAAGAGGCCGGCAGGGAGACGGCCAGGCGCGAGCACACCGAGCACCTCATTCACAAGAGAGACGGCACCATCGGCGAGCGGAACAGCTACGGCAACGATCCCCGCGAGTCACGGGGATAACGCAGGACAGGTCCTGGTGCTGGGAGTGACCGACTGCGCGGGGCTGCGGGCGAAAACGCGTCGACTCGGCAACGTACGATGGGTACATGAACCGGGAAGAGCGCATCGCGTGGGCCAAGCAGGAGGCTTTCAAGTCGTCTCCCGAACGGGCGCGACAACGCGAGGTCGAGCAGTCTGAGCGATCGGCGCGGATCGGGGCAATGGGGGCAGGTGCCGCGAATCGGGAGGCGTATCTCCTCAGCCAGGATTCGTCGATCCCCTGGATGGGTCCGGTGGCGACGCCGGACGTGTGGTCGACCGCGGTGGCGGCGGCGCGGGCGGTCGCGATCGAGGCTGCCCGTCATCGGCGCACCATCACCTACGGCGAGCTGCGCATCGCCGCCTACGAGGCCACGGGGATGAAGGTCGGACACAATCAGTTCGCCGAGCTAGCGATGAGCCTCAACGTGAAGAGCGACGGCTGCCTGCTGTCGGCGATCATTGTCAGGGCCGACACCGGCGGGCCCGGCGACGGTTTCGTGCCGTATGCGCGCAGTCAGGGATTCGACCAGCCGCTCGCTTCCCTGCAGCGACAGGTCTTCGATCACTTCAGCGCCGACGGTTGAAGGAGGCAGCATGCCCGGTTCCGCCCTATCCATGCGGGTCGCGGGACGACTGGGGCGCCCCATCGGTTCAGGTGTGTTGCTGCGCAGGCGGCCGCGGTTGCCCGCTGACGCGATCCGGGCCCAGGGCGAGGGCCGGTGGTCGTCGCCACCGCGGTGGTGATTGGGTGCGGGCGCGGTTGGTGCCCTCGCGTTGATCTCACAGGGAGTTGCCGGGGGCTTCAGAAACGGGCGCTGTATTCCGCACAGAGCCGCTGGATGAACCCGTCGTAGTGCATCGGATCGCCGATCGAGGGAGCCGGCGGCGTGGTCACGAAGGCGGTGCTCGGCCACACCTCGTTGTCCATCGACACGACGAGGCCCGCCTTGGCGTCGAGGCCGTACCCGGTGGGGCCGCCGCGCATGCTGACATTGCGCATCTCCTGTAGGCAGTGAGCGACGAGAGCCGCTGGCTTGGCGTGGACCGTGATTGTGTTGCGCAACGGTGACTTGAAGGTCGGGGAGGCATTGATCAGCATCACGCCTCCTGCGATCGCCGTGTTCGAGTAGTTGTGCACGTGCTCATGGTGGGCCTCGAAGTCCCGCTTCCGATTTTTCACGGCCTTGTGATGCTCGGTCATGACGCTCTTCAGCTCGATGGCAATCTGGACCGTGGATGGCTCAGACCGGCGGACGGCGCCCTCGTCCGGCGGGGGTGAATTCGGAGGTGGTGTTCCGAGCACAAGGTCGACGTTCCACTGGGAGGTGGCATAGACGAGATCGAAGTTGAGCGCGTACACCAGCAGCCCGAGCGCCGCGTTGTGCTGGATCGAGGGACAGTTGGCAACGAGATCACCGACGATCGCTTCGGAGAGAGCGTCGGAATGCTTGTTCGATCGGGGGTTGTAGCCCTTCTCGCGGAGGTGTTGGAGGAACTGCTGGGGAAGTGCCACGGTGTGTCAGGGTTTCTCGTACATGGGACTTGTGAGGCGATCGATCTCGGGCGTCGGCTGGATCTTGGCGCGGGCCAATCGCTTCTCGGCCAGATCGAGGTAGGAAGGTTCGATGTCGTAGCCGACTGAACTGCGGCCGGCCTTGGCGGCAGCGAGCGAGGTGGTGCCCGATCCGTTGAAGGGATCGAGCACGGTGTCGCCCACGAACGAGAACATGCGAATCAGTCGATTCGCCAACGTGATCGGGAACGGAGCCGGATGACTCACGGTGGAGGCTCCGCCGATGTCTGTCCAGACGGCCCGATACCACGCGTGGTAGTCCTCCCGCGGGATGCGCGAGAGCTCCCGCTGCTCGTCGGTCGGCTTCCGGTAGTCGCCCGGCTTCCTCAACAGGAGGATGTACTCGACCTCGCTCTTGATGATGCCATTTGGCTCGTAGGGCTTGCCGAGGAAGTATGAGCCCTCCCGGGTCATCTCGGTCTTCATGTTGGTGCGCTTCCACCAGAAGATCGGGGTGAGGGAATCGAAGCCGGCTTCCTGAGCACGGAGCAGGATGTCGGCATGGAGGGGGATCACGCGGTGGCGGCCGTGCTTGCGTCGTGAGAGTGCCACATCGCCGACGTTGATGCAGAGGCGGCCTCCGGGCAGCAGGACCCGGTAGCACTCGTCCCAGGTCCGCGTCAGCTCCTTCTGGAACAGCTCGTAGTCGTCGAGGTCCCCAAGCTGTCCCGGGTGGGCCGGGTACTTCTTTAGGGTCCAATAGGGAGGCGAGGTGACCGTGAGCGCAACCGACTCGTCCTCCAGCTCGACCATGTGGCGAGCATCGCCGAGGATGAGCCGGTGGTGGGTGGCTGGGAGGTTGGTCGCTTCTTCCATGAGCTCGAGCTGCCTCATCCCCTAGCTGCTACTTACACAAATGTAATTTAGCTCGTCCGGATACGGCGTGCATCGAGATTCTCGGGAGTCCGACTGCCGACCTGGGGCGATAGCGCTCCCGTGGCGCCCGTCGGGGGCGTGCATCCTGCCAGGAATGGTGCGGCATCCGGTGCGGACTGGTGTGTCGGTCATCCACCGAAGGTAACGATGGGGAGCGACATGGCGCCGGCTGCGTGCGGGAAGGAGTCGATCGAAACGCGGATCCTCGTTCCGCCAGTCTCCACCCCGGGGCTCGCCGAGGCGCTAGGAAGCCCGTTGCTCGCCGGCGATGCCGCCCTCCGGAACGTACCCGGTTGCGAGGCGGTCGCCGAGATCGTCCGCGTAATGGACCAACAGCACCCGGTTTCTGTCAGAGGTCCGTTGTATGTTCAGGGTGGGAGTAACCCCAGGAGGAGTGACGTGACAGATATCACCCCCGGCGATGGCGGAATCGCAGACGATCCCCAGACCAAGAAGCCTTTCTACAAGCGCTGGTGGTTCATCGCACTGGCGGTGTTGTTGGGACTCGCGAGCATTGGCGGGATCGTTGACGCGGGCGGAGACGATGAGGCCGCTGGCACGACGGTCGCGCCTGCCGACATCACGAGTTCGGCGGAGACTGAGCCTGTGGCGAGCTCAGCCGGGGTTGAGACGACCACGACGGCGGCAGAGACGACGACTACCGCCGAGGCGACCACCACGACCACTACCGAGGCGACCACCACGACCACCACCGAGGCGACGACCACAACCACGCAGCCGCTCTGGGAGTCATTCACGGTGGAGGGTCGGGGCGACGATGTGATCGACTTCGGCATTCCCGGTGATGAAGCTGCGGTGCTGGAGTTCACCCATACGGGGTCGAGCAACTTCGCCGTCATCTCGTACACCGCGGCAGCGGATCGAATCGACCTGCTGGTGAACACAATCGGTTCCTATACAGGAGCCCGCCCGGCGAATTTCTTGTCAGGCGAAGAGATCAGCGAACTGGAGATCACCGCCGACGGGCCATGGACGGTCACTGCCCGCCCGCTGGCCGAGTCACCGATGATGGACTCGATCTCCGAGGGTTCAGGCGATGAGGTCTTGCTCTATGTCGGCGATGACTCCCGGCTGACCGCCACCCACGACGGAGACTCGAACTTCGCGATCTGGGCGTGGAGTACGAACGGTCGTGACCTGCTGGTCAACGAGATCGGACCGTATGAGGGCACGGTGCGGATCGACCCGGCGGCTATGGTGATCGAGATCTCGGCCGACGGAAACTGGACTCTCCAAACCAGCTAGAGCTCATGGTCTGTGCCGGTTCAGTGACGCGTTCGAGTGTGATGCGTCCTCCCGTTCGGCTTTCGTGATGATGTCGTCGATTGTCTGGGCTGGGCCACATGACGTCGATCGGATCGGCTCCGAAACCAGAGCCTTGTTCCGAGCAGCCGTGCCCGGGCGTCACGGAGTCGTTGCCGATGCGGCCGGCTCGAGTGATGATCCGGACCATGGAGAGCACCACCCGTACGTACCGGTTCATCATCACTGTCGAGGTCGACCCGGATCACCCTGCCTACGACGATCCGGAGTGGGCGGCGGACGCCACACACGGAGCGCTGGCAAACGAATACGGCCTTCGTACGATCTACACCGACATCGCCGAGGTCGCGGATCCCGCCGCCGAGGACTGAATGCCATGTCAGATCGTCGTGACGGTGCTGCTCTATGGGGTGCCGACTCTTCAGTGCGCCCCTGGCAGGGGGAGCGGCGTCACCACTCAGGGCAGATACTGTTCGACGAGTTCTGTGACAACTCCGTCGTTGACATACACCCAGGCGGCGCAGTGGTCGCTGGGGCACTCCTGGAAGGCGGTACCTCCAGTGACGGGCCGGTCGGGCATCGGGAGGGCCTGGGGTGTCAGGTCTCCCGCACCATCCAGCCAGTAGGCGGTCTCGGCGGGATCACGTGGAACGGAGCGGGCTTGCGGGTTGTTATTGCGGATGTAGAAATCGAAGACTTCTTCGCCGTCAGCTGTGGCCGCCGCCGCCGCAGGCCGTCAGCAGCAACGCGGCCACGGTGGCGACCCAGGCGATGCGGAGCCGGAGACTCACGGCATCTCGCGTGGGACTCCCGTCAACGGCACTAGCGAGCCGCCCACGCGTCCAGGTCGATTGCGACCGCGTAGCTGCGACCAGGTGTGGTTGGAGTGATGTCGTCGAGTTCGGAGGAGTCGTCGAGGTAGTACACGCTGGCCGCCACTGTGATGTCGTCGACTCCGGGGATCACGGCTGCCACTCCGAACTCCTCGAAGATACTGAATTCGGTGGTCACCTGGAGGCCGAGCTCGCGGAAGCTGGTACCGAAGAACTCGACGATCTCCTCGGCGGTCCCTGTCGTGTTGCTGTATAGGTAGTGGTGGAGATCGCCGGACGAGATATAATGCCACATGACGGCACCCGGGAACACCGGGAAGTCCGCGGGCAGTGGACGTTCGGGGGTGAACCCCTCGTCGACCACCTCGTCGGGTTCTTCGTCGGCGGCTGGCGCGGTCGTGTCGGTCGCCGGCTCCGTCACGTCGGAAGCCGCAGGCGGTTCCGTGTCGGACGTGTCGGATCCGCAGGCGGTCAGCACCAGCGCCAGTGACATGACGAGCGCGAAGAAGACGTGGCGAGAGAAAGTGGCGTGGCGGGAGGTCATGGCCTACCTTTCTGGCTCGATTCCGGACCCCGAGGTCCCACACTGACCCTAACAGGGAAGGCCGTTTTCATCGGCTGACGCCACCAGTGTGGGTCGGGCATTTCGCTCCGAACGCGTAGCGGGAGGCCCTGGGAATTCACACAGGGCGTGTAGCAGTTCCGGCGGGTAGTTGGCGACGGCTGCCACGCATCGCTCCGGGCCAAGTGGGGTGTCAGGAATCCCTCGACGTCGCCGGAAGCTGCAGAACTCGCGGGGGTGCTCAGGGGCGCCCGAGACCGGCGTCTCCGAAGAAGTTCGGATACTCGGCTGCGAGACGATCCCATGCGGCCTGGGCGCCCGCAGTGGAGAAGAGCTGCTCGGCTTGCTCTCCAAAGTCGGCCGCTGCCTCGCTGTCGCACTCCTGAACCGCCTGTGCGGCATGGAACCAGTAGTAGTAACCATCGACCAGCAACTCCCAATCAGCACGGAGCTGCTCGGTGGGGATGCAGTCGCTCAGGGCGCGGTACTGGCTGACGGCGAGGTCGGCGTCAAATGGGGGCCCGGACCCCCACTGCACGTGGGGGAGCTTGAGCACTTCGGAGATGTCGACGTCGACGGAGCAGAGCTCCTCGAGCTGGCGAACGATCCGGTCCTCGTCGCTCTCGTCCTCGGGAACCTCGCCGTTGTCTTCGCCCGTTTGGTCGTCGTCGGAACGGGCGGCATCCTCCTCGGTCTCGTCCTCGGACGCCTCGCCGTCTGCTTCGTCCGCTTCGTCGTCGGGGCCGGCGGCAGTCGGTGAGCCGGGACCAGGCGCCGCCGGCACCTCGAATCCACAGAGATCCTCGAGCCAAGCGGCGGCGTTGTTCCACGCGCCGAGGTCGATCTGTGACCGGTACTCGGAGAGATCGGAGGCGGCGGCGAGGTCCTGTCCGGACTCCATCGCGCCGAGAGCGCGGTAGTAATCAGTCACCGGCGATTCCAGGAGTTCGAGGTCGCCCCGCACCTCATCGGGGGCATCGTCGATCAGAGCACGGAACGCATCCTCTGCAGCGGGGCCGTCAAAGGCGTCGAGTGTCGCCTCGTCCGCAGGGAAGATGATGTTGAACATGCCCGAGTCGAGGCCGACGCAGATGTCGTTCTCGGCCGCCGCCTGTTCGGACCCAGACCCGTCGGAATCCCCGCACGCGGCGAGCAGCAGCGCCAATGCCACGACGAGCGCAAAGCCGACACGGCGGGGGCGGATGGTGGAGCAAATGATCGTGAGAGACCTTCCTCACGGGATTGCGGACACGGAAGTACCGCGATTCACCCTAACACGGCTGCCCGTTTCGGCCGATCGGCGTTGTCATTGTCGCGAGGTAATGAATGGCACACCGATCGGGAGGTTTCCGGATCATTGGGGCTGAGGAGTACGCGGCGACTCCAACCGTGGGTGCCGCCCCGCCCTTCGCCCTGGAGGTGGAGTGGCAGCCTTCGGTAGTGTTGACGGCGTGATACGTAAGCAACACGCCCGGGTGATCCTACTTCTGGCGTTGCTCCTTGCGGTCGGCATCTGCGCGGCGGGTCCCGTCCTCGCGGCCGACGACCTCGACGGGATGACCCCTGACGACCTCGAGGCCGAGAAGACCCGAGAAGAGATCCGCGAGCTCCGCAGCCGTCAGGGACCGAGAGGTCTCATCTCCGACTTCGCGCCCCTCGGCACCCTCCTCATCGGCTTGGCGGGAGCGGCGGTCGCCTACGGGCGGTTTGCCCACGATCGCCGCACCGAGTCCATCCACCGAATGGACGAGCGGTTCACCCACGTTGCGACCGACCTCGGGTCGGAGAGCGAGGTCGTGCGGAGCGGGGCCGCCGTGGCCTTGCGCACGTTCCTCAAGCCCCGCTACCGGGGCGAGTTGCTCGACGATGTCTTCGACCTGGTGGTGACGAACGTCAAGATCGCCGACCATCCCAAGGGCGTGCGCCGGCTGCTGGTGGACGCACTCGAAGAGGGTGTGAAACAGCGGGCGGCGGCCGGCAGGACCCTGAGGGGCATCTCGCTGGCACGGGCGTGGCTGGAGCGGATCGATCTCGACGGGCTCGACCTGCGCGGCATCGACCTCGCCTGGGCGAGGTTGCGTGGCGCCAATCTCCGAGGATGCGATCTCCGGGAAACCAGCGCGATCGAGGTGGACATCTCCAAGGCGGTGCTGTCCGGGGCGAACCTGCACCAGGTGCGGTGGCAACGCACCCACGGGAGAGGGGCCTACTTCCACGAGGCGCGGATGGCGTCCATCGATCTGAAGAACTCGGACCTCGCCGGCGCCTATTTCGAGGACGCGTTGGTGTCGGGCGCTCACCTTCAACACGCCGACCTGACGGGAGCCAACTTCAACGGAGCGACCGTCAAGGACACCCACTTCGAGGGCGCCGTGCTGGACGACGCAGCTCTGCGAACACTGCTGCGGGCGGTTGGATGGCGAGACGCCTACTTCGACGCCGAGACCGGCGCACTGCTGAAACGTATGGACCAGCAGCGGTCAAGGGGCCAGAAGAATCAGGGGGCGCCGTCCGTCACGTCGTGATACAGTGATACGGCGAGGGCGAGGGTGGCGCTTCGGTGTTGCCCCGGTGAGAGTTTCGCTTCGGTGGGGCTCTACATACTCTCGCTGGGGGAGGGACGAGAGAAACTCCCCCCGCGAGCCCCGAGAGGGCCGAGGCGAAAGCCCCGTGCTCCCTCGGGGCATCGCATTCTCCGAGCCCATGGCAATGACGGCCGGCCGAGTTCCAGAAGGGACCGGTTTCCTCGGTCTACGTCATGGGGTACCGACGCACCGGTGACCTGGCGAGGTAGCCCCGACCGTTGCTCACGATCGCGCCCGGCCCCGCTGGCGCGGGGGGACGAAGGGCTGCTATCCCGCAGCCAGGGTGCCAGCCAGGTCGCCGTCGGTGTATGTCGCGGCGTCGTACTTGCCGCGGACGTCGTCGCCGATGGCGGTGCCGCCGAAGGAGAAGTCGTAGCTCGCGCCCGCCTCGAGATCCGGGGACGAGAAGACGATCGACCCGTAGTCCTTGGACGATTCGAAGGTGAGCACTGAGTCGCCGTCGCCGTGGGTGTCAGCCTCAGCTCGACGAGGGCGGGATTGCGGCGGCCGGAGATGTCTCGACCGCGGCGCTGCGTCACGACGTTCAGGCTGCGTTGACAATCTCGATAGTGTGGAGAGCCGGCTACGGAGACACGATGGACGACGCCTCTTTGGACATCAGAGCACCGGGGCTGGGTTGGCGCGACCAGCTCGAATACGTGTACGCCTCAGATCGGGGGCTCGACGAACAGCACATTCGTGACCTCTCCATCCGTAAAGGCGAGTCGACCGATGTCCTCGAACGCCGCCTGCGTGCCTTCCACGCCTTTCAGCGACTGCCCCTCCCGACGTGGGGTGGAGGCGGCGATCTGGAGAACATCGATTTCGACGACCTTCGCTACTACATGCGTCCCACCCAGGCGCAAGTGAGCGACTGGAGCGAGGTCCCGCTCGTCATCAAAGGCACCTTCGAGCGATTGGCCGTCCCGCAAGGTGAGCAGACATTCCTCGGCGGCGTGAACGCCCAATACGACTCGGAGGTCATCTATCACCGTAATCGAGCCGAGCTCGACCGTCTCGGGGTGATCTTCACCGACATGGATACCGCGGTGCGGGAGCATTGGGACCTCGTCGGGCGCTACCTGGGCACGGTGGTTCCCTTCGACGACAACAAGTTCGCGGCCCTCAACTCGGCCGTGTGGTCGGGCGGATCCTTCCTCTACGTGCCCGAGGGAGTGCGCCTCGAGCGCCCTCTCCAGGCCTACTTCCGCATGAACGCCGAGGGGCTCGGCCAGTTCGAGAGGACACTTGTGGTCGTCGGAGAAGGGGGCTTCGCTCACTACATCGACAGTTGCTCAGCGGCCTCGTGGCCTTCGGCATCACTCCACGCCGGCGTCATGGAGATCGTGGTCGAGCGTGGCGCCCGTTGCCGTGTCACCGGTCTCCAGAACTGGTCGAAGAACGTCTACAACATCGTCACCAGACGGGCGGTCGCCCACGAGAACGCAACCATGGAATGGACCGACGGCAACGTGGGCGCACGGCTCACCATGAGCTACCCGTCGGTGCTGCTCAGCGGACCCGGCGCCCACGGTGAGGTCCTCTCGATCGGCTA
>Ga0307422_1001975_pt1 | contig 10409 bp, 2 predicted proteins | sample SalMarWE160290MG_FD_202153 | JGI IMG/M metagenome (GOLD analysis project Ga0307422, IMG submission 202153) | Salt marsh sediment microbial communities from the Plum Island Ecosystem LTER, Massachusetts, United States - WE1602-90 | ecosystem: Environmental > Aquatic > Marine > Intertidal zone >...
CGTGGCTGCGTGCTTCGCCTCCGTCCTGTATCTGCTGCCCACATTCATGGGCATCATGGCGGACAAGATCGGGTTTCGACGGGCGCTGATGCTGGCGTTCTCCCTGCTGACCGTGGGATATCTTCTGCTCGGCGCTGCCCCTGAGGCAGAACGGTTTTTCCCCGGAGGGTCCGCCGTCAAACACACTGCCCTGATCTCTCTGGCCCTGATCATGTTCGGGGGAGCGATCGTTAAACCGGTGATTTCGGGCACCGTGGCCAAATGTTCCGACGACAGGCACCGCGCCCGGGCCTTCTCGATCTTCTATCAGGTTGTCAACATTGGTGCATTCCTCGGCAAGAGCGTAGCCTATCCCCTGCGCGAGAACCTTGGCTTGCAGTACATTAACTACTATGCCGCTCTGATGGCAATTTGCGCGTTTTTCTTCGTAGTGTTCTTTTACAGGAACGTTGACACGAAGGGGACGGGCAAGACGGCGAAAGAAGCCCTGATGGGGCTGGTCAAGGTTCTGCTGCACTTCCGCTTCATGGCCTTGATTCTGATCGTCGCGGGTTTCTGGACCATTCAGGGACAGCTCTATGCAACCGTGCCCAAGTACTATTTGCGTCTCCTGGGCGAGGGGGCGAAGCCGGAGTGGTTGGCGAACATCAACCCGCTCGTCGTGGTGATCCTGGTCATTCCGATCACACACTGGGTGCGTAGATTCAAGCCGCCAAACGCGATCGGGATCGGGTTGTTCATCATTCCGTTATCCGCTCTGACGATATCCATGAGCCCGCAGGTTGAATCGGTCGCAGGACGTTCCGTGTCGATTCTCGGTCTGTTCTCGCTGCATCCGATCACGTTGATGGTGATGATAGGCATCGGTTTGCAGGGGGTGGCGGAATGCTTTCTTTCGCCCAAATTCCTGGAGTATGCCTCGAAACAGGCCCCGGAAGGTGAAATCGGTCTCTACCTGGGTTACCAGCACCTGACGACGTTCTTCGCGTGGGCGTTTGGGTTTGCGATTTCCGGTCATCTGCTCAATCGTTTCTGTCCCGATCCGAAGACGCTAAGTTCTGAGATGCACGAGCAGTGGTTGGCGGCGATTGAGACCGGGACGGCGATGCCCGAGGCGTACGCCAACGCGCACTACATATGGTTTGTCTTCACCGGGATCGGGGCCGCAGCCTTCATGGCGCTGCTGGTCTTCAAGTTTGTGACCGACCGTATCGACAAGGCACAAGCACGGTAACGCCCTTGCCAAAAACGTTCCGTCGCGGCCAATCGCGCGTCACCGACGGGGGCCATCGAATTCAGTGAGGCGGTTAACGAGGCTGCGGCCGAGACACTGGCACACTATCACCTCGTGACGCCGGTGCTTTGATAGGTACGGATCCGGTTACGAAGCAGAGCAGGCAATGCCGGGTCGTGCGTTAAAGGCATCCATCCATGACGCTCGAAACCAAACAACGGTATTTTGAGGAGCATCGTGCGGAATCGATCCAGCACCACGAGGGCAAGTTTGCGCTTGTCAGGAACGAAGCACTGCGTGGCGTATACGACACCAATGAAGCCGCCTACGAGGCCGGTGTAGAGATCTGTGGCAACGTCCCAATCCTGTTCGGCACGACAGCCGCGTCCACTTCACGGCATACTTGCCTTCCTTGATCCATTGCTCTGTCGTGCCGCGACCGTTGTATAACTTCACCACCTTCCTCGACCAGCCGGTCATGTTGGTCACGATGAATCCAACACGCGGGAACAGTTCATCGAAATGCCACTCGACCTTGACCACCACGCGCCGGGGATGATCCCAACTTTGCGCCTGATACGAAAAGTTCTCGTAGAACACCTTGGGTTTGTACGAAGGGCGCCCCGTCATCCTGGCGTTCTGGTTGCTGACCATGCTGGTTCTTAACGTGTTCCGCGCCTTCTATCTGCGAAATCTCAAACCTCAGCGTCGTCGGTACAGCAGTATGCTTCATATCGCTCGTTGCCTTGCCGCTGAACTCTATCGGGGGCTGGGCAAACACGTCCTGCCGATCCCGACCTGACCGATCTGGCTCCGCCACTGTGCCACACCTCGCCCACACGGACCGGGCGGTGCAACGATCGTACGCCGCTCACCGGCCCCGTTTCCTCTCAGGGGTAAAGACCCGCCCCGGACTTGGCCGGATGTGTCTCGAACTTGGTCGTTTAACGCCGCGCGAATATGCCATCTCTCCCCAAAGACCCTAAACCTCGCCAGTCGTGGGCTGTAGCGCGTCACCTGCGGAATCGCTGCCAGGGAGGTTTTTCGCTTGCACTGTCCGGCTCTGCGCGCTAGACTGAAGGCCGTTCGGACCCAGGGAACACTGAGCACGCGTTGGTTGTGTCTTGTCGGCTCCGGGTTGCCCGGAGGTGGCCGTTCGCGGGACTGGAATATGCCGCTGGTTTGCCTCGCGTGCATACGGCGCGTCACCGGCCAGTGGAAGAGGCATCTGATCGCGAGACCAAGGTCGCTGTGGTGGGTGACGTCATATTGTCACCGTCCCCTGCACTGCGACATGCTCATGTCGATTGACGTTAGGAGGCGAGAGACGTGCTTCCGCTAGGACAAGCCATAGCGGGAAACGGTCCGCCAGTAGTCGCACACAGTGCGCAGACCTTGTGTCCCCCGTCCACGATGGTGTCCGCAAGACACCGGAGCGAGTTTGGAGCACAAAACAAAGATCCTCGTCTCCAGCCATCCCCGCCTTTTCCGAGTTCAACCGTAGCCTGGCGCACGGGATGCAACCGCCCGGTTGTTGGCAAGCGGTCTGCGGGGCGTGTGAATGGATGGGCAACGGCGCTGCCGTCTGTGCGAACGATCAAGCTTGCAGCCGCCGTTACGAATTATGTGCGTGTCCGGTGGAGCGGACAGACGAATCATTTCCCCAAGATGGAGGTGCGTACTGATGAACTCGAGCAAAGGTCATGATCAATGGCGTCAGATCTTCGGGATCCTGGCCGCAGCGGTCTTCACCTTCAGCCTGGCGCTCCGGGGTGCACCTTCGGAGAGAAGGAGCGTGGCGCGGTCGGACAGAGCAGACAAGGCCGTAACTCCCGTCACCAGCCTCGATCCTGGACAAAAGATCAAGATCGGGCCTGGAGTTCCCAGCAATCTTCGGGTTCTGCCGCCGGTCGTGGTGGACTATCGGAATGATCCTACGTCGCGTTCGTTGGCGTCCGGTGAACCGGTGTTCCTGGGCAGGTCGAGCGTTGTAGGCGGCACTGTGGCTACTCCCGGAGCCCCCTGCCGGATTGATGCTGAGTGCGACGACTGCAACCCCTGCACGATGGACTCGTGTGCCACAAGCATGTGCAGCGGCGGCGAGCACGACGGGGATGCTTGCGAGGATGACTCGGACTGCGCAGGTGCCTGCCACTGGGCCGAGGCAAACCCCGCCGAGGGCAAGTTCTGTTGGAGCTTTCTCGACTGCTGCGGTCCTCCAGGAGGCCCCCACGGGGACTGTGTCTTGTACACCTGCGAGGCGCTTGCGTTTGAGCAGTGCGTCAACTGGAAGATCCCGTACCGGTGCAAAGACGGCGACAGAGCGGGAAGGGTCTGTGATCCGGCGCAGCCCCTGGCAACTGAGTGTCCCAACGGTACCGCGTGCAATCCGGGATTCGAGGCGGAATCCGAATGTGACGATGAGCTGGAGTGCAACGGTCAAGAGACCTGTCTGTGCGACCCGAGCTTTGACGTTTGTGAAAGCGGGAACTGCCAGGCTGGAACGCCGTTGTGCGCGGATCAGCCCGGAACCGTCTGCGACGAGGGGAATGATGCGTGTGTTCCTCCATGTACCGAGGACTGGCACTGCGATCAGGACGGCCTGAACTGCACCGTGGACCTATGTGACCTTGACGGATCGGTCACCGGTACGGCCGGTCAGTGCTATGTGGTCAACCCCTGCGGTCCCGGCGGCGAGTGTACGGAGGGAGACCCGGTAGTGTGCAACCCCGGCCGGTGCTGCGATGCGGACGGTGCATGCACTGCGGTTATTTATGATGAGTGTGAGACCGCCGCCGGTGCGTGGCTGGCGACCGAGGATGCGTGCGTCGATATCGGGCAGACCGAGAACACGAACGACTGCCCGGCCTACGCCAGCGGTATCGCCCCACAGGGTGATTTTATAACTGGGGTTGGTGAGGTTACCTGGGCCACTCAGTGTCCCGGTTTCACGTTCCAGCGTCTGGGTGATGACTACACGGTTGATCCGGAAGTTTCTTCCGGATCTTACATAAACGTCGAGATCGTGCGGTTCGCGGCGAGCGTCCAGGTTCAGGCCCGGATGGCGATCGAGTTCTGGGACATCTCGAATCCCGCCAATCCGCTCTTTATCGAGGACACGTTCTACCCACCACTGAGCGACCAGGGTGTCAGTGATGCGGCGGTTCATACCCTTCTGTTTGACCCGCCGCTGACGATTCCGTCGAGCGGTGTCATGGCGATCTCGGTCGCGGCGAACTTCACGCCGCTTGGCGCGTACAGTTGGCTTTCGACCGATGTGGAGGACGTGGGCACTAACAGCCCGACGACGCTGTTTGTCCAGGGGCCCTTAGACGCCCTTCCGGCAGTGGATACGAGTGGGCTGCTCGGCGTGTGCGACGGTGGCTATCGTGAGGGCCTGTGGTGTGACATGGGCGGCACTAGCCAGTGTCCTGATGCCAACTGCATAGACAAGCCCGATGTTCTGGCGTTCGAGATCGTCGGGACATCCGCCGGCGCGCCGGATGGCGCCTGCTGCGACGCGGAGCTGGGGACTTGCAGCAAGGTTCTGCCGTGGGTCTGCGAGGATGCGAACAACGTCTTCCAGGGAGTGGGGACGGGCTGCCAGGTTTGCCAGTGGGATCCACTGGGCCCGGAGTGCAACGACGACCTTCCGGACTGTCAGAGGTGTGCCGACGACACCGAGAAAACGTGTGTTGACACTGCCGACTGCATCGCTCAGGGTGTAGCTGGTCCGTGCGAGTACTACGGTCCGTGTGTTATGGTGCCGCCGGCCTGCCAGATCAAGGGCTGCTGCGATCCGGCCACGGGCGATTGCGTGGAAGTGCAGAAGCCTAGCCCAGAGGAGCCGGCGGTGTGCCCTGACGGGTTTAGCGACCTGCTCTATGGAAGCTACTGCGAAGGCGACCTGAAGAAGAGGCCGAACTGCTGTCCGCAACCTTCGCTTTCAGGTGGCGACAACTGTCTGGATGTGACGCCGAAGGTGGTTACGGTTCCGGCCATCGGCGAAAATCCGATTCAGGTCACGATGACGGGTAACAACTCGTCAGCGACGTTCGATGACTACACCGCGCCGCGTTTCTGCCAGGACGGGGTCAACGACGGCGAACCGTGCGATGTGAACGCTGACTGCCCGGGCGGCGGCGTGTGCAACACCGACACCCTGCTCTGTGAAGGCGGCAGCAACGAGGGGAATGCCTGCGATCCAAATCGTGACTGCCTGGATACCGTCGATACCGATAACGGCACATGTTCGGGGATTACGTGCGGCGGCGGCATCTTCAACCCGGAAGGAGATACGCGTGATCCGGGTTGGTGGGAGGCTTTCTCTCTCACTGACTGCGCGAACATTCGTATCGAGACGTGCTGCAGCGAGATCGAGGATCCGGCCACGGGTCCTGCGCCCGTGCGACCGGCCTGGGCGGGCCTCTATGTCGGCTGCCCGTGTGCCCAAGTGCTGTCACAAACCGGCGTACCCAGCCCGATCGGTGAGGGTCTGGGGACGGCGGGTCACGCGCGTGGCGGTCCCTACTGTCCCACCGATGACAACTCGTGGGGAACGTACGGTCCGTTGCCTGCGGGTACGTACTACTACCCGATTTACTCGGGCTGGCGGGGTACGTACTCCGTGGAGAACGGCGGCGGCACCTACCAGTTCCACGTGACGGCCGGCGCATGCCCGATTGCGGCGTGCTGCGGCGAAGTGTGCGTGGACGGTGATCGCGATGGTCTGCTGTGCAACCCGGAAGGGATACCGGAGTGTCCCAACGGCGAATGCGTCGGTGGCGTGTGCGTCAACGGCGACCTCGCCGGTTACGCGTGCGATTCGGGAACCGGTGAAGTGATTCAGTGCCCCGGCGGCACGTGCGGTGAGGACACGGGCTGCGATGTCGTGAACCAATTGGTATGCGAGGCGTTCGGCGGTTTCTGGCTCGCGGGTCTGAACTTGCCGGTGAACTCCCCAGTGGAAGCCATTGTCAATTGCGGCAGTGGGACTGAGTTGGATCCGTACATCTGCGATACCGGGGCTTGCTGTGTGAATCCCGGTGACTGCCGGGATGATGACGGCACGGGCGGCCCGATGGATGAGGAGCTGTGCGAAACTACACTCGGCGGTGAGTACGTTGGTGGTTCCGGGTGCTACGACCCCGAAGACCCTGACAACGGCTGGGTACCTCCCGAGGGTCCGTGTCCGGTTTGCCCGGCGGCGAACTATCCTGAGAACTGCCAGGGTGAAGATGGCCTTTGCAGCTACATCTTCGTTATGGACCGGCAAAACTTCGGCATCAGGGTCGCCGATGATTTCGTCGCCCGTGTGGCCGAGATCACGCAGTTCTGCTTCGCGCCGTGTTACATTAGGTACAATGAGGACGGCTATCTCGGTGAGTGTTATCATGAGTCTCAGAACATGGCTCCACCACCGGATGACTTCGAGATCAGGTTCTACGAGGACAACAACGGCTTCCCGGGCGACGAGCTTCCTAGTTCGCCGGGTCCGGTTGACATTGCCGCCAAGGCTTGGTGGGGTGGCAACTTCCGCTGCTGGGACTATGCGGTCATGTTCTCTCCTCCGATCACGGGGTTCATTGAGGGCAACCGCTACTGGGTTGAGTTCTCAGGTGCCGGATCACCTCCACCGCCTGAAGGAACCGGTTGCACCACGTTCCTTCACGGCTCGCTTGAAGGTAATGGCTGGGCACTAAGCGAGAACGACCACTTCGGCGGGCTTGGCTGGGGTCCTGAGGACATTCTCGGACGGCACGAAATCGCTGACGGTACGACGGATGAGTACGGGACCGACTTCTCGTTCTGCATTGACGGTGGTCTCGAGATACCGCCGCCGGTGATTGGTGCCTGCTGCCCGTGCGACGGGGAGTGTGCGGAAGGTGTTCCCTATGAGGAGTGCATCAGTTGGTACGTCACAGACGCCAACACCGATGAGACGGTAGAGGAAACTGAGGCTATAGGGGTATATTATCCGCAGCAGTTCTGCGCCGACATCACGTGCGAGGACATAGGTGCTGCCGGCGGCGGGTGCCCCGGCGAGCCGAGCGGCATTGAGGGAGAGGACTGTCACAACCCGCTACTGATAGCGGAAGGCAGTACCGAATTCTCGAACATCTGCTCGACCACGGACGGTGTCGGGTCGTACCCCCACTGTGACAATCAGGACAACCTGCAAATCACCGCTGATCAGTGGTTCGAGTACCATTCGTGCGGGTCGGAGAAGAGAATCGACATCGACGTGTGCGGCGTCAATTTTGATGCCGTGCTGGCGGTGTACTCAAACGGTACCGATACCTGCCCGAAGCCGGAGACCAAGCTCTGCGAGGGCGGCACTAATCCGGGCATCGAGTGCACCAACGATGAGGAGTGCCTCGGTGGAGGTCTGTGCAGCGGTTACCTATGCTCGGACGGATCTCTGGAGCAGTATCTGCTTCCCGCCCCCAACGGCCTGTGCTTCGACGAGGAGTGTTCATTCACGGCCGGTGACGCAACCATGTCGACGTTTGCGGCAATCGACAGCCAGTGCTTCCTGATCCGCGTCGGTGGTTATGCAGGCCCGTACGATGCCAACGATCGGTTCGGTCAGGGCGAGTTGGAGGTTGCCTGTGGAGGCTGCTTCCCGTCGTCGGATGCGGTGGTAGACCGGCTCTGGATCGAGGGCGACAGCCCGCCCGATCCGATCAACCAGAAGATCCGCGTCCTGTCGTTTAGCGCCGGCGATCCGCAGAGACAGCAGGCGATTCGGGTGAACTTCCACCAGATCCCCGTCCCGTACGACACGTGGGAGGGGCTGGATATGTGGGTCGGCCCGCTGGAAGTGTACTGTGAGAACTCGGGTCAGAGCACGCCTCCTCCTGCTGGTTGCGGCTTCCCCGGCAAGGATTTGCCGTTGGAGTTTGCGGCGGCGACGTTGCAGTGCGATCCTTACTGGAACGATTGGAACCGGCGGTACTGTCTCGCCGGTTCGAATGAAGGCGAGACGTGCGTAAGCAGTGCTGACTGCGGCGGCCACACGTGCTGGGACGGGATCATCCACGTGTACCACGAGGGGATCGTACCGAGCGCGAAAGGGGGCATACCCGCACAATACGACATCGATGTCGTCGAGGTGGGCTGCATCCAAATGGCTCCAGAGGACTTCTCGACGTTCATCCGGTTGGAGCAGAGCATCTGGGGTGACTGCGTGAAGGACACTTCGACGCAGCCGGCTCGGCCGCCCGATGGCAGCATTGGCGTGACCACGGACGTGACTGGCGTGCTTGATAAGTTCAAGAACATTTCGAACCGCCAGCCGCTCACCTCGGTTCGGAGTGACGTTGCGCCGAAGACCATGGATATGAAGGTCGGAATCAGCGACGACGTGACGCTCGTCCTTGACGCCTTTAAGGGTGCGAACTACCCGCCGCCGCCGTTCGGTGACCCGAGCGATCCGCCGTGCGGTTACTAGCCCTAGTTTCAGTCAGATGATCCCACGGGCGGAGCGGGTTTTAACCCGCCCCGCCTGCGGGGCTTTTGAGGAGGTTTTAGAAAGGCATAGAGAAATTCAGTAAGTTGATGTAATAGCGATGGGCCGCTCGAAACGGGCGGCCCATTTTTCATGCTGAACGTGCCGGGTGGCCGGGATGGCGGACGGCGGATGCTCGCGTACTCTCGCGGTGGAGGGTAAATGGGACAGGCGGCCGCGAGAGTCGAACGGGACAGTTATATGGATTCTAGTCATAGACTGCCGAATCAATGTTCCGGCTCTATCGGGTTTTGCAGCGCCGCGCGGGCTTTGAGCCCGCGGCCCGCTACACGAAAAAAGAAACAGCTCTAGCGCAGGTCTCGGAGGGAGGGACCAAGACCATCGGACTACAATCGGCGGAGGACGCCGATTACGACGCCTTGGATCTCGACGTTGCGTACGTAGATCGGCTTGAACTCTCTGTTGGCGGGTTGAAGCCGGATGCGAGTCTTTTCTTTGTAAAAGCGCTTAAGGGTGGCTTCGCCGTCGATCAACGCAACGACCGTTTCGCCATTTCGCGGATTGGAGCGTTGCTCGTAAACGACCCAGTCACCGTCGCGGATCTGGTCATCGACCATGCTGTCACCGACCACAGTGAGTATTCCGATGGGGTGTCGGCTGGCGAAGAGCTTCTCCAGATCAATCGTATCGGATGTTTCGATTGCCTCGATGGGTCGGCCCGCGGCGATTCGACCCAGGATCGGGATCAACGTTGACCGGTCGTCAGGCAACTGTGCCGAGGGTGTCAGGTCCAAAGAGCGAGCCCTGTTGGAACGCCGCGTGAGCATGCCCTTTTTTATGAGCGTCTCGACGTGCTCGAACACGGTGATTTTGCTGATGCCGAGTTCGTCGGCCATCTCCTGCAACGTCGGGGAATAGCCAAGGTTCCGCCGCGCGTCGCGGATGAACGTGAGGATCTCGAGTTGTCGCGGTGTCAGACAGCGCTTCTCCTCGGTTAGTTTGCTCTTTCGTTTGGACATCATGATTCTCCACGTAGCTATGTAGGCCATGGGGGCCGATCGCGACCAGTGGCAGCTCATCGCCCGCAGCAAGCGATCGCAGTTGGCGGTGGCGACGTATTTCATCCCGTACGGCTAACAACGCCCCTGCAAGCAGCGACCACCACATCATTACACCACGCGGTACGGCTGCAAGGGAAACGGGCTGCGGTGGCAGCGGCACGCGTCGAAGCGCGGCATGTTGATTCCCGTTGAAGGGAATCGGTCCTGGGAGCCACGCAGTCCTATAATCACCTCCGGGGCCGAACACACACACCGGTAACTCGTCGTCGGCTGTCTGGCCGCGTCGACGTGTTCCGTTTGCGCCGGGCTTCCGTGCTGCGACAAGCGTGCTAATAGCCATCCCTGACCACCTGTTCACTGTTTGTTTGGTTTTCAATTTAACCGAACGGAATCCAAACGTCAAGACTTTTCTTGATAAATTTTCCGGCTATGTCGGCAGGAGTGTTTTCATACATCCGGTGGCTGTTATCGATTAAACACCAACATGTTGGGGTATCGGGCATCAGCGCCTGGAGCGCTCAGTGAACGAGGTCCTGGTGGCCGCGCATTTTTTGCCGAAAGCAGCGTGAACATGAGGGTAGAGTCCGGGGCTTTGTCATTCGCGCGCCGGACGGTGATAGATGATCGTGTGGTCCCGACGTTA
>Ga0307422_1001976_pt1 | contig 10407 bp, 9 predicted proteins | sample SalMarWE160290MG_FD_202153 | JGI IMG/M metagenome (GOLD analysis project Ga0307422, IMG submission 202153) | Salt marsh sediment microbial communities from the Plum Island Ecosystem LTER, Massachusetts, United States - WE1602-90 | ecosystem: Environmental > Aquatic > Marine > Intertidal zone >...
CGGTAAATAGATACACGTGAAAAGAAGTTGAAAATGAGTATAGAGGTAAAAAGTATCAGTGCCGACATCATAAGAGCCGAATCGTAAAGCGGTATCGACATCATTTCACCATAGTTATTCGCAATTAAAGCAGGCAGAGGATATACCGGATCGAACAATCCATGTGGTATTTTGGCTACATTTCCGGCCACCATTAATACGGCAATAGTTTCACCAAAAGCCCTTGAAATTCCCAATCCGAAAGCTGAAATAATACCCGGTTTGGCCTTTCGTATCAGTACATGTTTTATTACTTCCCACCGGGTTGCACCAAGCGACAGGGTAGCTTCCGTGAGTTCTATCGGAATGGTACGGAATATCTCGATCAGGATATTCAGGATAAAAGGAATGATCATTACGGCTAGCACAATACTACCCGTTATCAGCGTATAACCTGTTGTCTGAACATGAAATTGAGGTGCAACAATATCAGAGATAAAAGGCACAATTACCAGTATACCCCAAACTCCATATACTACCGAGGGAATCCCGGCAAGGATATCGATAATAGGCTGCATAATTCGCACCAGCTTTACGCCTGCGTACTGGGTGAGATACAATGCCGTTAAAAGACATATAGGGCCCGCTATCAGTACAGAAAGAACTGTGATTGAGATAGAACCGAGTATAAAGGGGAGAAAGCCAAAATTTCCTTTGCCTGGTTCCCATGCTGAAGTGAACAATAATCTGAATATCGAATGTTCCTGCAATAATGTTGCTGATTTAAAACCCAGGATAACAAGCATTACAATAGGAGTTAGTAAAACTAGCGATAATGTGACTATCATCAGTATCGTGTTGTAGCTATCAAGAATTTTTCTATTGAATCTCCTGAATTCCATGCGGTAGAGATTATTGTTTTTCAGAGTTTACACTGTGTGGCTTTTGGGGACAGGGTGTTTCAGCGTTCACTCAGTTTCTTCAATACCCAGTTTTAGACGTGAATTTTGTATGGTTGTGGAGTCGAGCTCTACATATCCCGCTTTGGTAATCATCTGTTGTCCTTCGGTGAGGATATACCGGAGAAAACTGATTATTACTTCATTTTCAGGTATACCTTTAGATATGAGGTAGAGATCCCGGGCCGGAGGTCCAGGATACCTTCCATCCTGTATGGCAGCTACAACGCCGTTCATTGTGCCGTAGAAATTTTCTTCAGCATCGATAATGCGATTTTCATTCTGATCGATAGGGATAACTTCAAGTCCTGAAGATACCTGATTGGTCTTCAGGTTGTAGATATAGATAAGGTTGTTGAAACCAACACCAAATTTGTCTTTTTTTACAGCATCGGCTATACCCGGATCGCCATAAACACCAATTCCTTTCAGATTTTCCTGTTCTCTGTCGAAATAGGCAGCCCACATGGCTGCAGCTCCACAGGCGTCGGAACGTATATAAACATTAATTTTATTTTGTGATGTAATGCCTTCAAAATCGGCCCATATCATTTGTTTGTCAGCCGTAAATAATTGTAAAAACTGATTTTTTGTAAGGCCCTTTTCCAGAATTTCCCTGAGCGCCGGATTTTCTGCATTGATGGTAGGAAATACGGCATCCTTTGCTACGGCCAATTTCCACGCTCCCTTAGCAGTTTCCTCTTCACGAACTTCTCTCGAAAACATGGCCAGATCGACCATTCCGGATAGTACATCGGCCATACCTTTACCGGCACCACCTGCACTTATATCTATATTTACATGGGGATGTAACTTTTTAAATTCCTCGGCCCACGTTACGGTTAGTGGATATAAGGCAAAGGCCCCGGAAATACTGATATTACCCTTAATTTCGTCTGTATTGATATTGTCTCCGGTCTTTTGGGTAGAAGTTTTACATCCTGATAAAGAGAGTGTTATCAAAAAAGTAATGATAAATTCTACTGAATGTTTTAGCTGTACTGTTTTCATAGGATAGAGTTATTATGGTACAAATTATTTCTTATACCTCAGTCATTACCAAGGTAGCTGATACTATAAATTTCGATTTTTAATGTACTGATTACCGGATGTAACTACTAGCCTGCAAATAATTCTGCATGTTGGGCAGGTGTAGTAACAACAATTTTACTATGTATTTCGATACCTGCTTTTCTAAACAGAATTCCCAGAAAACTGTTATCAATGGCATTTCTCAGGCAATCTTCAAGATATTCGGTTTGTGCACTGCTTATTGCTCTGCACTCCATGTGAAGAGCGAAATTAGGATGAGTAGTTTTCAACATCTCAATATCTACATCGGTTGTCAGTTCTTGTATCGCAATTGACCGATGGGATATTTCTTTTTTAAGTTCGGCAGTTACACATCCGGCAAAACCCATAAGTACAAGATCGAGGCAATTGAGCTCATAATTATCCTCACGGCTCAATGGATCTGTAACAGCAATATTCAGGTATTTGCTGTTATTCAGGACATAGTGGTTTTCACTAATCCATTTTGCAGTAGTTTTCATGATCATTCCTCCTTTTTGTAACAAAGTTAGGACATTGAAAGGCGGGGGGAATCCGATAAAATACCTAAAATTCACGGTACGTATTTAGGCGTAGGATTTCGAAACACTTTGGTTTTTAGGATGTTTAGTGAAAAATTGGTTTAGGTTTGATGAATCGGAATTCCATGGATGGAAGAACGAGAAAATGGATTATGGGAAGAATTCACAACCTTCTTTGGTTATAATTCAATAACTCCGTTTTTAATGGCATAAATAACCAGACTGGCCGTATTTTTCGATCCTGTTTTCAGCAGCAGGTTTTCACGGTGTTTATCAACAGTGCGTTTACTTAAAAAAAGCTGGTCGGCAATTTCCTGGTTCGATAATCCCTTACAGATATGATACAATATTTCGACTTCTCTTTCGGTGAGGTCGGTACCTTGCTTAATAACTTTTTTACGATTAATATTTTTTATCAGACCTTCCATAATTTCCTGAGAGAAAAAGCTTTTTCCTTCATAAACATCTTTTATAGCATGTTGTACCTGCTCGAAACTTGAATTTTTTAATAGAAATCCTTTTGCACCTGCTTCGATCATATTCGTATAATAACTTTCATCGGCATACATCGATAGGGCAATAATTCGTAATTCAGGCCTTAATTCAAGAGCTTTCTGCGTTGCTTTAATTCCATTAAGTACGGGCATTTCAATATCGATCAGTACTATATCGGGATTTACCTGCTTCAAATTATCGATGAACTCCTGACCATCGGATGCCTCATGTATCTTCCCAATGAAAGGCACTTTAGAAAGCAATAGTCTGAGGCCTTCGCGGAAAAGATTATGATCGTCCACCAGGTAAATGCAGATTTTTTCGTTCATACTGGCACAATAATTTTTAAGTTAAAGCCTTCTTCAGGATGACTGAAAATATCGATACTCCCGTTCAGTGATTTTATCCTGGAGTGAATGTTGGAGAGTCCCATACCCGATGATTCGCTTTCAGCAGCTTCGACGTCAAAGCCAATACCATTGTCGGCATAAATCAGTTCCAGTTCGTTTTTGCGGTAAAAAATATTGATATCTATCTTGGTGGCAGAAGCATGTTTGATAGTATTGGCAATTAGTTCACAGATGATCCGGTAAATGAAGATTTCCGTGTCATAATCGAATCTTTTATTTTCGATATTGGAACTAAGACGTATATCCAGATTCTCACGGCTGCTGAACCGATCCGTAAAGGTTTCGACTGCTTTATTCAGTCCGAAATTCTTTAGTATATGTGGGCTCAGGTTGTTGGATATTTCTTTTACGGCTGTAATGGCTTCATCGATGTTTTGTTCGGTGAGTTCAATGATTTCGAGGTTCGATGCATCAATCTTCGATTTATCGATAGCGCTGACCGACATTTTTACTCCCGACAGCAAGGGTCCCATACCGTCGTGCAGCTCTTTTGAAAATTCCTGCCGGGACTTTTCTTCGGTCCTTATAATGGCCGAAAGCACCTTTGATTCGTTTTGCTTACGAAGCGAATCAATACGTTCCTGGATATTGAATATCTGGCGGATGAAAATAACACCAACACACATCAACAGGGAAATCAGCACAGCCATCCAGCTGCTTATCAAGCCAGTCTTTAATCCTTCTGTGCTATGGAAGATCTGGATGAGTTCATAAAACCGCCGGGCAGCCATTAACAGGAAACCAAGTGTTATGAGTATCCAGGAAATATTATATCTTGTACGGCGGATAAGGCTGATAGCTATCGCTGCTGCAATAAACTGCAGGATAACTGAAATAAACAGAGCGATTTTGATGTACATGGCGAATCACTTAATTCTGTAAATGTAAAAAAGTTTTTGCATGGGTGGTTTATTCATTTTTTAATCAACCTGTTCCGGAATGCAGCTAAGATCCCGAAGCGAATAATATTAACAGAAAAAATTGTGATGAGCGTTATTAATCTATTATCTCGGATCATCTTCCAGAATAGAGTAGTGATAATTATCCTTCCATTCCCCCCGGATAGGAAGTATTTTTCGAAGCAAACCCTCACGTGTCATTCCTGCTTTTTCAAGCACTTTAATCGATCGTTCATTTGTGGTAGCTACACCTGCCTCTATTCTGTGAAGTTTTAGCATTTCGAAACCAAAGCGAATAAGTGCTTTGGCTGTTTCTGTACCATAGCCCTTATACCAGAAGGAAGGAGAGAGATTGTAATAGATCTCTCCCATTTTAAATCGCTCGACTGCCATTGTTAATCCTGCAATTCCCATAAAATCCCCTGTTTCCTTATGCCTGATGGTCCAACTGAAGAGTGTACGTTTTTCTTTTGACTGATCCTCTATAGACGGACGAAATACTTCGCGTGTAACCTCAATATTTTCAGGTATGCCGATTGTATTAAATTCATCAACTTCCGGCATGGATTCAAGTTCATATACAGATTCCAGGTCGTCCCAGCTTATTTCTGTGAATAGCATACGGTCTGATTCAAATTGGGTAGATAGCTTGTTCATAAAAGATATTTATAGTGGACACTTGGTTCTGAAGTTATACATTTGATAAGGGTCTTAAGTTTGGAGTGTTTAAAATGTTTTACGTTTTATTTATTCCAGACGCCCTCAACATTTTCCTGCTTTTAAAAATAGGATTTTGAAATGAATCCCCAAAATGAATGATGCTATCTCTTATCACGGTAAATACAGAATGCAGCATCGCATTTGGAACAGGAATACCCTCTGTTCTTAACATCGCGACCAATACCCACAATACCACTAACTGATTTTATAGGCATCATCAGGGAAGAAGGAGTAAGGCTCACACCGCAGAAGTTTTCCATCATTGAAAAAAGGGATTGCTGATCGGAGACGGGCCAGTTACAATATCCCGGGCTGTAACGGTTAGTAGTATTCAGTTCCTCTTTTTTCATATCCCTTCCGATTTCCATATGGATGCTTTCTGCCAGACTCTCGGCAATCTCTGATCCTACCAGGTCAACAATGTATCCCTCCAGTGTATGTTCTTCGCTCATAAGTTGCTTTGACAGTTGCGACACGCTTTCGCCGCAGGTGCAGATGAAGAAAGCTACACTTGTACTTTTTCTGAGTGACTGAGTTACTATTTTACCCAACGAAAAAGTAATATTGTTAATTAGTAATTCACCGGTTTCAGTAACGAAATGAGGGTTTTCATGAAGGGTATAAGTGGCACAGGGTTTACTAAGCTCGAAGCACTTTTCCCGGTATAATTCGATTTGGCCCAGCAGATACTTGTCTGCTTTATCGGGGGGAACCTGCAGCGATTTCAGAATATTCTCTGTCCTGACGGTTATAGAATCCGCATCAAACGAAAAAGTTTTGGAATGAAGAGACTTTAATGCCACAGCGTTTATTTTATCGGATTAAATACCATACTCCGAAGGGATGATCTGGTTTTCAACCAGGGGTAACATCATTTCAATGAATTTATCTTCAACAAGAGGTATTTCGCTAATGTCATGTTGAAGCATATCGATCCAGATCAGTTCTTTTTCATCTAATTTAAGCGATCCTTCGGAGAGGGCCTCATTAATAATTTTAATGCTCTCAAGGCATCCAAAAACTGTTGCTTCGATGTAGTTCTTACCCTTAATAATTTCTTTTGAAATACGTATCACGCTTTCAGGAGCAAGTACCAATGCCTGAGGATCGAACCGTATATCGGAATTTACCAGGAGTTTTTGAAGAATAAGTGCCTCATGTTCGCCCGAACGTTTGGCTTCATTCAGCAAACGTACATCATATTCAAGTTGTTCATAATAGGCAACAGGAGCAATACCGGAAAGGAGTTTGATATTTTGAACCGATTCGTTGCTCCAAAGGTCTGCTGCAGCTGCCGTTACATTGCCCACCGGACTCAGGTGAGCGCAGGCAGATGTTTTTCCTTCCATGGAAATAGGGGTACCTGTAATGGCTTTCAGATAGGGACCCTCATATCCACAATCCTTATCGGGCCCGGTAGCTCCTGCTTCGATAGATGCGAGTGTGCGCACCACAGTTGCCACACGTACAACAGCGGCAAATATTTTGGGAATATAATGCCGGTCGGCAAGCACCATGGCTGTATTACCAAAGCCACAGGCTGTATCGCCACCAGCTATCACATTATTTTTTTTAGCAATATCAACTATTCTGGACCAGAGGAAGTGAATATCTCTTACTCCAAGTACTGACTGTGAAAAGATAAATTTCTTGATATCACATTGCATGAGTGAATCGTCGGATATTTCTTTTCCTCCTGTACTTTCTATGGAAAGCAGATTACCTCCTTCTTTGGCACCTTGATCAAACAGTTGGAACATAGCATCGAGATAGGAGGAAGTGCGGGCTTTGGACGGCCGATCGAATTCACGCAGATCATTGGGAGTAAGCCGTATTTCGGTAGGTAGTTTATGATTCAGATAATATCTTTCACAAATATCGTTCATGACTTTAACCAGCTCAATTCCAATTTCAGGTGTTTTGGTCATTTCGATCACTGTTTCCAGTTCCAGTACCAGTCCGTTGCTATTAAGTTCCACTGCTCTTTTCAGAATACCTTCGACTATCTCAGAATAGTGTCTTTTGACTTCCGGGAGAGTCTTCACTGAGACTTCCATGGCAGGCAGGGTGAAATTGGCTTCGGGGTAAACAAAGCCTCCTCCTATGATTAATCCACGTTTAGTACTGACAGATTTTGGAGCATCACCAAATATCAGGCCTTTGGGGTCATTAATGGCGAGTGAACTGAATTTCATTTTGTTAGATGTAAAATTACCTAATTACTCTTTTAAATTTTGATACGATTTTATTAATTCTAAATATGACTGACTTTCAAAATATTAATTAGTGAGAATTGCCCGAAGATAATAAATGCCAATTCATTAGCATCAAAACGATACATGATCCTGAAGAATAATTTTAATACCGAAAGAATCAGGCAACGAGCGAATTCAAGTATATGACAGCTCCCTGCGGATCGGGAGAATAATTATCGGCCCCAATTTCGTTTTTAAAGTCTTCATTTATAGGTGCTCCTCCAATAATCAGTCTAGTTTTAGGATATTCTTGCTTTATTTCCTGAGCTATGGTTTTCATACTGTGCATAGTAGTTGTCAATAAAGCTGAAAGACCCACTATAGCATCGGGATTATCTTTAATAATCTCTTTGAATCTTAATGAGCTGACATCAACTCCCATATCGATCACTTCCCAACCGGCACCTTCTACTATCATAGCTACAAGATTTTTACCAATGTCATGTAAATCACCTGCAACTGTACCAATAACAAATTTACCTTTTCGCTTAACAGCACCCGATTGAAAGAAAGGTTTCAGATGTTCCATGGCAGCATTCATAGCTTTAGCCGAAATGAGCATCTGAGGAACAAAAATCTTCTTCTCAGAGAATTTTTGTCCAACTTTTTCCATGGCTTTTATTAATGCTTCATTAAGAATATCTGCGGGTTCTATACCCTGATCGAGAGCCACCTTGGTAAGTTCATAAGCACCATCCTGTCCACGCATGTTGGGAGGGAAAGGAGCTGCTTTGTTTACTTTACCAAACTCTACGCATTCAAGGATTTTATCAAGTAGCTGTTTATTGTCCATTACAATTGACTTTAATTCGACAAACAAAAGTTAGTAAAAAGAATTTACAGACAATATTTAACCGGAATTGAAAAAGCTTATAAATATTGTTTTTCAAATATATAAGTTTTTTCTTTAAGTCAAATTGACTATTACTATTTTTTTTGAACGATCTCCTCGATTTTCCTGATATATTGACGTGTTGTACCGCAGCAACCGCCAATGATATTGGCTCCGGCATCGATAAAACTTTTTGCTATTTAGAAGATTTCATCGAGGTGCTCAATATACCATAGTTCCTGACATTCACCCGGGCCGAGGCCTTTATCCTACAGGAATGTGTCCCATATTCCGTCGGATGCCAGTATTTTACCGTTTCTTATTTTATCTTTGATTGTTGTCATGTTTACCATTATAAGGTTGATTATCGAAGATAATGAATGATTTTTTATCCGGTAAGATTTCAATGTTCGAATACAAAAATGAGATATTGTATTTTAAAAATGAAACTGGTGCACGTTTTTTTGGCGTGTTTTTATATATTTAACAACAAAAAAATTGAATTATGACCGATAAACAATGGAATGATCTTGTTAAGATAGTGAACGGGGAAAATGCAGGAGCCCTGCCAATAGGATTTATTATCGATTGCCCGTGGTTACCTAATTGGTACGGGATCAGTATTCTCGATTATTTTACCAGCGATGAACTCTGGTTAAAAGCAAATCTTAAGGCTATTGAAACTTTTCCTGACGTGACTTTTCTTCCGGGTTTCTGGAGTGAATACGGAATGTGTACCGAACCTTCGGCATTTGGGGCCAAATGCATATTCTGGAAAAACGAATTTCCTTTTGCAGAAAAAATAATAAACGACCCGGCTGAAATCAGTAGTTTGAAAGTGCCTAACCCTGAAACAGACGGTCTTCTTCCCTTTATGCTCAACAGGCTCATAAAAGCTCAGCCTTCTATTGAAATCACCGGTCACAAAATTCGTTTTTCAGTCTCGCGCGGACCCTTGAATATAGCTTCCTTTTTAATGGGAACTACCGAGCTAATGACCACAATGATGATGGATCCTGATGCAATTCATAAACTGTTAAGAGTTATAACTGATTTTCTAAAGGCATGGCATAAGGTACAATGGGAAGCTATTCCTTCTATTGAAGGAATTATGATGTTGGATGACATTGTAGGATTTGTGGGAGAAGAAGAATTTATGGAGTTTGGATATCCTTATTTGAAGGAATTGTATGATGTAAAGGCTAAAGTGAAATTGTTCCATAACGATGCTGATTGCACCATGTCGATCAAGTATTATCCTGAATTGGGCATAAACCTGTATAATCCCGGAACTCACATGACAATGAATGAGATGCTGGATATTACAAAGAACAAGATGACAGTCCTTGGAAATATTCCGCCACGAGATGTATTGGCAGCCGGCTCACCTCATGAAGTTAAAAAGGCGGTAAAAGATCTTATTGGTGAAACTACGGATCATTCACGTTTAATGCTCAGTTGCGGTGGAGGTATGCCACCGGCGGTCTCGAGTGAGAATGTCAGGGCTTTTATTGAAGCATCGAAAGCTATTTAATTTAATTGAAGCTTACTTTTATTCAATTACTAAATACAACCAAGTATTGACTTTTAAAAACCTGAATTCAATGAAAAGGCTCCTGTTCTACACGGCATTTCATTGGATAATACTATCCGTCGTTTTTTCGCAGGACATGATCGTAATTCCAAATATTGTGTATCGGACAACTGATTGTAAAATCATCTCAGCCGATAAACAGAATGTGATATATCAGACTTCAGAAAGTGATTTGCATAAAATTCTTTCAACAGATTTATTGGTGCGAATAAATTTTGGTGATTCCACTGATCAAATTGTCAGGGCGTTCTTGATTTATGATACCATTCACTGTGAGATACTTTCTGTTAATTCAGATAACATTAAATATTTTTCTAACGAAGATTATATAAATCGATCAATACCAAAATCCAGTGTGCTTGTTTGCTATTTCAAAAATGAATGTTCGATCCCTGAAAGTGAAGATTATTGTGAAAAATTTCGACAAATGCAGGATTATGCAAGAAGTGAGACAAGGAATATCATTATCAGACAGGATGGTGGTGAGATAGAAACTTCAGGTGTAGAAATTGACGAGAAGAACTTCTATTTTGAATTGTATAAGGACGACGTCATAATCCAGACACTTATACCCAGAAGTAAGGTGAAAAGTTTTGTTTATTCAGAGTTCAGGGAAAATCCTTCAATAAATTGGAATAGTAATTACCTGTTGTCTTCAGGAGGCAGCCTACG
>Ga0307422_1001978_pt1 | contig 10403 bp, 2 predicted proteins | sample SalMarWE160290MG_FD_202153 | JGI IMG/M metagenome (GOLD analysis project Ga0307422, IMG submission 202153) | Salt marsh sediment microbial communities from the Plum Island Ecosystem LTER, Massachusetts, United States - WE1602-90 | ecosystem: Environmental > Aquatic > Marine > Intertidal zone >...
AAAACTAACCATTGGTGGAGATCTATCTTCTACTCTTAAGGAAGGTTATCTTTCAACTAATAATGTCTTGCTCTCAAGCTTAGAAGGAGGAATGTATTTTGGCAGAATCGGGGTTACAGAAAACCAATGGGGGCTAAGTAACTATGGGAATACCTGGACAGCTAAGGATTCAAATAGATTCTGGTCGGGATTAGCTATGTCCTCTGATGGTAAATTTCAAACAACAGCGATTGGTACAAGCGGCCAAATCTATGTTTCGACTGACTATGGTGATACCTGGACAGCCAAAGAATCAAATAGAACATGGAAGAATATTGCCATGTCTTCTGACGGCAAGATTCAGACAGCAGTACCTGCTTTTGCACAAATCTATGTTTCGACTGACTATGGTGATACCTGGACAGCCAAAGATTCAAGTAGGAATTGGTATGGGGTAGCCATGTCTTCTGACGGCAAGATTCAGACAGCAACACATTATACTGGCCAAATCTATGTTTCGACTGACTATGGTGATAACTGGACAGCTCAGGACTCGGATAGATTTTGGACGGGAATGGCCATGTCTTCTGACGGCAAGATTCAGACAGCAGTTGTTAAGGATGGTCAGATCTATGTTTCGACTGACTATGGTGATACCTGGACAGCCAAAGATTCGAGCAGGAATTGGTATGGGGTAGCCATGTCTTCTGACGGCAAGATTCAGACAGCAACACATTATACTGGCCAAATCTATGTTTCGACTGACTATGGTGATAACTGGACAGCCAAAGATTCGAGCAGGAATTGGTATGGGGTAGCCATGTCTTCTGACGGTAAGATCCAGACAGCAACAGTTACAGGTGATGGTCAAATTTATGTTTCCACAGATTACGGCAACACCTGGACAGCCAAAGATTCGAGCAGGAATTGGTATGGGGTAGCCATGTCTTCTGACGGTAAGATCCAGACAGCAACTGTTTGGAATGGACAAATTTATGTCTCTTATGCTGACTCCTTTATTTTTGGTAGTAATGTCGGTATTGGCACTACTGATCCAGGCTCCTATAACCTTAATGTTGCTGGTACGGCTGCTTTTAACTCCGAAGGGGTAACTATTGATGGCAGTAATTATGTCAATGCTGCTCGTTTTGTCGATACGGCTAATCCCAATTATTTTGTTGACCCAGCTGCTACCGGTACTGCAGGTACTTTTTACGGTAATGTTGGTATTGGGACAGCCACCCCTTCGGCTAAGCTTCAAGTTAATGGCAATGTTTTCATTAACGCTAATACTTCAACTGATGATTTAACGAAAACCACCACGGATGACTTTACTGTCTCTGGGTCCACAGCGACCGACGTCACCACCACTAATGACCAAATATCTCAAGACTTGGGTACCGGCGCTGCTTCTGTTTCTTCTGGACCAGCGCTAACAGCCAATGCAGGTAGCGAATCTCATTCCTTCCAAAGACCAGATGGTAAATTTGTGACCATCTTAGGTGATAGTTCGACTACCACCAATATCTATGATCCGTCAACAAATACCTTCTCGGCCGGACCAGCGCTAACAGCCAATGCAGGTAACGGATCTCATTCCTTCCAAAGACCAGATGGGAAATTTGTGACCATCTTAGGTGGAAATTTAACCACCACCAATATCTATGACCCGGGGACTAATACTTTTTCCGCTGGACCAGCCTTAACAGCTGCAGCATACTATGGTTCTCACTCTTTCCAAAGACCAGATGGGAAATTTATAACAGTTATAGGGAATACTTCTACTACTACCAATATCTATGATCCGTCAACAAATACCTTCTCGGCCGGACCAGCGTTAACAGCCAATACTAACTTAGGAGCACATTCTTTCCAAAGACCGGATGGGAAGTTTGTGACGGTTATTGGTAACAATAGTACTACCACCAATATCTATGATCCAGCCACCAATACCTTCTCCTCTGGACCAGCCTTAACAGCTGCAGCATACTCTGGTTCTCACTCTTTCCAAAGACCAGATGGGAAATTTATAACAGTTATAGGGAATGGTTCTACTACTACTAACATCTATGATCCAGCCACCAATACCTTCTCCTCTGGACCAGCCTTAACAGGTACTGCACGACGTGGGGCTCACTCTTTCCAAAGACCAGATGGGAAATTTATTACCATCCATGGAAACAACCTTACTTACACCAGCATTTATGATCCTAGTACCAATACTTTTTCCTCTGGACCAGTTTTAACAGCCGCCGCTCAGTTTGGAACTCACTCTTTCCAAAGACCAGATGGGAAATTTATAACAGTTATAGGGAATGGTTCTACTACTACTAACATTTTTGATGCTGGTTGGGTTACTTCTGGTTCATGGGAATCAGAAGCTTTAGATCTTACTGGTGAACTTTCCGTTTATTCTTCTTTATCTTGGAAATCAGCTGATGAAAACAGCACCAATCCTAGTAGAATAGACCAAAAGAATCTTATCTTTCAAATTAAAACAGCCTCCACAGAAGGAGGATTAAGTGGAGCAACCTATCAAAATATTAATAACTCTGGCGATAATATTCCCTTCTCCTCCGGAGATAATTTCGCTCAGGTAAACATCAACTTTAATGTCCCAATCCCCTCCAATCCTTCCGGAGCTAATTACAATGTTAAACAAACCAATGTTTGGCGAGGTGAATCCAATACCACCTATCAACGTAATTTCCCTATACCTACCGTTTTTGAATTTACCATCAAAAATCCCATCGCCGCTAAAGGTGGATCGGGAGCCTTAGGTGGTTCCTGGCTTTATAATTCTTCTGGTCTTGGCGATAACTCATCTAATCACCCCACCTTAGAAAATCTGGAGACCGACGATGACAATGCCTTAAGAATAACGGTCAATAAAAATGCCGGTGATAATACGAGTAGTGATGGTTTCCAAATCGCTGGCACAGCTGCTCTTACCGCCAATGCTGGGTTTGGAGCCCACGCCTTTGAAAGACCAGACGGAAAGTTCGTTGTTATCCTAGGTAATACTAGCACCACCACCAATATTTACGATCCGGCTGACAATAGCTTTTCGGCTGGACCAGCCTTAACAGGTAACTCCAAACAAGGATCACACTCTTTCCAAAGACCGGATGGGAAATTTGTGACTCTGCTTGGAAACGCTTCAACTACCACTAATATCTATAATCCAATAACTAATACTTTCACCGCAGGACCAGCCTTAACTGGTAATTGTGATAATGGATGTCACTCTTTCTTAAGACCAGATGGGAAGTTTATTACCATTCATGGTGGAAGCTCTACGACCACCAGTATCTATAATCCAGCCACTAATGCTTTTACTGCTGGACCAGCATTAACGCTTGGAGCTACTTATGGAGCTCACTCTATCCAAAAACCAGACGGGACTATTCTTGTTGTTTTAGGAGGAATTCGTGTTGATACCAATATTTATAATTACTTCACTAATAGTTTCGATGGCGCAAACTCTCCGAATGTTGGATACGGAACATATTACGGAACCCACTCTTTACAATTATCAAACGGGCTTTTTATGACCTATACTAAATGCTCAAGCCATAGTTTCAATACTGGTTGGTTCTTTAATCCGGATGACAATAAATATAACATAGACGCCGGCCAATATTATACAACTAGTGGCTACTATACTCATTATGGGGGCCATTCCATTCAGGCCTCAGATGGCAAGTTCCTAACAATTTTAGGAGGTTCTAAAAAAACTACTGACATTGTAAATCCAGCCCAAGAGAGAGCAACCTATATGCTAACCGGACCAGACTTAACGGCTAATGCCAACGACGGCACCTTTTCTTTTCAAAGAAGAGATGGGAAGTATGTAACTGTAATCGCTAATAACTCAACGGTAGTCGATATCATTGATGCTGGGTGGTCACTAAGTGGTACCTATATTTCAGAACCAATCAATTCTTCTGCCTTGGACACAGATACTATCCTTACTTGGAAAACGGAGAATGACGATGGAAAGGTAACCGCTAAGGTAAGAACAGCAGACAGTGCTACCGCCCTAGGCTTAGCCTCATGGACAGATGTTCCTTATAATGGAGCTGCCGTTAATTCTTCAGGCAATAGCTGGATACAAGTAAGGTTTGATTTGGAGGGGACTTTGACTGACTTTCCTGGGGCAGCCAAGAATGTTTGGGTAGGTTCTCTTAGCGGACATGTTGCCTATTTCCGAGAAGCTAAATCTCCTAAACTAGCTTCTTACTCTTTAACCAATAGAACTGATGGTAGTGTCTTGGCCATCAATTCTAATAATTCGACTATTTTCAGATTTACTTCTGAAGGTTCTGCTTTTACCGGTCTTGACGGGGCTTGGTATTCAGGTGGAGCCGACATAGCCGAATATTATCCCTCCTCTCAGGAACTTGAAGCTGGTGAAATCGTCGTTATTGATAAAAATCAAAATCAGGCAATGGTCCGTTCTAGTAAAGCTTATCAGGCGAGTTTAAGTGGGGTTGTCTCAACAACGCCTGGGTTCGTTGCCGGAGCCTACACTGAAGGAGGCTATCCAATTGCTTTATCTGGTCGAGTCCCCGTCTTGGTCTCTGACGTTAACGGTCCTATTAAAACTGGTGATCCAATTACCTCTTCTGATATCCCTGGGGTCGGTATGAAAGCGACTCAATTTGGTCCGATTGTCGGTCGAGCTTTAGAAGATCTCGAAGGAACAACTGGTTCCATCATGACTTTTATTGACGTCTCTTTATATGATCCTGATCTTCTATTAGCTTCAACTGGCGAGTTGACAATCAAAAAAGAAGCCCGTCAATCTGGCAGCCCTGATGAAGAAGCCACCAGTTCAGCCTTTCTAGCTAAATATAATCTTAGAGACAGTCTGGGAGAAATCATTCAGAGAATTGGTACTTTCTCTGAAGCAGCCATTGCCAATCTTCGTGCTGGCCGAATTGAAACAGAAGAGCTGATCAGCCCCCTCATCAAAAGTAATGAAATTCAAACAGAAAGACTAAGTTTGTCAGAGCTTACTCCCCTAGCCAATCAGGACCTTGTCATTAACCTTCAACAAAACTTAGAAGCTAGTGAAAGTAGCTCTAGTAGTTTTGGGAAATTAATTATCAAAGGTAAAGAAGGAGAAGAAGTCGTCTCTATTGACGCTGAGGGGAATGCCACCTTTAGCGGCGAAATTAACAGTGGAAGACTATCAGTTAAGGGAGATGCGACCATTGCTGGTATCTTGTATGCTGACGAAATCATTACCCAACATGGCAAATTTGGTGATTTGCTCGTAGGGACTATGTCTGCTACATACATTACTCAAAACATCACCAACATCTACCCAGAAGAAGCTTCTGAAGCTGCTGATCTGACAGCTACCGAGAGTGGCAACCTTTTCGAAGAGGTTGATGACATTGAAGCTTTAATTGCTGAGATATTAAACACACCTATTGATGGCGATAACCAAGACCTTGACGAAGACATCGATTTACCAACCGATGCCTACACCTTTGAAAGTGACCTCTTTGTTTTAGGAACGACAACTCTTTCAGATACCAACATTACTGATTCTCTCAATGTCGGTGGGAGTTTATCTCTGGCTGATAATTCCATCAATACTCTTTACGGGCCTTTGTATATTCAAAATCTCGGTTTAGGAGGAATAGATATCTTAGCTGGAAAGATTGTCATTGACCAAAGCGGGGATGTTGTCTTTAACGAAGATGTAACTATTAAAGGAGATCTCTTTGCCAATTCCATCAGACCCCTACCAGAAAATGATTTGATTATTGATTTGGCCCAAATTCCTATCTCTTCTGAATCTGGTGATCCAGGAAATAATGAGAGCGCCTTTGGTAAACTACTCGTCAAAGGTTCTGAAGGGAAAACCGTTGCCTCTATTGATAGCTCTGGTAAGGCTCACTTTACTTCTCTAGGAATAGAGGCTGATTACGAGGCTGCCAATCCAGAAACACTTATCACCGCCAGTGATAATCTACAAGAGACTGGTAACTTTATCCCGGCTATTAGAACCAATGCCACCGCCGGCCTTGGTGTCCTTCCCCCCAATGAAAGTGAGATTATGATCTTTAACCAAGAAATCTCTGAGAAAAGTTTAATCTACGCCACCCCAATCACCAGTACTGAAAATAGAGTCCTTTATGTTAAGGCTAAGCATGCTAAGGGTGAATGTTCTGAAGATGAAACTGATTGCGACGATGAGGGTTGGTTTACAGTCGCCATTGATAGCCCAATCGGTCAAGAAATTAAATTTAACTGGTGGATTATTAATTAACAATGACTAATTTAAAAACTATTCTTTTCTATATCTTAATAAATCATAATTATTTATTAATAATTGACAGGAAAGGCTCTTAATTCTATATTTAATAAATGATGTCAAAAAGAGCAATCATTATCAATAAAATCATCACCTGGAAGTTAACTATTTTGGCTGGCTTGATACCTCTTTTTTTTCTTCCTTTCACCTCAGAGTTTTATGACTTCAATAAAAACATCCTTCTTTTCTATTCTGTTCTTGTTTTATTGATCCTTTGGGCTTTTAAGATAATCTTCAGTAAGGAATTAAGATTCAAAAGGAGTATTTTCGACCTTCCCATTCTCGCTATTGCCGGAGCTTTTATTCTCTCGACCATCTTTGCTTCCCCCAATAGACTAGAAACTCTTTGGCTTCCTGAAGGGACAGGGACAATCGTCACCCTAACTATCATCTATTTCATCATTACCAATAACCTCAGAAAAGCTGATCAGGCTAAAATCCTGAAAGGCTTTCTTGCCGGCAGTGTAATTCTTTCTTTAATCGCCATCTACCAATTCATTGGTTTGGGAGAAACTTTTATTAACGAAAATAGTTCTTTAGCCTTTTTGAGATTAAAATCATGGACTCCAGCCGGTAATTTATTACACGCTAGCATCTTTCTTCTAATAATTCTCATCTTGGTCTTTATTCAGTCCACTTCTCTCTTCAAGAAAATTAAAAACGGTAAGGAAAAAATCCTCTCTAGTATTCATCAGCCTCTTTTCATCGTCATCATCATCGCTGGGTTGACAATTCTCCTCCTTCAACTTTTTAGCCCTGAAAACAGACCCTTACTCCTCCCTCTTTCAACCGCCTGGGCCATTGCTATTGAATCACTTAAAAACGGCCGGAATTTTTTCCTTGGTGTGGGACCAAAAAGCTTTTTGGATGCCTTTTCTCAATTTCGACCCTCAAATTATAGCCTAACTTCTCTTTGGGCGACCCGCTTTGCTCTTTCAAGGAATTTCTATCTTCACCTTTTGACAACGGTTGGCCTTTTAGGACTGGCTGCTTGGATCTGGCTTATCGGGCAAGTTATTAAAAAGAAAGGGTCTTTACTTTATTTTCTTCCCTTACTGGTCATTTTTCTCCTCTTCCTTTTCTTACCGGCCAATTTTCTTGTCTTCTCCGTTCTTTATATTCTCCTTGGCTTAATGGCCATTAATTCACCTTCCAACGAATACAAGGAAAAATCAAAGACCCTCGCCATTATCATCTTCAGTCTAACGATTATCATAACAGCCACTTGCGGTTATTTTGTAACGCGAGCTTATGCGGCTGAAATTTACTTCAAACGTTCTCTAAATGATATTGCTCAAAACGATGGTACCAAGGCCTACAATAATCAAATTAAGGCGATTACTCTTAATCCTTACAATGATGCTTACCGTCTCTCCTATTCCCAAGTCAATCTATCTCTAGCTGATACTCTGGCCGGTAAGGCTAATATTTCAGATCAAGATCGACAGAATATCACCACTTTAGTCCAACAAGCCATTAGAGAGGCGAAGGTAGCCGTTTCCTTAAACAAAAACAAGGTTACCAATTGGGAAAATCTTGGCCAAATCTACCGCCAACTAATTAACTTTGCTGAAGGAGCTGACCAGTGGGCCATCACCACTCTTCGTCAACATATCGACCTCGATCCAACCAATCCCCAACTAAAGTTAAGATTGGGAGGCATCTACTATGCTCTCGGGGATTACGATGAAGCTATCCGCTGGTTTCAAAAAGCGGTCGATGATAAAGTTAACTTTGCTAATGGTTACTACAATCTCTCAGCTGCCTACCGCGAAAAGGGTGACTTTAAAAAAGCCCATGAAATAATGCAAACGGCTGTTAATCTCGTCCCTAGTGATTCACCAGACTATCAAAAAGCGAGAAATGAACTTGAAGAACTGGCCAAAAAAATACCCCCTCAAGAAACTAAGCCTGAAGAAGAAGTAGAAGAAAGTGAAATTTTAAGTGAACCGGAAATACCTGAAGTCATTATTACTCCCCCAATCGAATTACCAAAAGAATCTGGCCTTTAAATCACTCAATTCTGTGGAGCCAGCCGGAATCGAACCGGCGTCTTGGCAATGCGAATGCCGTGCTCTACCAACTAAGCTATAGCCCCTTAGAAGATGTGGACCCGAGGGGATTCGAACCCCTGACCTTCTGCGTGCCACGCAGACGCTCTAACCAGCTGAGCTACGAGCCCAGATAGAAAATATTATACTTTACATCCCCCAATAGATCAATCAATGATAAAATAAACTTTTTTTTATCTTGACATTCGTCTAATATTCGTCTATAATTAGTCTATATGTTTAGGCCAAAATACTCCATCACCGATAAGTTACTAGAACAAATTAAAAAAATAAATAAACTAGTATTTGAGTTAAATCAGAAAAGATTTCCGAATATTGTTTTGGCTGAGTTAGAGAAAACAGCCAGGGCTGTATCTAGTTTTGCCTCAACGAGTATCGAAGGAAACCCCCTTCCTCTAACCGAAGTTAAAAAAATCCTTAAATCACAACCTAAACATATCAGGGAAAGTGAAAAAGAAATTATTAACTATAATGAAGCTTTGATTGAATTAAATAGAAAACTTAAATCAAAAAGGCATCAACTTTCACTGAAACTAATTCTTAGCATTCAAAAAAAAGTTACTAGAGGCCTCCTCCCTTCACACCAATCTGGTCATTTTAGAAAAAATCCAGTTTTTGTCAGGAATCCAAAAACAGGCAAAACTATCTTCCTTCCTCCAGATCATAAAGACGTAAGAAAATTAATGGAACAACTGATTAATTTTACTCAAAAAAATAAAAATAATATTGATCCTTTAATTATCGCTGGTATTTTTCATAAACAAATGGTTCTTATTCATCCCTTTATCGACGGCAACGGCAGAACCGCACGCCTGGTTACCAAAATACTTCTAGCCGAACTAGGTTTGAATATTTTTAATCTTTTTAGTTTCGAAAATTATTACAACCGAAACGTCACTAAATATTTTAAATTTGTTGGCGAAAAAAATAATTACTATGATTTAGCAAATAAAATCGACTTCACTGATTGGCTCGAGTATTTCTGTGAAGGAATCATTGATGAACTATTAAGGATTCAAAAGTTACTACCTAATCTTAGAGTTAGTCCAGAAACAACATTAAAAGAACACCATCAAAAAATATTAGAATTTATAAGAAAAAATAACTTTATAACCGATAAAGATTATTCCAAAATCGTCAAAAGAGCTAAAGCAACAAGGGCTTTAGATTTTCAAAGACTTATTAGGCTCAATTTAATAGAAAGAAAAGGAAAAGGGAAATCTACTTATTATATCTTAAAAGAAGTCAAAACAAGCTAAAAACCAATTATTTAAGAAGGCTTAGAGGATTTAAGTTAACACTATTCTTCCTAATTTCCAGATGCAAATGAGGCCCCGTACTTCTTCCGGTAGATCCCATTTTGCCAATCGCCTGTCCTTTTTTAACTCTCTGCCCAGGACTAACATAAATAGAGGAAAGGTGGGCATAGAGAGTCTGATAGCCATTACCATGATCTATTAAGACACGATTACCATAGGCCCAAGGAGAAGGCCACCCAGCAATCATCACCGTCCCTGAATCACAAGCGACAATCTGTGGTAAAGATTTGTTGGCAATATCGATGGCCTGATGATACCATGAATAACCTTGAGAAATTCCTCCGCCTACCGGCCAGACAAATTGCCCCGTCCCTAAACCAGCTCCAGGAATAACCGTTGCATAATAACCACTTCTTGGGGCTACCGGAGTAACCTTTGGCTTAATTCCATCAGGAATCATTAATTCCTGACCAACAGCTAAAGCAAAAGTTTCGTCGTTAGCAAAAGAGTTATAGGGCCAATCAACAATAACCTGAGCATCTACTTGGTGTTTTTTGGCGATGGAATAAATTGTTTCTCCAGGATTGACCTTATACATAATCCCACTGACTGGTAAAATATTTAATTTTTGCCCTGGTTTAATATCCTTCACCGACTTTAAATTGTTTTCCCAAATAATCGTATCAACGGAGACACCAAACTTTTCGGCAATCGTTGAAACGGTATCTCCCCCCTTGACTTCATACTCAAAGACCTCTGCTC
>Ga0307422_1001981_pt1 | contig 10383 bp, 6 predicted proteins | sample SalMarWE160290MG_FD_202153 | JGI IMG/M metagenome (GOLD analysis project Ga0307422, IMG submission 202153) | Salt marsh sediment microbial communities from the Plum Island Ecosystem LTER, Massachusetts, United States - WE1602-90 | ecosystem: Environmental > Aquatic > Marine > Intertidal zone >...
TGATTTCTTCCTCTGCCTGCTTACGCTCTGTTATATCAATGTACATACTCAGTATATATTGTGCATCATGAATCGTAATGAATTCAACAGAGGATAAAATGTTTTTCTTCTCACCACTTTTTACTGTAGCCTCAGAATCATGAAGATGTAATTTTCCTTTTCTAAAAAATTCTTCACGAATCTTGTTTCTGTCTTCACTGCTAACAATTTTTAATTCCTCCGCATTCTTTCCAAGAGCGTCTTCTCTTGAAAAACCCAATAATTTGCACCAGACATCATTTACTTGAGTGTATTTACCATCGATTGACCTTGCAAGAGAAATAGCAATCGGGCTGTTCATGAATATTTTCGAGAAAAGCTCTGCACTTTCTTTTAGCAACTTCTCTGCCTGCTTTCTTTTGGTCAGATCAAGTCCGCAAGCATAATTCATTTCCTCCATGGTAATGTATTGCCACATGATATTTTTCTTCGAACCATCCTTGCAGGTAACCACTGTTTCCATGGGGTCGATAGGCAATTGATTTTCAATCGCTTGCTTAACCTTTTTGTTCCATTCCTCCGAGATTTGTTTGCGGTATGTTTCATCGGGATAAGCCAATGGCCACCATTGCTCTACGGTTGGAATATCATCGAGGGAATACCCAAACAATTTATTGAACAAGGAATTCATGTATTTGGCTTTTTGTTCTACTCCTTCTGACATATATATGGCCACGGGCAATGTTTCCACCATGGTTCTGAAATGGGTTTCGCTTTCCTTTAGTGCCATCTCAGCCTGCTTTTGTTCTGTGATATCTAACATAGAAACAATAACTTGACTGGTGCCAGGTATTGGACCTAAATTCAGTACGGCATCCCGTATTTCTCCCTTTTTATTGACAAGTTTTACCTGGTATTTTTTTGGAGCCAAATCAGGATTATAAAGTCTAAGTTGTTGGTTCTTCCTCATTAAGGGTAAACTCTCAGGAGCAAGGTATTGAATCCATTTTTGTCCGATCAGTTCGGCAGGAGTATATCCGGTAACGGAATAACACTCCTTATTGGCCATATGGATGGTAGTATCATCTTCAACAATCATTGTTGCAGTACCGGTCGATTCAAATATTGCCTGATACTTGGATTTACTCTCCTGCAATAACTCCTGCGTCCGCTTCCGCTCGGAGATATCCATTGCAGTTACAAGGCATTGTTTTTCATTGTCAGTAACGATGCCGGTAAGATGGACATAAACTGGCACCTTGTCCTTTGTATACAGGGTCACCTTACAAGATTCCTTAGCTTTGCTCTTAAATACTTTCCCGAGAAAGAGACTGAATATTGGTTTTGAATCGTCGGAAACAAAAAAGCCAAACAGGCTGTTCTTTAACCGCGATCGCTCTTTACCCAGCATATTTGCCCCGCTGAAGTTTATCTCAATGATTTCACTTTCTTTGGAAAGTGTAAAATACCCCGATGGTGCAAAATCGTACAATTCAATGTATTTGTCGCTGACAGCTTCAGCCTGCTCTTTTGCCAGTATGAGTTCATCGTTCTGCATTTCCAGCTCTATCTGGTGCACCTCAAGTTCGTGAATGAGTTTCAATGTTTTGGCTTCAGTAAGCTGAGAAACTGCTTTTGGCGGTTTCTTTTTAAACAACTCTTCTGCCTTTCTGCGTAGGATGGAGACTTCTGATCTGTATTTTTTTAACATGGGGAAAAATGCTCTTTTTTAAAATTATTCATTCCCTTAGGAATTGTATATTCATTGAAACAGATTATAAGCGGATATGTTTAGATAAAACGATTACAGGTGGAATAAAAAAAAAGAGGCTGTCCAAAAAGTTCATTTTTAGTTATTTTCTTCCGCTCACCCTTTGATCCCCTAAAGGGGAAATCCTTCGCATGCAGAGTGCTGGCGTTCTCCCCTTTAGGGGAGTTAGAGGGGTGAGTGGTGGGTGCAGGACTTTTTAGACAACCTGTTTCAGGGTATGTTTTACCCTTTTTCGTTGTTATTGTGATGGCCGGTTGCCGTATTTTTCTGAGACGGAGAAACCGGATGAAAATTGCAATTACGCTTTAATACTTCGTAATTTCTGTTTTATTTTTGTTGAACTCTTTCCAGGTTTTTCCGGTAGACGGATGTATTTGGATCATTATTTGTCTTACCCAGGTCATCAGCAAAAATGTGGATTATGTTGGGTAGTCTTTCTACTTCAGATCCCTTTTCTTTTACGGAATTGCAGCTTACCAATGCCAGTAAAAACAATGAAACGGGCAAAATATTATTCATAGAATTTATGTGAATTGAAATGAATCCTAAGGGTGAACGCTTTTTTCATCTGTTGCAGCTTTCTTTAATCATCCACAGCGTGTTGCCATAGCATTACCCTGCCAGCCTTGATCGTATTAATTATGGCGGAGGTGCTTGCCAGAACGGCTATTTTTTATTTATTCTGTTTGGCAGGGAAAATTTGAAATGGCTTCCTTTTCCTTCTTTGCTTTCAGCCCAGATTTTGCCACCGTGTTTTTCTGCAAATTCTTTACATAGTAATAGGCCAAGTCCTGTGCTGGCTTCACCTTCTGTACCTTGTCTGTTTGCCTTTACATCCAGGCGGAATAAATTGTCAATTATCTGGGGGCTCATTCCTATACCCGTATCTTGAATGGATACTTCAACACTTTTGTCACCGGTAGTTTTAGCCGAAAGATTTATTTTTCCTCCTTTCATGGTAAATTTCACGGCATTTGAAACAAGGTTCCGGATGATAGTCTGAAGCATGTTCATGTCAGCAAAAATGGCCAAGTCATCAGGAATATCTAATACAAGTTCAATTTCCTTGTTATGGGCTGGCTCCAGTATTATTGCTATACTTTCATTTACAATGGGAAGCAATTGATGTACCTCCGGGTTAAAAGAAATTAATCCTTGTTGCATGCTTGCCCAATGAAGCAGGTTTTCGAGAAGATTGAAAAGGCTGGTGGCTGAGTTTCTCATGATCTCTGCAAGCTCTTGTATCTGGTACATTGGCAAACCCGGCAATTCTTCCACCATGATTTGTGTAAGTCCTAAAAAGCTACTGAATGCGCTGCGCAGGTCGTGGGATATGATGGAAAAGAATTTATCTTTTTCAGCATCGAGTTTCAGCAGTTGATCGTTTTTCAATTTTATTTCTGCTTCTGCCAGCCTTCTCTCGGTGATGTCTAAAAAGGAAACAATACTTTGCCTGGTTCTGGGTATTATCCCTATATCCAGAATGGCATCCCGGATTTCTCCTTTTTTATTCACAAGTCTCACCTGATATTTTTTTGGGGCCAAATCGGGATTGTTTAATCTAATCTGTTGATTCTTAATCATTTCAGGCAAACTCTCTGGGGCAACATATTGAATCCATTTTTGTCCGATAAGTTCAGCAGGAGTATATCCTATAATGGAATAACACTCTTTGTTGGCCATATAGATTGTGGTGTCCTCTTCAACAATTAAAGTTGCAGTTCTGGTCGATTCAAATATTGCCTGATACTTGGCTCTGCTCTCCGACAATACGTCTTCCGCCTCCTTACGTTCGGTTATATCCGTTGTTGTTACAAGGCATTGTTCTCCGTTTTCAGTAAGGATGCCGGTAAGGTGAACATAAATTGATAAATTGTCGTTTGTTGATAAGATCAGCTCGCAGGTTTCTTTGGATTTGCTGATAAATATTTTGCCAAGAAAGAGATTGAAGATTGATTTTGTATCATTGGAAACAAATAGGCCAAACAGACTGTTTTTTAGATGTGAGCGCTCTTTGCCCAGCATATTTGCCCCACTGAGGTTTAACTCAATGATTGTACCTTTTTTGGAAAGTGTAAAATAACCCGTTGGCGCAAAATCGTATAATTCAATGTATTTTTCGGTGGCATCCTGTGCAAGAGATCTTGCCAGCGAAAGTTCTTCATTCTGCATTTCCAGCTCTATCTGGTGCACCTCAAGCTCGTGAATGAGTTTCAGTGTTTCGGATTCAGTGAGCTGTAAACCGGTTGTTGTCTGTTTCTTTTTCAGTAGCTTTTCGGCTTTCTGGCGCAGAAATTCGGTTTTTTGCATGGTGTCATTTTTCATATAACATCCTGTTTAGAATTACATCAAATTTTCTCTTATTTGATCTGTATGATTTCACTGATTTATTTTGCTTCTCCTCAGTATCTCATTTGCTTTTTTCAGTTCTATTTCTAACTTTTTAGCAATGGTTATATTGGTAAATGTCATAACCAGTCCGTCGATACGGTCGTCGATTGTACGATAGGGCATAATCCTTACAGTGAACCACCTTCCGTCTTGTGTTGTAATGGCCGTCTCAACTGGTGTAAGTGTTTCGATCACCTTCCAGGCATGCTTTCCTATTTCGGGGTATTCTAAATCAGTAACCAGATCGGTAAAGGGCCTGCCGATATCCGCAGTACGCAATTTAAATAACTCGGTAACATGATCGGTGAACCTGCGGATATTCAAATCCTTGTCGAGGAAAAGAGTGGCAATCTCAGTGCTATTGAGCAGGTTTTTCATGTCGTCGTTTGACTGTACATAGTCGTTTATCTTACTCTGCAGTTCGATATTAACCGTTTGCAGCTCTTCGTTCAGACTCTGCATCTCTTCCTTGGAGGTAGTGAGTTCCTCGTTGGTCGATTGCAGTTCTTCATTGGTTGATTGCAGTTCTTCATTAATCGATTTCAGCTCTTCCTGCGATGTTTGCATTTCTTCGCGTGTGCTTTGCAAGTCTTCATAACTTCGTTGCAGTTCAATTTCCAGTTCCTTCTGCCTCCCGGTTGAACTCCGTTTTCCTTTTTTAGGGCTTGGCACATTCTGTTCGATGACAGCCGGCACATCAGTAAAAACTACGATTACCATACCTCTGATCGCCCCGGGATTTTCGATACGCTGAACAGTCAGATCGACAAACTGGGTACCTCCGTTGATCCCCACTTTTACATTGCGCACTGTCACCGCATCAAAGTTTTGCATTGCTTTGCGGAAGGCGCCGGGCAGTTCATTGCGCAATCCTTCGCGTGCCATTACATGAATATTCCAGTTTGCTTTACCTGCAACCGGTTCAAGGTATTTTCCAGTATGCCCGGTAATGTACAGTATGTCGCCTTTGTTGTTTACCAGTACACTGGCAGGGGCAAATTGCTGAAGCAATATCTGATCGGTAAGGGTCTGAATATTTTCAACAACTTTCGGCGATATTGTTTTTTCAGTTGCTTCCGCATTGTTGCGATGATAGGAGCTTGGGAAATCAATGAGTCCAAACACCGGTGGTGTTTCAGAGCGTTTGAATATTTTCAGTTTGGGATCGAGCTCCTTAAATTCTTCAGCTTGATCTCCAAGAGTTTCGGCAGTGCCAAGTACCATAATTCCACCGGGATTGAGGCTGTAATTAAACAGCGCTATCAATTTATTCTGCAATTCCGTCTCCATGTATATCAGCATATTGCGGCACGAAATGATGTCCAGCTTCGTAAAAGGAGGGTCTTTAATCACATTTTGAGGAGCAAACACCACCATTTCTCGTATGGAGGTAATTAGGCGGTAGCCGTCACCTTCAACAGTAAAAAACCGGCTGATGCGATTGGAGGAAACATCGGCAGTAATGTTTTTGGTGAAACTTCCTTTTCGGGCTTCCTCAATGGCATCCTGATCGAGATCGGTGGCGAATATCTGAAGGCTCAAGTTTGAAGGCTTTTTTGCTTTTTCCATAGCCTCTTTAAATACAATGGCCAGTGAATATGCCTCCTCACCTGTTGAACAGCCCGGCACCCAGGCGCGCAGTACATAATCTTCGGGCAATTCATTGATGAGGTTAGGAAGAACACTTTCCTTAAGCATTTTCCATAAGGCTGCATCACGGAAAAAACTGGTAACGCCAATCAACAACTCTTTGAAAAGTATATCAATCTCCTTAGGATTTTCCTGCAAAAAGCGGACATAATTTTGTATTTTATCTATTTGGTGAACACCCTTGCGTCTTTCGATGCGGCGAAACACGGTATTTTTCTTATACAAAGAAAAGTTGTGACCTGATTGTTCGCGGAGGAGGATGATGATTTTTTCGAGGTTGCTTTTGTGTTTACGCTCTATTTCGGGATCTGTTTTAACGGCAGGAATAAATTTGAGGAAATCGATAAGTTTGGCAGGCAATTCACTGGCGGGAGCCATAATATCGACAATTACTGCCTGGGTGGCGTTAAGCGGCATGCCATCAAATTTGGCTGTATCAGGGTCTTGCACCAGCACCACACCGTTTTTTTCTTTAATGGCTTTCAGTCCCAGGCTGCCGTCCGAGCCCATGCCCGAAAGGATAATACCGATGCTGTTTTCCTGCCTGTCGTTGGCCAACGACCGGAAAAAAATATCAATAGGCAGACGCAGGCCGCGCGATTCAACCGGATCGAACAGGTGCAGGGCACCATTCAACAACGAGAGGCTTTTGTTGGGCGGTATCACATAGACGCAATTGGGTTTCATTTTAAGTCGATCGGTTATCTGCAACACTTTCATGGGGGTAATACGCTGCAATAGCTCGGGCAGAATGCCAATGTGATTTGGGTCGAGATGTTGAATCACAACAAAAGCCATTCCGTTGTCTTTGGGCATGTTTTTAAAAAACTGCTCCAATGCTTCAAGTCCGCCTGCCGAAGCGCCGATACCAATAATGGGAAACTGACTTATACCGGTTTTTTCGGCCCTTTTTTCATTTAACGGTTTTGCAATTATTTGTTTCCTGGTGTTCATACTGGAAAAGGCTTTGGGATTCAAATTAGATTAAAGTTACATCTTAATTTTTATAGTCTTTTATCAAATGGCAAAAATGTAATCGTTCCAACCGACTATTGAGGCGGACACAATGAATCCGTATACCCTGCCAGTTAGCTACTTTTTACATTTTTTTATGTGTTGTCCGTTTTTATCTCATGCTAAAAAACATGCATTTTCCGAACGGTATCCAATTCATCTAACGTTTATCCATGTATTTCTTCGTAATCAAGATGAAACGAATTATGTAGTTCTTTAAGCATGGTTTCTTCAGTAATCGGATCCTGTGTATTATTAGCACAGCTCCGTTTAATCCAAGCAAGTTAAGAAAAATTCAATTGTATTCATAGTTGTTTGCCAGCTTTCCTTCCTGTCTTCCTCCGACTTATTACTGAATGAGCACTTTCTTTGTTGTTGCAGCTATTCTGCATCATGTACAATCCAGACATTCGGTTCAATATATTTCCCAATATTATTTTCCTTGTCAACTTGTATTGGAACCAGAGCCTTATGAACAACGTAATTCCCGGAACCCGGGAAATTCATACCGGTCCATTTTTCCCATTCAGAAAGGGAGCCTGATATATCCATGGATTTTTCACAAATCCTAAGTATTCGGCCACCAGTTTTACTATGAACTCTTATCCAGGGATCAAATGCTAATCCTTCTTTGTTTTTCCAATGGATATAATCCTCCATTGGTATTAAAGGATACTGGCATTTTAATGTTGGTCTTACCGGTAAAGCAATGTTCTTAATTCCATTTGATTTTGCAATCTCCTTCATAAGCTTTAGCATTTCATAGCTTATTCCATGTGCTTGATATTCCCTGTGCAGTAAAATCTGAATTCCGATAAGAAGATTTGGCTCCAGCCCCTTTTGTATATCTTCCTTCGCTTTTATCATCGCCCAATCCATTCCTGCTGCAGGCAAATCTTCAAATGAATTCTGCCAGAGTAAAGGCACAGAATTACCAATACCAATAAGCTTTTTGTTATCAAGTAATGCAAACTGAAAATTTAAAAAGTCTGAATACAGGTTTGGCCAATTATCGCGAACTATTCTATCATGTTGCATAAACTCAGGCCAGCTCTTTGACCCAAGATTCTTTTGCAAACCCCTGATCCTTTTTTCTCCTATACTGATTTTATAATCCATATTTTTTCATAATTCTAACTTTCTCATGAACTCGCAGACAATACTTATAATCCTAATTTGGTGTTGTACAAGCCATGTATTGGTGCATCATTTATTGCTTCTGCAAAATAAACATTCATTTTCAATTGGCCAATTGTTTGTAAACCTCTCTTTTCTATTAATAAACGCCATTGTTAATTCACCCTGATTGTACCTGATATGAACATGAATACGGCAAAGGGGCTAACTCTGAATTCTTTCGCATGCTTCTTCTGCTCTTTTTTGCAACTCATCTACCTTATTCAACAGCTCATCGCTTTTATTTAGCAGAACTCCTGTTTATACCGGAGATTTGAACCGGTATCATCATAAAGCACAACAACATGAAATACATAATCTACCTAAGCTGCCTCTGTCTAAGCATAGGCTCATATGCACAAAAAGCCCTCGAAGGTTCAGTAAGTGATATTGCCGGAACGCAGATTCGAGAATTCCCCGGAGACAGAATATCGTATTGTACCTTCCAAATGAAAATCATATCGGATTCCTGCTTCAAGAGAGGATATCTTTGAAGCGGCGAATACATCAAGCGGAGGTGTTGGATTATGGGTGCCCTTCCGTTCATTAAATGTAATACAATCACTTATAACAAACAATCCGGCTCTATCCACTTTTCTGAATATTGCCCTTGCAAACATCGATTCAATTCCCAATAAGCCTTAAAATATAAATTAAATAAAATTATTAGTTTATAAATTTGTAAACTAAAAAAACTTCATTACTTTTGTGCCTTGTTGTATGAATTTTTTTAATTCCTCAAAATGAACACCGAAGAAAGAATAGCAAAACAAAAAGAACTGATTGAAGAAATGGGCAGGTACTTCGACAAGGAAGGTTTTCAACCCATAGCGGGTAGAATATTGGGTTTGCTCATGGTTATGGACAAAGAGCAATTTACATTCGAGGAGATTACAGAAGAATTACAAATCAGTAAAAGTTCTGCCAGCAATGCACTGCGAAACCTGGAGATCAGGGAGAGTATAGAATATGTTACCCTCCCGGGCGACAGGAAGAGATACTTTCAGTTGAAACGAATTGAACCCATTGTTATCATTGAAACCTTCGAGAAGAAAATGCTAAGTATGCAACAGCATTTTGGTTATATCCTGGAACTGAAAGCGGATAAAAATTCCAGGAATGCAATCTTTCTGAATAAACTGACCGTGGTAATCCGGGATTTATTAAATATTATGAATGCAACAAAGCAGAAATACAATTCAACTGAGTAATTTTTTTGCCTATTAAGTTCGCTAAATTATAAACAAAACAGATATTTATGAATCGAAAAGTAATATTCTTATTAGGGATCATATTAAGTGGAGGTGTTATGCTTGCACAGGAGGACCAGGCCGTATTTTCATTGGAAGAGGCCATGGATCATGCTTTACAGCATAATAAATTACTCATTAATGCATCACGTGATGTTGATCTGGCGCATCAGCAGTACAAAGAAGCCCTGGGGGCAGGCTTGCCGCAGGTGAAAGGGACCATCGACTATTCCACAAATTTTAACTACGAGCTGGAACTGTTCGGTACCGTTATTCTCTTCGAGGACCAGACCAGTGCCAACCTGCAGGTTACACAATTGTTTTTTAGCGGGGAGTATTGGGTAGGGCTCCAACTGACTAAACTGGGCCGGAAAATTGCCGAACAGAACATGCAAAGCACCGAACTCGATATCAAAGAGAATGTACTGAACAGCTATTACCTGGTGCTGGTAAACGAAAGACTGATACAGATTATTGAAGAAAATATCACGGACCTGGAATCGGTGTTCAAACATACCCAAAACATGTACCGTGTGGGCATGATGGAACAAACGGATGCCGACCAGGTGAGGATCACCCTGTCGCAGCTCGAGAATACCAAAAAATCGATGGAACGCAGTTTGCAATCTACCTACAACATGTTTCGCTTCCTTCTGGGCATTGAACCGGAGCAGGAGGTAGTGCTCACCGACGACCTGAACATGCTGACAGCAGATATTGAAGAGGACCGGTTGTGGGAAATGGAATTTGATCCCTCCGTTAACCCGGGCTTCCAGATCCTGATGACGCAGGAAAAGATGGGGGAAGAAAACCTGAATATGAAACGCTGGGCTTATGCTCCGACTCTTGCCGGCTATTATACCTACAAAGAAAAATTTACGACAACAAGTTTTGATATGAGCCCGAAAAATGCTGCAGGCTTATCGCTGAGTGTCCCCATTTTTGCAGGTGGATCCAAAAGGGCCAGGTTGAGCCAGGCGAAGATTGAACTGGATAAGATCAACCGGAACAAATCAATGGTCGAAGACCAGCTGCTGCTCCAAAACAACCAGCTTTCATTTGAGCTGCAGAGTGCCTATGAAAATTACAGCACACAAAAAGAAAATGTGGAAGTGGCCAAACGGGTCTACGAAAATATTCACAACAAATACA
>Ga0307422_1001983_pt1 | contig 10380 bp, 8 predicted proteins | sample SalMarWE160290MG_FD_202153 | JGI IMG/M metagenome (GOLD analysis project Ga0307422, IMG submission 202153) | Salt marsh sediment microbial communities from the Plum Island Ecosystem LTER, Massachusetts, United States - WE1602-90 | ecosystem: Environmental > Aquatic > Marine > Intertidal zone >...
TCAAAAAGCCAGGGAAACAATTGAAAAGAATTTTACTATTGATAAAATGTATGAATCATATATTCAAATCTATTCCAATTTACAAAATAAGAAAAAATATAAAAAAACGAGAAACTGATTTATAAATCTCTTAAAGTGTATATGGTAAAGGTAACATAGATAGGTTGATGGCTTATTATCATATAATATTATCATTGCATATCATTACTATTGATTGAATGAAAAACACCTGATGAATAAGAAAAAGTTAAAAATAGGAGTTCTTACAGATAATCACACCTTGCAAAGGTGGCAGTTTAAAATAATTGAAGAAATAAAAAATTCTGATTATGCCTCGATTTGCCTGATCATGATAAATGGATCTATGATTGATTCAAAAAAAACGTTTATTGATTATTTAAGAGAATTCCGTAGAATTATTTATAATATTCATATATGGCTTGATCATATGTTTTTGGGCAGAAATGTTGATTATAACGAAAAAATCAAGGCTGATCAATTATTCCAAGACATTGATAATATAATTATTCATCCCGTTAAGACAGGATTTGTTGATCATTTTCGCAAAGAGGATATAGAAATCGTTAATTCCTATAATCTTGATGTTATCCTGAGATTCGGATTTAGAATAATTAAAGGTGACGTGCTTAATTCTGCCAAATATGGAATTTGGTCATATCATCATGGTGATAATCGCTTATTTCGGGGAACTCCGGCTAATTATTGGGAATTTTTCAGGAAAGCAGGAGTTGTTGGTTGCATTCTCCAAATTCTTAATGAGAATCCGGAGAATGGTATTGTATTGCATCGGTCGTGGATTATGGCAGATCATTTATCGATTTCACGTTCACGGAACAATTGTTACTGGCGATCCACGTTATTTGTTCCCAGAATATTAAATCATTTACATCAAAGAGGGTTGACATACCTTAATGAAATTGTCAATAAGAACAATGATGATATAAATATTTATGACTATCCATTGTACCGAACGCCAACGAATCTGATTGCTTTTAAATATATGATAAAACATATTGGATTATTGTTGTTCATGATATTTAGGAAATTGTTTTATCGGGAATACTGGTTTGTGTTAATAGGGTATTATCAAATGGACAGGTTTTCCTGTTCATTAAAAGATTTTCTATCAATTAAAAGCCCTCGGGGGACATATTGGGCAGATCCGTTTTTGCTATTCAGAGATAATAAGTATTTTCTTTTGGTAGAAGAATACTCTTATAAAAAGAAAACCGGTTATATTTCTATTGCTGAATTAAATTCCCAGGGAACTGTAACCAGATCCGGGAGCATAATAAAAAGAGATTATCATTTATCATATCCGTTTTTTATTGAAATGAATGATAATCTGTACATAGTTCCTGAATCCAGGGCAAATAACACGATTGAACTTTATAAATGCGTTGATTTTCCATATACCTGGGAACATGAAATGAATCTGATGGAAAATGTTTCAGCCACTGATACTACTTTATTCTTTTATAAAAACAAATGGTGGCTGTTCACATGTATTGATCAGACAAACGGGAAGTCACTTTGCAGTGATGAATTATTTTTGTTTTATTCAGATCATTTGATTACACAGAACTGGCAAAGTCATAAGTTGAATCCTATAATAACAGATACCAGACTTGCACGGCCTGCCGGTAAGATCTTTTTTTATAATAATAAAATATATCGTCCCTCACAGGATTGTTCCGGTATTTATGGAAGAGCATTAAATCTTAATGAAATTATTAAAATAAATGAGACAGATTATGAAGAACGACTGGTATTAAAGAATGAACCTAATTGGTTAAAAAATATTAAAGGAATTCATACTTTTAATTTTAATAATCGCTTTATTGTTACTGATGGATTTAAATATGTATAAATATAGTTTTTTATACATTTTTTATGTACTTTGAATATTTGGATTAAATAATATGTATAGAATATATTGATTTAAATATTTTTATAAGATTAACTATTATTAATAATAATTTGTATTTATGTATTCAGAAATTAAGTTTTCACTAATAATATTGTTGTTTTTCATATCCTGCTCATCAAATTTTAAAAAAATGTCAGAAACTAAGGTAATATTTTTGCACCACAGTACAGGCAAATCTGTTCTAAGAGGAAATACATCAAAAATTGCTTATAAACTTGGTTTAAACGGTACTGTTAACAAATGGTTTAAAAAGCATAACAGGAAATCTGCAGAAAGCATTGATTTTACGGATCTGGAGTTCCCGAAAAAGCAGCCTTATGGTTGGAAGAATTACCCGTATGATTATTATAATATATGGGTGCAAAACGGTGGTGAGGATTATTATAAGGAAGAACCAACCTTGGAGTTACTTACAAGAAGATATGATGTTATTATATGGAAACACTGTTTTCCTGTCAGTAGGATTGAACCGGATATTGGTCAGCCTGATATTGATTCCGAAAGGCGATCAGTCGAAAATTATAAATTACAATATCTTGCATTACGGAGAAAAATGAATCAGTTTCCCGATACTAAATTCATTGTCTGGACAGGTGCAGCTCTCGTGAAAAATGCAACAAGCGAAGAGCAGGCAATACGGGCAAAAGCTTTTTTTTCCTGGGTAAAAGAGGAGTGGGATCAGGTTAACGACAATATTTTTATATGGGACTTTTATTCATTAGAAGTGGAAGACGGTCTTTATTTCAAAGAAGACTATGCAGATGGTTTAAAAAATTCTCATCCGAATCAGGATTTTGCAAAAAGAGTAGCTCCTCTTTTTTGCGAATTTATTGTTGATGTTGTTAAAGGAGAAATCAAATAATATTGATTAATTAGAGTCTGTCTATAAAGTAGTCAAAATGTTTAAATGGTCATGTGTCTGTTCAGAAGGTTCCATTTGCAAGGCTTGCGCAGTCCGAAAATGCGGAGTTTACTGGTCGTAAATGAGCAATTTTCGGACAAGCGTATCGCAGCAAATGGGACTTTATGGACAGACACTAATTAAATAATGCTATTCTTGTAATATTAGTTATTGAATATAAATATGGAGTTGTTAATAGATAAAGTCAAGAATCTTTTTTTTAGAAGTTTACATAGAATATTCTATGGTAATTTAAGAATTAGGATACTTAGATGGTATGGTGTTAAAATTGGAGAACGTTGCTTGATTTATTCAGTCGATTTTTCTACTGAACCTTATCTTATTGAAATTGGTAATCATGTGACAATATCAAATGGAACAAGGTTTTTAACACATGACGGTTCATTATGGGTATTTCTTGAAGAATATCCAAACATTGATTTATTCGGAAGAATAAAAATAGGTGATAATACATGTATTGGATTGAATTGTATTATTATGCCTAACACGGAGATTGGCTCTAATTGTATCATTGGAGCTGGTTCTACAGTAAGAGGCAAGATTCCTGATAATAGTGTGCTAATAGGAAATCCGGCAAAAGTTGTATTTAGTACGGGAATTTTTAAGAAAATGGTAATGAATCATAAAAACTTATTGGAAACCAGGGGTTATTCAGGAAAAAGAAAAAGGAAAATATTATATAAACACTTTGATTTATAATTGTGGTTGTTTCTTTTCATTCTTATATCAATTATATTAGAGTATTTATCAAAATTTTTTATTTGGAATACGTAAATTCCCATATTTTTATTGGAAATTTTATTATATTAATCCCACATACTAAAATAAGTTGAACACAAAAGGCGGATGATTAAAAACCCGGAAGTATATCATTATGATGTTATTACGAGTTTAATAAGTGGGGGTCATGTGGCTTTTGAAAATAAATTTATAACATATGAAAAAAATCTATTTATCATTATTCCTGTTTATTCCATTGCTCATTAATGCGCAAGTTTTTGATCAGGAAATAATTACAACTGCAGGAGAATATTCCGAAAAAGATGATGGTTCATTAAGCTGGACTATTGGTGAAACAATTGTTGAAACTTTAACTGATGGAACTAACGTCTTAACACAGGGGTTTCAACAGGGTAATTTAGAGGTCATATCCATTATCGGAGAGAAAGAATTAGGATATAGTTTTAAAGTATACCCAAATCCCGTCATAGGCTACTTAACAATTGAAACCGATAAGGATATTCTTGAATTCAGTCTTTTTGATATCAATGGGAAGTTAGTGCTCACCGATAAAACAACAGGTAATAGTAAGACGATAGATCTTACCAATTTACCTTCCGGCAACTATATTCTCAAAACAGGAAATGCTGAAACTCATAAGATCATTAAAGAATAAAACATCAATTTTTAATCATGAAAAAACATAATAAAATGAAAAAGTTAATTTTCTTAATTGCAGGGATTGCTATTACGGCAGTTATGTTTGCCCAGTCTCCAAACAGTTTTAAATATCAGGCAGTTGTTCGCGATGCTTCAGGCGAGGTAATAACAGGCCGGCAGGTAACATTGGTAATTAGTATTTTACAGGGTGATGTGGATGGTGATGAAGTCTTTACAGAGACACACGACAGTACAACCAATGCTTATGGACTGGTAACTTTAAATATCGGTGAAGGGAATCCTACAGATTTTGCCAGTATTGATTGGAGTGCCGGCCCCTATTTTGTAAAAATTGAAATGGACGGCAATGTTATGGGCATAAGTCAGCTATTAAGTGTTCCATATGCCCAGTATGCTGAAAAAGCTGGCAATGTCTTTAGTGGGAGTTACAGTGAATTAACCGATGTACCGGCTAATATGGATATCGATGCAACTGATGATTTTTCGGGTAATTATGGGGACTTAACCGGAACTCCTGACCTAAGTGACACAGCTAATTATCTAATTTATGAAGAGGATCCTTTTTTTACGTCGTGGGACAAAGATTACAATGATCTTATAAATATTCCTGCTCAGTGGGACAGCAGTTACACAAGTATAAAGGATGCACCTTTTATTATTGATAGTATAACAAATGTTTTAGATACTACAAACCAATTTATTCGTGTTGAACAAGATGATGATCCATTAAATGAGATACAAACCATTTCACGTGCGGGTACTACTGTAACCTTAAGCAAAGGCGGGGGTTCATATACCGATAGTGTGAATGTATACACTGCAGGTACAGGAATTGATATTACAGATAATGTTATTAGTACCAGTGGTCATTATATCGGTGAAATTTATGGTGGCGGTATTGTTTTTTGGGTTACACCCGACGGACAGCATGGTTTGATAGCAAGTCTTGAAGATCTTAATGATGGTAATACTGCCGATTATAGTAATCTTGATTCGACTGCAATTGGGGAATCAGCTCAGAGCATGACGGATGGTTATAGCAATACACAGGCTATTATTTCACAAGCCGGACATACAAACAGTGCAGCACAGCTATGTGTTGACTATAGAGGTGGGGGATATGATGACTGGTATTTGCCTTCTAACCGTGAATTTTATTTGCTTGGATTACAGGATTTTTTAATTGATTTCATTTTGGATAATGATGGTAATCCGGATACGCACGGTTTTACTCAAGAATTTAATAGTCCGGCATATTCAATGTACTGGACCTCCACCGAATTTGCTGATATACCTGAAGATCATGCTTACCACTATGCATTTAGTCGTGGTACGTTAAATGGATATTTTAAAAATTATGATTGTTTTGTTCGTGCAATCCGGGCTTTTTAATCCGGCAATAACATATTAAATTTATAAATTAAAAATTAATTTGCTCCGTGAGTCCTAACCGTTTTATTCTCACGGAGCAAATATTTTTTTCACTAAACCAGACAATAATTAATTCCCGGAGAACTTTGGTTTGACTTCCTTTATTCAAATATTCTAATCGGTATTTCATATATGATCTGTTCTCCTTAGAACATTGGCTGCAAAAATGCAGTAAACAGGTTATAAATACATCTTTTTCACATTTGAAGCTTTATTTAATAATGTTTATTTTTGTAAAGGAATTATGATAATAAGTTGTATGAAATCTATATGTTTCGTCCTGTTATTATATACATTCAGAGTGTTCGTAATTTTTTCCCAGGAATCAATAATCATCGATCACTTATGCATTGATTTGTCAGAGATACCTGCTGAGTGGATTGATCAGGCAAAAGAGGATCTCTTTATAGCTTATGGTCATACCTCACATGGAAGTCAGATTATATCAGGGATGGATGCTATCGAATCTTATTATACAGATTGTACATTTGATTGGAGTAATGAAGGAGGTGAAGGTGATCTGCATATATTTCAGGGTGATGGTTATGGGACAGGTTATCTGGATCATGATGTCGGGAATTCCGGATGGGATGATGAAACACGGGAATATCTGGATGAATTTCCTGCCTGTAATGTTATAATATGGTCCTGGTGTGGACAAGTTGATGACGTTAATCTTAGCACTCATTATTTTGAGTCTATGGAACAACTGGAATCTGAATATCCGGATGTCATATTTGTATATATGACAGGTCATCTTGAGGGTTTAGGTTCTGAAGGGAGTGTTTATACAGCTAATCAACAGATTCGTGACTATTGTATAAATAATAATAAAATTTTATTTGATTTTGCTGATATTGAAAAATATGCGCCCTTTGATTCCACAGATTATCAGAAATATTATGCTGATGATGAGTGTGATTATGATCCGGATGGAGAGGAACCAATTGACCGTACTCAAAATTGGGCGAATAATTGGTTAAATGATAATCCTGATCATATTCTTACTGCGATTTCCGATCTATGCACTTCATGTTCACATTCAGTTAGTTTAAACTGTGTTAAGAAAGGGATTGCCGCGTGGCACCTGTGGGCGCGGATAGCAGGCTGGGATGGAAACACGGATACAATCCCTGTTACATCCATAGAAATTACAAGTTTAGAAGGGTTAAATACAATTTCTACACTGAATAGTACCTTACAACTTTCTGCACAGGTACTCCCTGCAGATGCCACGGATCCGGAAGTGATCTGGTCTGTTGAAAATGTCAGCGGAGAGGCAACAGTAAGTTCGGACGGATTGGTCACCGGGATTGTCAGTGGTTTGGTTAAGGTTACAGCAACAGCTACTGACGGATCGGGTGTGTCGGATGATTTTGAAATTACTATTTCTGATCATATTATTCCGGTGAGTGATATTACGATTTTCCCGGAAGGAAATATAAACACAATTGTTAGGGGAAATACTCTTCAGGTTTCTGCAGAGGTTTTACCTGAAGATGCCACAAATCCTGATGTACAGTGGTCTGTTGAAAATGTCAGCGGAGAGGCAACAGTAAGTTCGGACGGATTGGTCACCGGGATTGCCAGTGGTTTGGTTAAGGTTACTGCAACAGCTACTGACGGATCGGGTGTGTCGGATGATTTCGAAATTACTATTTCTGATCATATTATTCCGGTGAGTGATATAACGATTTTCCCGGAAGGAAATATAAACACAATTGATAGAGGAAATACTCTTCAGATTTCTGCAGAGGTTTTACCTGAAGATGCCACAAATCCTGATGTACAGTGGTCTGTTGAAAATGTCAGCGGAGAGGCAACAGTAAGTTCGGACGGACTTATCACGGCAATTACCAGTGGGGAGATTAATGTTATAGCTACTGCTATTGATGGCTCTGAAATCTCAGATACCATTCAAATTATTATAACAGATGAAGCAGTTGTACATGTATCAGAAATACATGTTATCAGTGAAGATAATAAAAATTCTATTTCAGAACCCTATGGCACATTACAATTATTTGCTGAAGTTGTCCCTGACAACGCCCATGATAAAAGGGTAACATGGGAAATAAACAGCATCACCGGTATAGGGGAAATTGATGATAAGGGTCTTGTAAGAGCCATTGATAATGGTATTGTTTATGCTACAGCCACTTCCCTGGAAAATGATAGTATAACTGATAATTTTATTTTTCTAATTTCAGGACAGGTTCCAACTGCTGTTAAAGAGACTTCTAAAAACATAATTTTTTATACGCGTGATAAAATACTTTATATAGAAAATTCGATTACAGAACCATTCCAGGTTAGATTAATTGATAAAAGTGGTACAATTATTAAAATAATAGATTGTCCCTCAAATATTGATTCAATCGATTTGTCTGGAATTCCAACAGGAATTTTTATCCTGCAATTTATTATTGATAAAACATATGTTACTAATGAATTAGTATTTATTCATTAGCCTGCATTATTCATAAAAATGAATGAGAATTATGTAATATGTTGAAGAACATTAAAATAACAAATTATAACCATGAAATTTATTTTTCATTCATTTTTACAAAGTGCGCCAATTTCAGGGCATCTGCTTCGTCGCGAAAGCTTCGCGGTAGGTTACTACTGCTTCAGCTTCCGACGCCTTGCATCTGCCCCAAACTTGACGCATGAATAATACAGGTTAGGTGTAAAAAATATAGCTTTCTGTCAATAATATTTTATATATTCTATATTTTTTTATAATCTTGTCTTTGCATGAAAGTAATTTTATAGAATACCACTATGAATAGAACTGAGCAGAAAGAAATAATAAGAAAATACATTAAAGAAAACACTTTCAAAAATAACAGTTCAATCGAAGATAATACCCTGATCTTTCAGGAAGGGTATTTTGACTCAATGGGTTTTGTAATGTTGATTGATTTTCTTGAAGAAAACTTCAAAATTAAAACTACGGACAGTGATCTGGTTGAAGAAAATTTTGAATCAATTGATGCTATAATATCTTTCATAAATAAAAAAATCCAGTAAATAATTAATTATCAGGTGTGTGGTATAGCCGGAATATTCAATTATAATGATGAATCACCGTCTCCGGAGATACTTAAAAATATGCTTGGCCGGATTCGTTACCGGGGCCCTGATGAAAGTGGTATTTATATTGGCAGAAACATAGGTATCGGCAATGTAAGGTTAAGTATTATTGATTTATCCACTGGTCAGCAACCTATGTCGAATGATGAGCGTTCACTGTGGATAGTATACAATGGGGAAGTTTTTAATTATATTGAATTGCGTCAGGATTTGATTAAGAAGGGTGTAAGATTTAGAACCGATTCCGATACAGAGGTTATTTTAAAATATTTCGAACTTTATGGTGAAACCTGTCTGGATTATTTCAATGGCCAGTTTGCATTCGCCATTTGGGATACCAGGAAAGAGCAACTTTTTTTAGCTCGTGACCGTGTGGGTATTCGCCCTCTGTTTTATTCAAAACAGGCCGGAGGTTTTATTTTTGGATCTGAAATTAAGGCCGTTCTGCAATCCGGTATGATTTCTCCGGAAATCAATTATAAAGGATTACAACAGGTTTTCACCTTCTGGACGACCATTAACTCAGGTACATGTTTTAAAGATATTTTTGAAGTCCCCCCCGGCCATTATATGATTGTTAGTAAGGGGAATACCAGATTAAAATGTTATTGGAACCTTGAATTTCCAACTGATGAAAGGGATTATATTACCCGAATTGATGAAGCAATTTCGGGATTAAGTGATCTTTTTGAAGATGCTGTCAGGTTAAGATTAAGAGCCGATGTTCAGGTTGCAGCATATTTAAGCGGGGGAATTGATTCAAGCACTACTACATATTTCATTAAGAAAATTGCCCGTGATAATTTAAATACTTTTTCAATAGGTTTTCAGGATAGTGAATTCGATGAAACTGCATTTCAGAATGAAGTTGCTGATTACCTGGACACAAAACATTCAGGTTATACCTGTACAAACAATGAAATAGCACAGGCTTTCCCTGATGTTATAAGGCATACGGAATTTCCGGTTCTGCGTACTGCCCCGGTTCCGATGTATTTGCTCTCAAAGAATGTAAGAAAAAATAACATTAAGGTTGTAATAACCGGTGAAGGTGCTGATGAAATGTTGGGCGGGTATAATATTTTCAAGGAAATGATTATCCGGAGGTTTTGGGCTAAATATCCTGATTCAGAGTACCGGCCTTTGCTTCTGAAAAAGTTGTATCCTTATATTCCCCAACTGCAAAATCAGTCAGGAAGGATGCTGAAGTTCTTTTTCGGATATCGGTTGACTGATACGTATTCTCCGATATATTCTCATTTATTGCGATGGAATAATTCATCGAAGATCATTGGATACTTAAATAAGGATATTATTACTAATCATGATAATGTAGATCAGTTTTCAGATGTTTTGATGATACTGGATCCTTCATTTAATGGTTATGCTCCACTGGCAAAAGCTCAGTGGCTGGAATCCCGTATTTTTATGACAGGTTATTTGTTATCTTCACAGGGAGACCGGATGGCAATGGCCAACTCGGTAGAAGGCAGATATCCTTTTCTTGATCACAGGATAGTTGAATTTTGTGCCAGACTGCATCCGGATTTGAAATTGAAAGGCATGAATGAAAAAT
>Ga0307422_1001985_pt1 | contig 10377 bp, 11 predicted proteins | sample SalMarWE160290MG_FD_202153 | JGI IMG/M metagenome (GOLD analysis project Ga0307422, IMG submission 202153) | Salt marsh sediment microbial communities from the Plum Island Ecosystem LTER, Massachusetts, United States - WE1602-90 | ecosystem: Environmental > Aquatic > Marine > Intertidal zone >...
TTCAATATAACAATATCCGATGTAGAAAAAATGATTACATCTACCATTTCTAATAAAAAAATAACTTCGATATTAACGGCTGGAAAACGCCTGCGTCCTCTGGTTGCACAACTCTCATTTAAGGTCTGTACTGGGGGTAAAGAAACTCCCTATCAATATCAGAGATTTATTGAAAGTACTGTTGCTATCGAACTTGCTCATACTGCATCTCTTGTTCATGATGATATCATCGATAAAGATAAAATGCGCAGAGGTAAACCTGCATTTCATGTTACGGAAGGCATTCCGAGAGCTCTTTTGATTGGGCATCGAATGCTATCAATAGGTTTTAATATCGCGCTTAATCATGGAAAAAAATTTGCCAAATTATATGTTGATACCTGGGATGAGGTTTTAAATGGCGAGTTAAGAGAGGTGGATTATGATGCGGAGTATGATGGTGATGCTATCAAGAATGATACAGGTGGCATAACTTCAAAATCCAAGATTTTTAAAGAATATTTCAAAATAATCAATATGAAAACAGCGTCGTTATTTTCCTCAGCATGTAAGGCAGGGGCAATTGAAGCAGAAGCGTCCGGAGAGATATTGGATATTTTAGCTAATTATGGGAGAGAAATCGGTCTTGCTTACCAACTTGCTGATGATCTTGTGGATCTTGAAAATGGAGAGATGATTGACAGTGTGATTATTCCTCTTCTCACAAGATTGGAAAATAAAACAGTTGATAATAATTCTTTAAAAGTAAATTCTATAAGGAAAAAAATTGCAAAAAATTCATCAAAAATTAAGCAACTATATATTGATGAAATTAGACGGCATGTTAAAAAAGCTGAAAATTTAAGCAAATCTGAGACGATACCTTCTTCTCCTTATAAAGATCTCCTTATGCAAGCTCCATCTTATATTGCCAATAGAATGCTAAAGGAAATAAATATTGAGATATAAAACCGGTTTTTGCCCTATCTTGAATTACTCTTTTCTTTGTTTTTATTCACAGTTTTATATGCTAGGGCCATAATGGCTATGATTAGAAGAATCACGATTATTAGAACTCCTAGTAAAAAGTTTGTAACGAAAACTGATAGAATTGCATCAGCAAAATATCCTATCATCAGGCAACCAGTCACAGCACCTACCGATATCGCAAAGAAAATATTCCATGGTTTCATACCAATCAACCGTCCAACGATGGAGCCAACAAGACCGCCGGATCCTTGGAATGGAACCATAACAAAAAGTATGATTCCGATGAATCTTAGCGGTTTAATCCAACTATATTTGCTCGAAGATTTTCTTCCGATGGTTTCGACCTTTGCAATAAAGTGACCAATTAGTGGAACTTTCTTTGCAAAATCGTAATTCCAAACGAGAAACAGTGCTACTATTATGTCAACGAATGCTATAGACAAAGCCATCACTAGGGGGTCTATTCCTGCTAATATCCCTCCTGGAATAATTGTTTCTTTGCCAAGTGGTGGAAAAAAATATCCTGAGATTAAGGACCAGAACTTAAGTTGTAGACCTCCATCTAATAGCAAACCAATGCTACCAACAACACCTAACCCAATCATAAATGGTGCAAAGAATTTTGCAAGGCGAATTAATATTTTTGATTCTATTTTTATATCCATGGCACTGGCACCTTAATATTTCATCAGCATAAAGACTGTTTCGATATAATTAGATGGATATGACAATGGCAGCATGATCTTTTTCATAATGTGATATGTCTATTATATCAACAATCATAAGTTTATGTTTCTTAAGTTCACCCGTGACCAGTTCATATACTTTTTTTGGTTTTATGGATATATCGATACTTCTAGCCTTTACCATGATAATCCCCTGCCCATCTTTCTTAAGATATCTATTAACATTGTTTATGAAAATTTCAGATTGATTTCTTTGTGAAATATCTTGGTACAAGAAATCTACGGTAGGAACAATTGCACTATATCTATCTGGATGATTTGCATCAGACAGTATTGGCATTATATTCTCTCTTTTTTTACTCAATTCCAATAAATCTTTTACTGCAAAAGGAGATTTTTCGACTGCATAGACTGCTCCCTCCTTTGCAATATCTGAGATGTGGCTGACAGTAGTACCTGTTGCAGCACCTAAATACAATATATGTGAGTTATAAGATAGATTTATGTTTGAAAGTCCATTAAGAATTGCAGCAGCAAGTTTACTTCTATATGGATTCCAGGATCGGAATTCCCCGTTCTTATGCTTTATCAGCCTCTCACCGTATACCTCTATTCCTCTGCACGACTGAAGATTCTTGGTAAATATTCGATTTCTTTCTATAAAAACCCCTTTCATATCTCTTTCTTTCATTAATGGCAGTTATGCGATGTATTTGATAAATACTTTGTCGAAATCTTAAATTACAGTTACAATATATACCCCGGCCGATGACCATGGTAAAAAAATCTCCGTTGAACAATATTCATAAGGAATTTGGGGCAAAATTCACAGAGTTTGCTGGCTTTGAAATGCCTATACAGTTTTCCTCAATAAAAGATGAACATCTTACGGTAAGAAAAACGGTTGGACTTTTTGACGTATCCCATATGAGTAATGTATGGGTTGCTGGCAAAGAGGCAGAAGAACTGATAACACTTACAACAGTAGAAGATGCATCAAGAATCAAAGATGGCATGAGCCAATATACCGCAATTTTAAGAGAAGATGGAACAATTATTGATGATACCATTTTTATGCATCTTGGAGGCAAATATATGATAATACCAAATGCGGGTATGTCAGATGAGGTTACCCGGTGGTTAAATGATAAAGCCGAGGAACACAACATTTCTGCGGCAGCAGAAGATGTCTCCAGAGACTATGTGATTCTTGCAATTCAGGGACCAAAATCAAGGGAGACATTGCAAAAGCTTACAGATACCGATCTTAAGACAGTTGGATTTTTTGGCTGTCAATATGCCGATGTAGCAGGTGTAAAATGCATAATTTCTCATACGGGTTACACGGGGGAATTAGGATTTGAATTGCAGATTACCCCACCAGAAAAAGCAGAAGATTTGTTTTATAAGATTCTAGAAGCTGGAAAGGAATTTGGTATAAAACCGATTGGACTTGGCGCTCGGGATACATTGAGACTCGAGAAATGTTTCCTCCTTGCAGGAAACGAATTTGAAGGCGGAAGAACACCACTTGAAGCAATAATGTCCTGGACGATAAATTGGGATCACGAGTTTATTGGAAAAGATGCTTTGTTAAAACAAAAAGAAAAGGGAGATTATCATCGCCTCACATATCTAGAATGTATAGATAGAGGTATACCACGGCATGGTTGCGAAGTACAAAAAGAAGGAAAAAAGATAGGAGTGGTTTCCAGTGGAACATTGTCCCCATGTCTGAATAAGGGACTTGCAATGGCATATGTTCATCCAGATTTTAGGGGAAAAGATGGCGTTTTAGACATTGTTATAAGGGGAAGGCAAGTCAAAGCAAAGGTTGTAAAACCACCATTTGTGAAAAAGGACTGGGCAAAACAAAATTAGGAAATGTTTAAAACAGTGTTAGAAATAACGGATTTTGATAATCATGGCAAGTGAAATTAGAAATGATTTGAAATATACTGATACGCATGAATGGTTGAAAATAAAAGGCGATACTGTACTCATTGGGATTACTGATCATGCCCAATCAGAGCTTACAGATATTGTTTTTGCTGAATTGCCAGAAGTTGGTAAGGAACTTAAAAAGGGGGATGAGCTCTGTGTTGTTGAATCAGTGAAATCTGTTTCAGAGATATATTCACCAATCAGTGGAAAAGTTGTTGGTGTAAACGAGAAGCTTGAAGATACACCTGAGACCATAAATGAGAGCCCTTACGATGATGGGTGGCTTGTAGAACTAGAAATTAAGGACAAGGAAGAGTTAGACGATTTACTTGATGCAGAGTCTTACAAGGAAAAAATATAGAGGTAGACTCTTCTTTCATTCCAAAATTTAGAAATTCCTAAAAAACTTCTGAGTTTAATCCTTTGTTTTTAAGATAAATGCTTATGGGATTACACATATAAAATAAGGATGAGAAAAACCTTTAAATAAGAACTATATCCCACCACGATGGCAAAAAAGAGAAAAGAAAAAGATGATGAAAAGGAAATAGATTTTAAAATTCCAAAGTTCGACGAAAAAAAGTTCATTAAAACTGAAAGACAAAAGATCAAGATTACATTCCTCTCATTCATGTTCGGTGTTGCTGTAGCTTTCATCTCTTTTGGGTTCTGGTCTCTCTTAAGTGGAAATGCTTTTCGATGGGAACTGGTTTTATTGTTTGGTGTTTTCACTGCAGCATGGTTGAAATATCTTTTTATCCGACTTAACATTGATATTGCAGAGCTTGGACGAAAAGGAATTTTTTCATCGTATGCGGTTTATTTTTTTACTTGGTTACTTATACTTATATTGCTGGTTAACCCTCCATTTTATGACGATGAGGCGCCTCGTATTGAGGTTGTTACGCTGCCATCTGCTCAGGAATTAGGTGGCACGGTTAGAATTGTAGCAAGAATTACAGATAATGTTGGTGTTGACGATATTGATTTAAGTTTAACTTATCCAAATGGTACAAGTTATCATCCCACGGATTTTACATTTGAAAACAACATTTTTTTATACACATATGAAAACAATGGTGGTATTGATGGAACATACAATTTTACACTGCTGACCACAGATGATAGTGGGCATAAGAGCAGTAAGGATGGCACTTTTGAATACGGCGATGGTATAATTAAACTGGCTTTGCCGCCTGTTGGGAGTGAAGTTACATATGCTAATAGCATTAAATTCGACATAGACTCTGATTTTGACCGAGTGTATTATACGGTTGACGGCGGAGAAGAGATTAATGTTACTGAAAAAGATGGTTTTTATGAGACCTATCCAAAGTACGAAGGATGGATAAAAAACAAGAATGTAACAGTTAATGTATATGCTACTGTAATCTATTATTTCGATAATTTAATTACTCAATTTAACAACACCGTGGTCGATGGGGATTCGTATTATTTTAACGTAAGTAACGCTCCCGAGATCGGAATAGAGCCCCCACCGGAAATAGAACTTCCACATCCTATGTTCGCTCAAGTTCCGGGATTTGAGTTGTTAGTGTTTGTTCTATCTCTTATCGTCGTGCTATTCATCTTTAAATTCCGTAGAAAAGAAGGTAGAAGAAACTAGATATGAAAGAACTAGCAGATTTCTGTAGCAATCTAAAAAAGGATTTTACACCTAGAATACAAGATCCAAAAAAGCCTGTTGGATTCTGGTCTGAAAAAGACGTTTTAGAAGATAAAATTGTTGATGCTTTTGTAATCATTTTTAGAACCAGAGGATGTACGTGGTCCCTTAAATCTGGTTGTACCATGTGCGGATATTTTAATGACAGTCTTTGGAGCAAGGTAACTGAAGAAGATCTGTTAAAACAATTTGAAACTGCTATGCAAAAATACAATGGCGAAAAGCTTGTTAAGATATTCAATTCTGGCAGTTTTCTTGATGATAGCGAGGTTAAACCACACGCAAGACTTGAGATATTGAGGAGACTTGCTGAAAAAGCAGACAAAATATCGGTTGAATCACGACCGGAGTATGTTACAGATGACAGGCTGTTAGATGTAAAAGATGCTATCCGATCTAAAACATTTGAAGTAGGTATAGGCCTTGAGACTGCAAACGATTTTGTGAGAGAACATGCAGTTAACAAAGGTTTTACATTTGCCGACTACAAAAATGCTGCGGATATTTTGAAAAAAAACGGCAGTCAACTCAAGACTTACGTACTCATAAAACCACCATTTCTCACCGAGAAAGAATCAATCGAAGATAGCATTGAAACAGTTGATAAAATTAAAGATATAACTGACATCATATCATTCAACCCTACAAATGTGCAACGCAAGACATTGGTAGAATATCTGTGGAGGAGAAAGCAATATCGCCCTGCATGGCTTTGGAGTGTTGTTGAAATACTAAAAGAGGGTAAGCGAATTGTTGGAAATAAGAGAATCAAATGTGACATATCGGGGGGAGGTGGCTTTAGAGGAGCACATAACTGTCGAAAATGCGATCATAAGATTCTTGGTGCTATAGTCTCATTTTCACTTAATCAAGAAGTAAATGTATTTGATGATCTTGAGTGCGAATGTTATGATGAATGGCTTGATCAACTTGATATTGAGAGTATTGGTTTTGGTTCTTTAACTGGCATATAATGGTAGATTAACATGAGTAAAAAAGTTGTAGAAGGTGAAAGCGTGGTTCTTATTGATTCTGCTTACAGGAAATTTATCATTGATACAAACGGTAAGACAGATAAGTTCAAAGGAGTGGGTGTGATTGATCCCAGTTCTCTGGTGGGAAAACAATATGGAGAAAGAATAGAGATAGGAAATAAGGAGTTCTGGGTTCTAAAACCATCTTTACTGGATAAACTTCAGGCTTTGAAACGCAGAGCACAGATTATTCTTCCTAAAGACGCTGCGCACATAATAATGAATTGTTCTGTTGAATCAGGAAATACAGTTTTAGAGGCAGGTATAGGTTCTGGTTCTCTTACAGTAGCACTTGCGACTGCTGTAGCCCCTGGTGGAATGGTTATTTCATATGACAAACGCGAGGATTTTATCGAGCATGCTATGAAAAATCTAAAAGCGGCAGGGCTAGACAAATATGTAACAACACAAGTCAAAGATATTACTAAAGGAATAGATGAAAAAGATCTAGATGCAGTAATCCTTGATATACCAAATCCATGGGAAGTGGTAGATCATGCATGGAATACGCTAAAGCCAGGTGGTTATTTCTGTACGTATTCTCCACTTATATCACAGGTAGAACAGACAGTTAAAAAAGTCAGGAAAAACAACTTTATTGAGATTAAGACATTTGAGAATATTCAGCGGGAAATGATAGTTTCTGACTATGGTACCAGGCCTAGTTTTGATATGCTGGGTCATACAGGATATCTAACGTTTGCCAGGAAGGTTTTATAGTTTTATTCCTCTTTGATTTTGATAATTGCCAGATTTTTTATCGTAAAGTTCAGTAGGTGCTGTTGAAAGATTTTCAAAAACCATTTGGCAGAATCTGTCGCCAATTGGTATCTCAATTTCTTCATCGTTTGAGTTGAAGCAGCTGATGGTGAGCGTGCCATGAAATCCTGCATCTACCTTACCAAAACTTGCCATTATGCCTTTTCTTGCATAACTTGACCGTATCCATAATTGAGAGGTAATTTGTGGCCCCATTTTCACAAATTCTTTTGTACTGATTGCAAACCATGTGAGGGCAGGAATTGTTGCCATTCCCTTCTTGATGTGTTGATCTGTTTTTTTTATATAGATTTCATCTATCGATATGTCATAGCCATTTGGCGTGAGATTTTTTGGGTTAAATGGTTCTATGCCAAGCTCACTTTTTTCCAGCGATATTTCTATATCTCTATCAGAAAGAATAGTCATAGTTATCACTTCCGTTAAGGTGTAATTTTAATGCTATTTATGATGATATCCTTTAGAGGTTTGTCGTTTCTGCCCTTGTCAACTTTAGATATTTCATCGACTACATCTATGCCTTCGATTACTTTACCAAAGATGGAATGCTTTCCGTCAAGCCATGGAGTAGGAGCTACTGTTATGAAAAACTGCGATCCTCCAGTATTTGGACCTGCATTTGCCATTGAGAGCATGCCCTTTGAGTCATGTTTTAAATCCGGATGAAATTCGTCTTTTATTGTATGTCCTGGTCCTCCTCTGCCTGTTCCATGTGGGCAGCCACCTTGGATCATAAAGTTTGGGATTACGCGGTGGAAAATAAGACCGTTGTAGAAACCTTCGTCTACTAGTTTGGTAAAATTTCCAACCGTTAAAGGTGCCTTATCTCCAAAAAGTTCTATTTTAAAATTGCCTTTATTGGTATTAAATTCTGCTATCTTATTTGTCATTTTTTCACCTTTCTTTATTGATTTTCTATCGTTATGCTATTGATTGTTACATCATCTACAGGCCAGTCGGTCATGTCATTTTTTGTTGTGGTACTTACTGATGCAATGTCTTTTACTACATTAATTCCATCAATTACCACACCAAATGCAGCGTAATTATCATCCAAAAATGATTGAGCACCGTCGCATATGTAAAATTGACTTGTAGCACTGTTCGGGTCGTTTGTACGTGCCATTGCTATTGCACCATCAACATGACGAACTTCTTTATTTATCTCAAGGTCTATTGCTCCATATGGACTTTCTTTTTGAGAACCATCGGAGTAGAATCCACCACCTTGAATCATAAAATCGTCAATAACTCTATGAAAAACAAGACCATCATAAAATCCATCATTTGCAAGCTTTATGAAATTCTCGCATGTGTTTGGTACTTTATCCTCATATAATTCAACTTTGATTGTCCCCATCGAAGTATCAATCACTGCAATTGAGTTTCCTTCAGTGGCACCGCCATTGTCTTGATTACCATCTGTATTGCTCCCCATATAAAGAACAGCCACAGCTACAATAATTACTATTGCAATAACTGCTAAAATTCCAATTATCTTGATATTTGGATTTGCTTTCTTTGGTGCAACAGGTCTAGATCTTTTCCTACTGCTGCTACTTTTTTTCGCTGCCATGATACGACGACATATAATATCTCATAAATAAGTTTTCTGAACCTTTAAGGGCAAATTTGCCTTCTCATTATCCATCTACTCGTTCCAACAGGTTGACAATCATAACCAAGTTTAACGAGTTCAACAATTTTCGCTTCAGAAGTTACGATTATAGCATCGTAGTCGCCAGAATTTGTTTTTATTTTCTCCAGATATTTTATCCTTCTTTCAAGTTCCCTAATTTTAGCTTTTATATCTTTTAACTTATTGAGATCATATTCTCGTTTGTGATTTATTGGATTAAGGTATTGCTGCCTTTGTGCATAGATATTTCTCAGTTCGTCTATTCTCCTAGACCAATATACTCTATCTACCTCTGAAATTTTATGACATGTAAGGAAGTTGATAATCTTGTCTTCAACGCCATGATTTGTAAGCTGTGTTATGAAGAACTTCCGTAAGGAATGTGATCTTACAACACCATATTTGTTATCTCCATTAAGGCCTGCTTTTGCTGCAATGTTCTTCAACATCTTATTGAACTTCTGTTGGGTCAATGATTTATTGCCCCGTTTTGTTCTACCAATAAATAGTGGGCTTTCAGAGGTTAAATTCTCTCCCTTTCTCTGTCTCCATTCCAGATATCTTTTCAGGATTTCTACACCATCACTAGCTAAGAATGTAATCCGTTCTCCGATACTTTCTCTATCTTTTTTAGGTAAATAGCTAATTGCTAAAGGCACTCTTCCAAGATCTAACTCCCTTTGAATATCTCCAACTTTCAACTTTAAAGCATCAGAAATCCTCATACCGGTCTGAGCAATAAAGAGTATCCTGATTTTTTCGCTTAGGTTACCGACATCAACCATCCTTTTAAGTTCTTCAATGGTTGGGACCAAATCCTTCTTTGTAGATACGTCCCTATTTCTATAATTCTTTACATTGATCATCCCAGCTGTCCCGAGCACGGCAGTAAAAAAGCTCCTTACACTTCCATCAAGTGCATTAATGGTTTTTGGCGCATAATTTTCCATCTCCAAGTATCTGCGGAAATCAAGAATTAGATCTCTAACTCCTGTTCTACTGTTTGGATCAGGATTTCTTGTCTCTTTGTCCCTCATCAGAATAAGTTCTTCAGGGTCTTTACCTGAGAATTCACAAAATTTCTTTAGTGCATTAGTATATATGCCAACAGATGACCTGCCGATTGTTTTCAACCATGTTTGTACTTCTGTAAACTCTTTGAGTTCTTCTTTAGAAAAAGCTTTATATCCACTACCTTCTATATTCCTATCTGGGGTTGATACCACAGTTATCGACCTCCGGACCCTTGGAGTATTCGTCGTACTCTGAGGGTCATTATTTTCACAATTTAGATTATATTTATTCTAAATTATACTGTCAAAATTATAATGTATTTTCTCCTTATAAACTCTCGTACGGGGCTATTGAAAGTACTCCCAAAAACAGAGAAAAACATCTTTTTAAAATAACATTAATATAAAAAGGAAGAGAGTTCTTCCTTGCTACTTGAAATTTTATATTTTACTGAAATATGTGGCGTGTAAGTATTTGTTCTAAGATTGGGAACTTTTGAATTATTTTCTCTAGAAATAGGAATGAGATTCTGTTTGATAATTTGTTTTTTGGCATACTGACTTCCAGTGTTGCCCAGTCACTCTCTGCACCATTTTCATCCTTAGCTTTTGCTCTGATTGTATA
>Ga0307422_1001988_pt1 | contig 10370 bp, 7 predicted proteins | sample SalMarWE160290MG_FD_202153 | JGI IMG/M metagenome (GOLD analysis project Ga0307422, IMG submission 202153) | Salt marsh sediment microbial communities from the Plum Island Ecosystem LTER, Massachusetts, United States - WE1602-90 | ecosystem: Environmental > Aquatic > Marine > Intertidal zone >...
AACATTTAAAAGCGACGCGGAAATGAACACGGCTCTGGCGACTCAAAATATGGATCGCCCATCGCTTAAGAGGAAATTGCGCGAGGCCTTGACGGTATCCAAATACTTGGAGGAGGCCGTCACCAAAAAGATTTCAATCTCCGCCAAGGAAATGGAGGAATACTACTCGAGCCATCCTGAGGAGTTTCACCACCCCGATATGGTCAAAACCAGCCATATTCTGATCCCGGTCTCGGAAGACACTCCGGACTCAAAAGCGAAAGAACTCGCCGAAGCTCTTCTTGCGCGGGCCAATAAAGGCGAGGACTTTGCAAAGCTCGCCGAAGAAAACTCGGCGGACGCTTCGGCTTCGCGCGGAGGCGATATTGGATTTATTTCCAGAGATATGCTCGTTCCCGAGTATTCTGAAGCGGCCTTTTCGCTGCCGGTGGGCGGAGCCAGAGTTGTCAGAACTCAATTCGGCTATCACGTCATCAAGGTCACGGATAAGAAGCAGGAAGGAATTTGGACGCTTGAAGATATAAAACCGCAGCTTACTGAGTTTTTAAGAAGGCAGAAATACCAGCAGGGATTGAATGAACTCATCGATCAGCTCCGGGAGAAAGCGAATATCGAGATTCTTATCTCCGCAAAGGAGCTGCTGAATCCTGCGGAATAATCCAAATCGAACGAGGGAGCAAAAATGAAAGGAATGCCGTCGAGCGGCGCGGAATCCCGCCGGAGGGGAGTCTGGATTTTCCTGATCCTCCTAACGGGTTTTGGAATTTCCTGCTCCAGAAAAGAAACGGGTGCGCAGAATCTATCGGCGTACGACAGGTGGAGCGCCGTCGGGGAACTGACAGCCGCCAGGTCCCTGGCGCTGATGAAAAATGCAGACGCTTCGCCGCAAGAAGGGAACCTGGTTGTCCTGACAAATGCGGGATATGCGGAAATCGACGGAGAATCCACACAAGGGGCTCTGGATGGGGCGGCCGCAGCTACGGGCGCGACGAGGGGCAGGAACACTCTGGCGGAAATTCATTCCGGACCCTGGGCTCCGCTCTGGTTCGCCGTTTACGACAGGAGTTCCGGCTACTGCGCCTATACAGAAATCAATCCGTCCGAAGCGGCGGAGATGGTGCGGCGTCAGGAGCCTCCTTCGCCGGGCATCGTTTCCAAGGCGGAGCTGGAGCGGATCGACGCCGATTATATCCAGCGGCACGCGGCGGAGTTTTCGTCCAAGTTCGGGGTCGAAATATTCGGGGGCAACGAGTTCAGGATCATTACCATCGCCAACGCAATCGCGGCTGGAGCTCCGCCCTATGTCGTCCGCGCGCTGGAGTTCCACGATCATTATTGTCCGGGCGTGACCTCCGGCATCCTCACGGCCCTTTACGTTAAAAACCATTTCCCTCCCGGAGAGAACGGCTATTTCGTTCATTCCCTGGAACCCTGGTGTAAAGAGGACGCGTTGCTGGTGCTTTTAAACGCAACGCCCGGGAAAAAGAGCTACGCCGTTTACTATCCAAGTGATGCCGATAAATCACGGCGCGCGCCGGAAGCCAAAGACGCCTCCACGATCATTTACCGCCGGAGCGAAAGAACAAAAGAATGGGAGGGATTGATTCTTGCTTTCGAATGGGCCGAGGTCCCGTGCCCTAAAACCGATGACGGCATTATCGACAAGCTCTGCGCGGATCTCTGGTATCTCCAGCGGCTGGAACAATATGATGATTTCGTAACGGTCCTCGAAAGATTCCAGCTTCCCGGGGGGCTGTCTCCGGAAGATTGGGCAAGACCGGGCATTGATCCTCTGAAGCAGCTCGGCTTGGCCCGCTGAGGGGACAGACGGCGAGGGGAAAATATCCACGCCAATTCTCCCGCGGAGATCCCATCAAAATCGAGGAAAATTCTCCAAGAAAGGCCCGGCTTCCGCGGAGGCCGGATGAGGGGGGGAGGTCGAGAATCGTTTCGAAAAGGGGATAGGATAGAAACGCTATTTTTTATGAATCCGCATTTTCATAAAAATAAGGCCCGTCAGCAGCTTGGGGTAAAAATCCGTAGATTTCTGGGGCATGCGTTCGCCGAATGAAGCGACCCGATGCATTTGCCCGGCCGTCGTGGGATTCAAAAAAAAAGCGGCCTGATACCTGCCTTCGTCGACCATCCGGATGCAGTCCTCCCGATCGCGCGCATAATCCACATGCGTTTGCGCCGCCAGCGTGGATTCGTCAATCCCAAGGCAGGGTTCCAGCAGCAGGGAATGAAGGATGCAGACGTCCAGTTCGCGATAGGCTTCGGTGTGCTTCTGGAAAACAGGTTCTTCAAGCGCCGTTTCCTTCAAGCGGAGCAGGTAGAATTGGCGGGATTTCTGGGGGTAGAAGCCGAAGAGATGGCTCTCGCTCCCTTCCTTCATCGCGTCCCATAACTCGGGTGCCGAGCGGATTGTTTCCGTGGCGAAATTTCGGCCGCATGCTTTTAAAAAAGATCCGGGGTCGAACGATTTGAGGCCGCGTATCAGACGGTGGGTGGGAAGAATGGTCAGGCCGCCTGCGATATTAAAACAGGTTACCATCCGCTTGTCGAAGGACTCGAGGGCGGCGGGTTTCCAGCCTTGGCTTCGGCATTCGTTCAGGTAGTTTACGGCTGTTTCAAATCGGTGGTGGCCGTCGGCGATGAAAAGATCGTGCGGACTCATGGCTTTGTGTATTTGTTTTTGCGTGTCGGGATCCGTGATGGTCCAAAGACGGTGGATTGCCCCGCCGTCATCCGCTACTTGGATCGCGGGAGGGCGTCCGGCGATGCTTCGATCCATAAGATGGTCGACGGCCATCCGGGGATCGGAATACAGCATATAAATAAGATCTTCGTTGCCCTCAATGCTCCGGATGAGATGAAGCCGGTCCTGTTTGGGCCCTTCCAAGGTGCGTTCATGCGGGAGAACGCCGGAATCGGGATCGTCGAGATCCAAAAGCGCCACGAGCCCCTTTTGCGACCTTGGCTCCCCCTGGATCGCATAATCCTGGTAGTAGGCATAAAATGCAGGGGCGCCCTCCTGGATCAGCACCTTTCGGTCAATCCACTGCCTGAAAGCCGAACCGGCGTCGCTGTATGGCGTTTCGGCGTTATTCAATTTTTCGGGATTCAGCGTGATGCGCACAACATTGTATGGAGAACGCCGGCCATACTCCTGCTGCATTGCCGGCGGGGTCATGTCGTAAGGTTGAGTCACAACATTATTAAGGTCTCCCACTACTTCTTTGTTGTAGCGGAATCCGCGAAACGGATAAACAAGAGCCATCCATCCTCCGTGCCGACGCCTTGCGAATGAAATTCATTATGCAAATTCGTATTCCCGAGCAGTCCATCATGGCCTTATGGCGGGCGAATCAAGGCGCATGCCGGATCCGGCGGCAAAAATCCTTGCCCGCCCCTAAAAGGGCTTCGTGAATAACCGGGGGGGTAAAAGACGCGGTTTTTTTTATTTTCGAAGCAACCCTTGGAATTTTCCTCCGACCGGTGCGTCCTCCGCGGTTTTTCCGCCCGGAATCCGTTTATTCATGGATCAAGCCGAGCCCCGACAGGACGGAGGCGAGCTTAGTCCTGCCGCCTTCGGAGATCCGGGTCAGGGGCAGCCGATAGACTTCATGAATTTTGCCCATCATCGAGAGCGCCGCCTTGACCGGAATGGGATTCGATTCCACAAAATTGACTTTCATAAGCGGATAGAGAATTCGATTCATTTGGCGGGCTTCTTCCCACCGTCCTTCCAGACAGGAACGCGTGAATTTCGACATCATGCCCGGCGTTTCATTGGAAGCCACGGAAATGACGCCGTGGCCGCCCAGCGCAATGAGCGGCAGCGTAAGAGAGTCGTCTCCGGAGAATAGGCGAAACCGCTCCGGCGCGCGGGCCGCGGTTTCGCCTATTTGAGAAATGTCTCCGCTGGCTTCCTTGACTCCGGCGATATTCGGAATTTCAGCAAGGCGCAGCAAGGTTTCCGGTAGGATATTGGATCCGGTTCTTCCCGGGACATTGTAGACGATGATGGGAAGATCGGTCGATTCGGCCAGAGCGCGATAATGCCGGTAGATCCCTTCCTGCGTTGGCTTGTTGTAATACGGGGAAACGGACAGAATGCCGTCGACTCCGAGCTTTCTCACCTCCGCGATAAGATCTATGACCGCCGCCGTATTGTTGCCGCCCGCTCCGGCCAAAATAGGAATGCGCCCCGCCGCAGTCCGGGTCGTGAGATCAACGACGGCAAGATGCTCTTCGGGCTTGAGCGCCGGGCTTTCTCCCGTAGTCCCGCAGGGCACGAGAAAGTCTATGCCTTCCTGAATCTGCCATTCGACCAGCGCCTCCAGCGCTTTTTCGTCCACACTCCCGTCCGGAAGAAAGGGCGTAATTAATGCGGTCCCGCAACCTTTAAGGCTTTCCAAGCTGCCCATTGGATCCTCTCCCCTAGTGTTCAGGGCGATCGCGCCCTATGAAAGTCCTACAATCTCACGAAATACCTGCCTGAAGTCGTACCAGCCTTTTTTCCCGACAATCCAGCGCGCGGCCATGACGGCTCCCTCCGCAAAACCCTGGCGGCTGCGCGCCCGGTGCTCCAGCAGGATGGTGTCCGCTTCGCTGTCGAAGCCAACGGTGTGGGTCCCCGGGATGGATCCGGCGCGAATACTGGCGATACTAAGGTTCGGATTATTCAGATGGGGGCGCATCAGATCCAGCAGGTTCAAGGCGGTTCCCGACGGGGCGTCTTTTTTGGCCCGGTGGTGTTCTTCAACCATATAGGCGTCGTACTGCGGCACCATTCCGACAAGCCGCGCGGCGTGCGCGACGATTTCAAAAAAGAGATTCATGCCGACTGAAAAGTTCGCTCCGTAAATCAAACCGATGCCGGATTCGTCCACGATCCGCTGAACTTCGCTCCGTTGATGGGACCATCCGGTGGTCCCGATGACAAGCTGCACGCCCGCGCGTGCCGCCGCCTGGATATTGGGCAAAACCGCCTCCGGCGTGCTGAATTCAATCGCGACATCGACCCCATGCATGGAGGCGGGAGTGATGCCGCGGCCGTCCGGATTTTCCTGAATATCCAGCTTCGGCCCGACTTCCCAACCTTCGCGCGCCGCAATGGTTTCCACCAGCTTGCCCATCTTGCCGTATCCCAGAATCGCGATTCTCACCGGCTGCCTCCTCATTGCGCATTGTATCAGGATCGATCATTCAAATACTCGTTTATCGATTATTTTAAAGAAAGCGTCATGCAATGCGCGGACCGCTTCCGGCAGCCGTTCATCGTCGATGACGAAAGTGATGTTTACGGCGGACGCTCCCTGTGAAATCATTTGTATTCTGATGTCCTGGAGGGCAATGAAAGCAATGTGCAGCACTCCCTGAACGTTCCGGAGATTTTCTCCGACGCAGCATACGATGGACTTGGATCCTTCAACGTTGACCTCGCCGATTTTTTTGAGCTCCGTTACGATATCCCAAAGCTTCGACGTTTCGTCCACCGTAAGGGAGACCGATACTTCCGATGTCGCCACCACGTCCACAGGAACTTTGAAATGCTCGAAGATCTCGAAGATCCTCTTCAGAAACCCATAGGCCATCAGCATGCGCGTCGATGCGACATTCACCACCGTAATGCCGCTCTTGTAGGCGATGGCCTTCACGGGATTTTCGCAGGGCTGGCCCTGGTCCGTTATGAGGGTGCCTTCCTGGTCCGGCTTATAGCTGTTCAGCACATGGACCGGAATTCCCTTGTGTACGGCCGGGATGATGGTGGCGGGGTGCAGGACCTTTGCCCCGAAATAAGCCAGTTCGGCGGCTTCGTCAAACGAAATTGTTTTTATGCGCCGGGCCTCCGGCACCATCCTGGGATCGGTGGTCATGATTCCGTCCACATCGGTCCAGATTTGAATGTCCTCGGCGCCCAGCGCGGCGCCCAGGATTGCGGCGCTGAGGTCCGATCCGCCCCGCCCGATGGTGGTGGTGATCCCGTCGCGCGTTCGTCCGATGAAGCCCTGGAATACGGGAATTTTCCCCGATTGGAGAACCGGCCCGAAATGTTCCAATATCGCTGCTTCCGTCAGGTCAAACAAAGGATTGGCGCGGGTATAGCTGTCGTCCGTGATAATGCATTCGCGCGCATCCATCAGTTGCGCCGGCAGGCCCTGGTTTTCAAGCAGCTGGGTCAGGATCACCGTCGAAAGCCTCTCGCCGTAGCTGGCCATGGCATCCATGATCCTCGGGGTCAACTCGCCCAGCGCCGAGAGTCCCTTGACCAGGTCTCTGATTTCCTTGAAATAGGCGTTGATGGTTTCGGAAACCCAGTCGTCCCCCACGGCGACGCCGAGCTTCTGCGCTTCCTTGAAATGCTTTTCCTTGATCCTTGTGAGGAGATCGAGCGCGGCCTGTTTTTTTCCGGCGGCGGCCGTTTGCGCGGCCTCGAGCAGATGGTTGGTGGTCTTGCCCATGGCCGAAGAAACGACGATAGGATGCCGATCGCGGCGGGCGCTGATGATTTGAAGAAAACGGTTGAGCGCGTCCGCGTCCTGGACGGAGGTCCCCCCGAATTTGCATACGATCATGGTTTATTCCAGGTATCCTTGGGCTTTCAGCAATTCCGCGTTCAGAATTGAGGCGCCGGCGGCTCCGCGGACTGTGTTGTGGCCCATCAGTGTAAATTTAAAATCGAGAATCGAACACGGACGGATGCGTCCCACGAGCGTCGCCATTCCCTTCGAGCGGTTTACATCAAATCGAGGTTGGGGACGGTCCGATTCCTTCATCACGATAAAGGGGCGCTCCGGCGCGCTGGGCAGTTTGAGCTGTTGAGGCGCTCCGGCATAGCGTTCCAACAGTTCCGCGATCTCCGCGGCTGTTGTTTTCGAGGCACATTTTATGGAAACCGATTCCGTGTGCCCGTCTTCCACCGCGACTCGATTGCACTGGGCGCTCACGGGAAACGCGGCCAAGTCAATACTCTTACCGTTGAACGTCCCGAGAATTTTGCGGGTTTCTATCTCCACCTTTTCTTCTTCTCCGGCGATATACGGAATCACGTTGCCGAGAATATCCAATGAGGCCACTCCGGGATATCCGGCCCCCGATACCGCCTGCATGGAGACCATGAAGACCTTCTCAACGGTGAAGGCTTTGTGAATGGGCCCGAGCGCCATGGCCAGAAACATGGTCGTGCAATTGGCATTGGTGACGATGTATCCCGCTGCCTTCCGGTTCCGGCGCTGGATCGGAATCAATCCGAGATGGTCGGGATTGACTTCAGGTATTACAAGCGGCACGTCTTCATCCATGCGGTGATTTTTCGAGTTGCTCAAGACGATATATCCGGCCCGCGCGAAATCCTCCTCGATCGGTCCGGCAACGGCCGAATCAAGCCCCGAAAATGCTATGCGGCATTCCAGATCGGGAGTGCAGGGACGGATTTCAAGGGACCGGACCTTTTCGGGGATGGGCGTGGTCTGCTTCCATGAGACGGCTTCCCCATAGAGTCTGCCCGATGTCCTCTCGGAGGCGGCAACCTCGGCTACCTCGAACCATGGATGGCCTTGCAAGAGTTTAATGAATTTTTGTCCCACAGCTCCTGTCGCGCCGAGAACACCGACCGGTATTTTTGTGCTCATCTTGAATGCCTGCTCCATTTAAAGATTTGCATTTTCGCATAACACGGATAACGCCACAAGCACCGAATACATCCTGACAACAGATGTCGAGAATTGAGAATCCCGGCGGGTTATTCATGAAGCTGCAGCGGCGGATCATTCGCCGGCATCTTGCCGATGCCGTTTACCGGCTGCTTTCACGCAGCCACCGCCCCAGACACATGATTGGAAAGTACAGCCGATAGAGATGATAACGGAGATAGAAGACTCTGGGAAACCCCGTCCCCGTGAAATACGGCTCGTCCCATGTCCCCGATTCACGCTGGGTATGGATCAGATAGCGGATCCCAGCGAGAACACCGGGATCCTCGGCCCCGTATACCGCCATAAGAGCCATCACACCCCAGGCGGTCTGAGAAGGGGTCGACGGGCCGCTGCCTTTCAGGGATGGATTTTCATAAGTGTCCGCGGATTCTCCGAACGAACCGTCGTCCTTCTGAACGCTGCGAAGCCAGGCTCCTGCCTTCTGAATCCACGGCTGGCTCATATCCGCGCCGACGGTCCGCAGGCCGCAGGCGACCTGCCACGTGCCATAGATGTAATTGATCCCCCAGCGGCCGAACCAGCAGCCTTCGGGTTCTTGTTCGAATTCAAGAAAACGCAGGGCCTTTTGAACGGCGGGGTGATCCGGGCGGAAGCCGGAATGGCCCAGGCACTCCAGGCTGCGTCCCGTAATATCCGGACAGGATGGGTCCTGGATCGCATTGTGGTCTGCAAAGGGAATATATTCCAGAATCGGCCTGTTGATGGTTCGGTCAAATGCCGCCCAACCCCCGTCGTCATTCTGCATGGCAAGAATCCACTGGATTCCGCGTTCCGCGGGTTTTTTCCCGTCGGCGCAGCCGGAGCGAAGCAGCGCCATGGTAACCATTGCGGTGTCGTCCACATCGGGGTAATAGGAATTGTTGAATTCGAAATACCAGCCCGAAGGTTCGACCGGACGGCGGACATTGGCCTGCCAGTCCCCGAAATGCCGGCATTCCTTTTGGACAAGCCAATCGACTGCGCGGCGCATGTTTTCGTGCTCCTGATTGAGACCCGCTTCGCAGAGGGCGTAGGTCGCGATGCCCGTATCCCATATCGGTGAAAAACAGGGCTGAAGGCGGATGCTGTCGGCTTCCTCGATCATGAGCCGGTCCAGCTGGCGTTCGGCTTCTTTGACGCGGGAATCATCCATGGAGTACCCGAGGCAGCGCAAAGCGATGATGATGTATACCATCGGAGGGAAAATAGCTCCCAGCCCGTCGGAGCGCTGCCCGTCGGAACGCTTCAGGATCCATTCTTCAATACGCTGCAAGGCGCTACGCCGCAGGGGTTTCAGCTTGGTTTTTTCCCATAGCTTCAGTCCCTTGTCTATGGCAAGGAAAAGATTCTTCCAGCTCAACAGCTGTTTGTTGAATTCGATAAAGGGGCGGTTCACATAATCATGGCTGGAGTATAACTCCATAATTCCCCTGGGTTCAGGCAGCTGGCGGACGGGGCGGTAGCTTGAAACCACGGCCAGCGGCATGATCATGGTGCGCGACCAGGCGGATACTTTGTCCAGGTGAAAATAGAACCATTTGGGGAGAAGGACCAATTCCGGCGGAATCACGGGCACGTTGTCGTAATGCATCTGGCCGAGCGCGGCGAGATAAAACTTGGAATATGTGTTGCACTGTTCCGCTCCGCCCAATGAAAGGATTAATTCCCGCGCCTTTTTCATATGCGCCGCATCAATGGAATCCCCCATCAGCTTAAGCGCAAAATAGGCCTTGACCGTTGCGCTGAGGTCGGGCTTCCCTCCGGGGTACTGGATCCAAGCCCCGTCGGAGGCGCGCTGCTGCTGCCGGAGGTGGTTGGCTATTTTGGGCAGCCGGGGGTCTTTCTCCTGTTCCACGATAAATTTCAGGAGAATATATTCGCTCTCAAGGATGGAATCGCCTTCCAATTCCCCGCACCAGTATCCCGAGGGCTGCTGCAAATCCATCAGGCAATCCAGCGCGCGGGATAAGGCAGGACGAATTTCAGGGAAAATGGATTCATGGCCGGCGGTTCCGGCCCGGAGGGCGGCGGGCGCTTTTTTTGAAGCTGCGGTTGTTTTACCTTCCGGATCGTATAATGTGTTTTTGCCTGAACCCATGTTCGAATATCTCCCTTTGGATCAACGGTAAGTCAAAAACCGCAAGCCGTTCAAATGCCTTGAACTCCGAATCCCGACACGGCGGAAAACCGCATCAGGAAGGCTTTCGTTGCGATGGAAATTTTTTCCCCGGCGGACAGGCGGACCGGCTTGTGGAAAACATCAAAGCCCTGCTGCGATATCCTGCCCAGCAAGCGTTCATAGATTTGGATCATCGCCCAAAGCGCGGGCCTGCTCGCCTTTTCCACGAGGGGAAGGAGATTGCGCCCCGACGCATAATATTTCCGGGCGCGCTCCGCTTCGTAATTCATGAGTTTCCGGAAACGCTCGTCGAAGACTCCGCGCCGAAGATCTTCCGCCGTATAGCCGAATTTTTCAAGATCCTCGGCGGGCAGGTAAATACGCCCTCTATCGGCATCTTCCTTCACGTCCCTCAAAATATTGGTGAGCTGAAAAGCGACCCCGCATTCCTCGGCGAATTTCTTCGCGCGCTGTTCTTTAAAACCGAAGATCTGAAGGCATACAAGCCCCACCGCGGAGGCGACGTTGAAGCAGTATTTGTAAAGGTCTTC
>Ga0307422_1001989_pt1 | contig 10368 bp, 7 predicted proteins | sample SalMarWE160290MG_FD_202153 | JGI IMG/M metagenome (GOLD analysis project Ga0307422, IMG submission 202153) | Salt marsh sediment microbial communities from the Plum Island Ecosystem LTER, Massachusetts, United States - WE1602-90 | ecosystem: Environmental > Aquatic > Marine > Intertidal zone >...
TGTTTAAAGACTGTGCGGGCCCCTGGACCCCGTAGCCGATCACCGCGATCGTCTCGCCTCGGAGCGCCTTGCGCGCCCTGGCCATAGAAAATTCTTTCCGTGTAACGACTTCCTCCTTGATGCCTCCAAAGTCAATCAGCGCCATAATTGCTTTCCTTTCTTTGAACAACGCCCGGGGCATTCATGCCCCGCTTCGTCCATGGGAAGATTCTTATAAGTCATTCAGAGGCCGCGTTCAAGGCGAAACCTCCGGCCCTCATTATAACAGCCGGCGAGCGGGCGAGACAGTTGTTGCGCTCGCGGCGCTCTTTCAGGCGTTCATCATTTCCAACTTCCTTGCCCTAGCAGCCCGGGAATCAGTAGGGTGCGGCAACACGAGCGGGTTCTGAAGATTGTTTCTTTTCGATTACATCTGCCCCTTCCGTTTTGAGCGGAGCAATCTTCGCTCAGGTTTTGCCGGGAGCATGGGCCGCACCCTATCGCCGGCCGGACCATCCGCTTTGGGTTTCCCCGCGGCAGAATGAAAATGCTAAACTCGCCGTACCACAAACGGTAAAGAGTGTCTCTAACTGTGAACGCCTGAATTCCGGATGCCGCGGAAGGATTATATCTATCATTGCGGATCAAAATTTTCTGCCATCCCGATGAGGGACTTACTCACGGATAGGGAAAGAACGATACGTCTGCCGGTCGCAGGCATAATAAAAAGATTCATGATACCGGTTATCGGATGGTGCTTGGTAAATCTTGTCAAAGCTTTGGGGCTATTATTTTGAGATTCTAATTTCTCGGTGACGCCGGACCGCTGTATTATAGAAAAAAAGGGCGTCACCGCAGAGTTACATAGCGGCTGATCGGTTGAAGCCGAAATTTTATATCGCTAGATGGAGGTAGCCGGATATGGAAAGAAGAGATTTTTTCAGATTGGGATTGGCGGCCGGAATCGGCACGCTGGTTTCAGGCAATAATGCGTGGGCGTTGGAATACTATCCCATACCTTCGGATAAAAAATGCGCCGTGCTTTACGGAACCTGGTGCGGGAGCTCCCGCGACGCCGCCGTTTGGATCTCCGAAGGAATGGGCGGCATTGCAGCCGTTTTCGACGTGCGCGAGAATCCTGATTTGAAGGGTTTCGATCACATTGTCATAGGCGGCTCTATCCGATCGGGCGTTACGCCAAAAGAGTTGCAGGACTACATTACCAAGAACAAGGAATCCCTGAAAACGAAAATCCGGGGATTGTTCGCCGTTTGCGGCAACGGTGAAAGACCGGTCGGACCGCAACAGAAGACTGCGTATATCGACAACCACCTGGCCCGATTGAGCGAAGCCGGCACTGTCCCGTCCAGAGTATTTAACGGCAGAATAACGAAATCCCTGCTTGATCCCGGGACGCGCCGAAGGATGGAAGATGCGTATCCCAAACTGGCGGGCAAGCCGCTTGATGATTACGACCTCCTGAAACGCACGGATTGCCTGGCGTTCGGGAAAGAGATTTTAGCAGGCATTCAGTCATAGGACTTGTCAGGGAGGAAAGGATTGCGGCAACAACATTTTCAACCTGAATAAGTCCGCAGATTGCAGGCGTGTTCCGATCCCGTAGAATGCCCGCCCCTGGTGAAAATCCCGTCTGACGACGTCTTATGTCCTCCGAGATCATTTGTCCAGAAGGTGGGAATAACTCTCCGGATGCAGCTCGAGATATTCCATCAGCGACTGGGCCGGATGCCCGGTCAGTTCGGGGACCGTATTGCTGACAGACGCCAATTCACCGGCGGCGATCTGCAGGAAGTGGGTGACAAAAATCTCCACCTCATAGTCATCCAATCCACGACCGGTCAGCATACGCCTTTCAGCTTCAAATTTCTCCAATCTGCTTGTGGAACGGGCGCTCCGGGCTTCTTGGGGAGTCTGGGCCCGATAGACAATCCTTCGGCCTGTCACAGCGGACAGCCGTTCGGCCGTCTCAGCCATTGTGAGCGCTTCCGGACCCGTCACGTCGTAGATGCGCCCCTCATGCCCCGTTCCGGTCATTACGGAAACCGCCACATCGGCGATATCGTCGCGGGTAACCCAGGAAGCGCGGCCTTCCCCGGCGGGCGCCCGGATGACATCACCCTCCGAAACGTTTTGGGGCACATTATCCGTATACAGGCTCGCCCGCAGGAAAGTGTACGGCACACCCGCAGCGCGGATGCGCTCTTCGGTGTGAAAGTGGTCATGGGCCAGGATAAAGGTGGCCTCCGCAGCGGCATTGAGAACCGAAAGGTATACGATATGTTTCACGCCGGCGGCCGCCGCCGAATCCACGGCTGTAATCTGCTCCTGCAGCCGGTCGTACGGAGGAGGCTTTACGCCGTTCTTTGCGCTGATCTGGGCGACACCGAACCTGTCGCGGGCGGAAACCAAGAATAATACGTCTATACCCTTGAGGGCCCCGCGCATGGAAACAGCATCACCGTACGAGGACGCACCAACGATTTCGGCGCCGGGCAATCGGGGCGCCCGTAAAGGATCCCGAACGATCAACCGCTGGGGCGCTCCAAGCCCGGCCAGGCGCCGGGCCACCCTGCCTCCCACTTCCCCCGAGGCTCCGGTGATTGCGAGCATTATGTTAATCCTTCTATATGAAACAGCAATCGGCTGGCTTGTTTCGCGGTTAATATATAATATCCTATTTCGTAAGGAAGCCTCCCCGGAACGCAGGGACAGGCTGCCGCAGGAGCGGCTTTATCTTCCCGCCCGGGTCAGCGTCGCTCCCCGAATCCATTTCGCCTGATCGATTGAATCCCGTGCCATCGCGATAAATCCAGGACTTTCCCTGAATCCCAAAATAACCGCTTCTGGGTTCAAATGTCATTGCCTATCCCGCAGGCAGGGTATCCGGCTCTTTTTCCAAGGCTGCGGCATCACTCATAGAATAGGCGGCAATCCGCTTCTGAAGATTGTTTCTTTCCGATTACATCTGCCGCTTCCGGTTTGAGCGAAGCAAGCGTCCATCAGGTTTTGCCCGGAGCATGGGCCGCAGCATATCTCCGGCCGGTACATCCGCTTTGGGTTTCCCCAGCGGCAGTGTAATCGTGAAACGGCTTCCGGATCCCGAAACGCTCTTAATGTCCAGATTCCCTCCGGCGGCGTTCAGACGCTCCCGGATGCTGGAGAGGCCGAATCCCGCTCCGGAATCCGCACGGCCGAGTTGCTCCGGATTGAAACCTATGCCGTCATCCGAAACCGTGACTCGGATGCAGCCCTTCTCGATGCGCCGCAATTCGACCCCCGCGGTTTTAGTCTGAGCGTGCTTCACAACATTGAACAACAATTCCCGGACGGAATGAAAAAGCAAAATTTTAAGCTCTTCCGTTTCCGGCTCGGCGGATTCTTCCAGCTTCATATTCACGCTCAATCCATGCCTCTCCTTCATGTTCCTTTCAAGGAACTGCATGGCCTGCACCAAGCGGGTATTATGGAGGATAGGGGGGCTCAATTCAAAAGCCAGCGATCGCGAGCTTTCAATTGCATTGTTTAAAAGCTGCACCAGCCGGTTCACCAATCCTTTCAGCGACGCTTTTTGGATGCCGCTGCCCAGGGTTTCCGCGCAGAACCTGGCCCCGACCAGCTGCTGTTGAAGATCGTCGTGCATTGCCTGCGCCAGACGTCTCCGTTCGCGTTCCTCGGCATGGGTCAGCTCTTCCGCCATAGAGCGAAGCCGCAGGCTTTGTTTCTCCAGATCCGCCGTCCTCCGCTCGACCATGCGCTCAAGCTCTTCGACAAGCCGATGATAGTGTTGTTCGCTGCGGCGCAGGGCGTCCTGGGACCGTTTGCGTTCGGTAATATCCGTGACGCTGCCGACGGATCGGACGATCCGTCCTTTGTCATCCAGGATATTGCGCCCTTTGTCCTCCACGACAATGTATTTCCCATTCTTGTGTCGGACGCGATACTGGAGGCAATAATCATTACCTCCGGCAGAAGCCTCCTGCATTTTAGGCTCAATGACGGGAAGATCGCTCTTATGGATTCGGGCAAACCACCAATCCCTCCTCTGCGGCACATCTCCCGGCCCGTAGCCGACCAGTTGGCGAAGCCCCTGCGCGAACACAGCGCTTCCGGTGCGGGCATCCATCTCATAAACCATCGCACGCGCCGCTTCCCATGCGACGCGGAGCCGCTCCTCGCTTTCGTGCAACGCATCACGGCCGCCCGCTCGCCCGGCCGCCGCGAGAATCGCGGTGTAAACAGCCTTGGGATCGTCCTCTTCTTCGACCATGCATCCCTGCACTCCCTCCCGCAGTTCATCCATCGCCGGCGCGCCGGTCCCGGTCGGCGCCAAAACGATAATCGGAAGCCGAGGGGACCGCTCCCGCAGTTGTTGAAGGGCCTCCATCGGATTTGCCGCGGCATCGGAAAAGCTGAAAAGCGCTGCATCAAAAGACTCGCGGTCCATTCGTTTGAGAGCTTCATCCAGTCTTTTCACATGCAGGATTCTCAGGAACTCCGGACCGAGTGCGGTCAATTTTTTCGTGAGCAGACGGCTGCCCGCCTCGCTGCGCTCGATCAGCAGCACTCGAATCGAGGGGGTATGCATTTCAGGAGCTCCAAGGGAAACTATCCTATTAAATCCCCTGGGCCCCTTGTAAAGCAAGCTCTAAATTTTTCCGCCCGGAATTAGGAATTATTATATGGATCATGGGTGGGGACAGAAACGCATGGATTTAGGGGCGCGGCCCGCGAAATCCGAAACGTTCTTCTATAACAGGGGTAACCCGGCGGTTCCGAAACCGCCGCCGGGCTTTATCTCGACAGACTCAAAAAGAATGGACTGGCAGTTGCCATAAAACATTTTCTTGCCAGCCGCACTATATTAAAAGCAAACTGAAGCGTCCGCTGTGACTGCCGTCACCGCAGAAAAGGATAATGACAATGAGCGCAATCGCGAGAATTGCTTTTTTTGCAATTTTCTTAGCCGTCATAGGACTGGTCAGCACTTACATTTATATGAGGGGCCTTCAGTCAATACCGTCCGGTTCGAGTCTCAGGAATGCATATACCGTTGTTTTTTGGATCATTGCGCTGTCCTTCTTCGGCGGCAGGCTGCTCGAAAATGTCCGGGCGAGTGCTCTATCCGACGTCCTGGTCTGGATGGGATCCTTCTGGATCGCCGCCATGCTTTATTTGTTACTGGCCGTCGTCCTTCTCGATCTTGCCAGATTCTTCAACCATTTTTTTCCTTTCTTCCCATCCCTGATTACCGATCATTACGACCGCGCGAAATACATTACTTCCGCCTGCATTCTGGGAATTGTGGGTCTGCTTCTGATCGCCGGGCATATCAACTCCATCATCCCCTGCACCAGAAAACTGAACCTTCGGATCGCCAAAAGCGCAGGCGACCTCAAGCGGCTGAATATCGTGGCCGCATCCGACATCCACCTGGGCACTATTGTGGGCCGGGCCCGGATGGATTCTATTGTGAAGACCATCAACAGCTTGAGACCTGACCTGGTCCTTCTGCCGGGCGATATCGTCGATGAGGATGTGGCTCCCGTTATTAAACAAAACCTCGGAGAAGCTCTTACAAAGATCGAATCCCGTTTCGGAGTCTACGGCGTTACGGGAAACCACGAGTATATAGGAGGAGTCGAAAGGGCCTGCGATTACCTGACGAGTCACGACATCGTGATTCTTCGAGATCAAAGCATCAAAATCGCTGATTCGATATATATCGTAGGAAGGGAAGACTTGTCAAAAAACCGGCTTGCCGGGAAAAAACGCAGAGAACTATCCGAGATCATGCGGGAAGTGGATACCCGCTGCCCCGTGATCCTGATGGATCATCAACCTTCTGCCTTGAATGAAGCGGCAAAGCAGGGAGTGGATCTTCAGCTCTCGGGACACACCCATAAAGGCCAGTTGTGGCCCATCAACTACATTGTCCACGCCATCTACGAGCTGGACTGGGGTTATAAAAAGATCGGGGACACTCATTATTATGTGTCCAGCGGCGTCGGCACATGGGGCCCCCCGATACGCATAGGCAGCCGCTCCGAAATAGTGCAGATTCAGATCGAATTCGAATAGCTCGTGAATTTTTTAACTCGAGCCGCAAGCCGATGCTAAAAATCCAAAAAGGCGCCGGAATTTTTCAGCAAAGGAGCATGCTCTTCCATAAATGCGTTATCTGTTTATTAAGCAATAACTTGGCGTGGCCTTCCTCCATGTGATAAGATATCATTTATGGAAATGACAGCGTTCATGCCTTCTATTGAACAGGGGCCGATCCGGCCGCCGAGCGAGTCCTATAGCTTGCTGCTCCGGGTGACCCGCAACTGTCCCTGGAACCGCTGCGCTTTCTGCCATATTTACAAGGGCCGACGATTCAGCCCCCGGTCGGTTGAGGAGGTAAAAAGAGACATTGACGCGATCCGGCAGGTTGTCTCGGAAATAAATGCATCCTCATGGCAAATGGGGCTGGGAGGAAAAGTCGACTCATCGCTGGCAAGGTCGATCCTGAGCAGGTCGGATCAATATCCGGAAGGGTACCGCAGTATCGTCCTGTGGCTTTACACAGGAGCGAAAAATGTCTTTCTTCAGGACGCCGACAACCTGGCTCTCAAGACCAAGAATCTGGTGGAAATGCTGGAGTATCTCAAGAAGGCGTTCCCTTCCATAGAAAGAATTACCACCTACGCCAGGGCAAAAACGGCATTTCATAAAAGCGTCGACGAATTCTGCGCGCTTCGCGCCGCGGGTCTTTCCCGAATCCACATGGGCCTCGAATCCGGGCATGATCCGGTCCTTGAATTGGTGCAGAAGGGAGTCACCGCCCATGAACTGGTGGAATCGGGCAGGAAGATAAAGAAGTCCGGCATATCATTATCGGAATACATTATGCCCGGGCTCGGCGGCAAATCAATGTGGCGGGAGCATGCGGTCGAGACAGCCCGAGTCCTCAATCAGATCGATCCGGATTTCATACGGGTCCGAACCTTGAAAGTTTTGAACATCATGCCGCTTTATCAAAAAATTCAAAACGGAGAGTTCGAACTCCGGAGCGACGATGAAATGGTGGAGGAGGAAAAACTGCTGATTGAAAATCTAAACGGAATTCACAGCCAGTTTACAAGCGACCACATTCTCAACCTCTTGCAGGAAGTTGAAGGAAGATTTCCGGAAGACAAGGAGAGAATGCTGGCGGTAATCGACCGCTACCAGTCCCTTGACGCAGCCGAAAGGCAGCATTACAGGCTCGGAAGGAGAACGGGATTTTACCAATCGCTTGACGATATGTATAATCCGGATCTCCGGATACGGGTGGATCAAGTCATGCGGCGCATCCAAGAGGAAAACGCCGGGAAATTCGAACAGATCATCTCGGATATAATGGAGACGTTTATCTAATCCTTCAAAAATCTCGATTCATTCTTCCTTCTGCACCAATCCCCTGTCTGAGCCCAAGTGCTGGCCGCCGTCGAGCTTGATGGTTTCTCCCGTCATCATTCGGGCTCCCTCAGCCAGCCAGACGATCGCGTCCGCCACATCCTCGGGAGTTGCGATCACCTTAAGCGGCGTTGTATAACGTAGAGAATCCCGCAGGGATTCGAACGCTTTGCCGCCCAGCCCGCTGCGGAGCCAACGGGTATCGATGGCTCCCGGGGCGACGCCGTTGACGCGTATTTCAGGCCCCAGGATGCGGGCCAGGCTTTTGGTCATGTTGATGACTGCGGCCTTGGAAGCCGCATAGGCTATCGAGCTTCCCCCGCCTAGAAATCCGGCAATGGAACCTACGTTCACAATGGCCCCCTCCCCCGCGGCGCGCATATGGGGAATCGCCGCGCGCGAGCAGAAGAAATTTCCCAGCAGGTTGGTTCGGAGGATCTTCATCCAGATATCTTCGGTCAGCCCCTCCAAGTCGCGGAACTCGATAAACTCCGTTACGGCGGCATTATTCACCAGGATGTCCAGCCGTCCGAAAGCCTCGGCTGCGGTCCCGATAAGGCGGCGGCAGTCGCCGTCCGAGGATACATCCGCTTGAACGACGATCACATTCGCTCCTCGAGTCCGGCAAAGCTCGGCGGTTTCCTCGGCTTCCGATTTGCTTCGGTTATAATTCACCGCAACCGCACAGCCTTTCTCTGCAAGTCTTATGGCGGCGGCGCGGCCCACGCCGACCGAGCTGCCGGTCACGACGGCTGATTTTCCCTGAAGTTTCATGGCAGTATCTCCGTTAACCCCGATTATTCATGCGGATTCGTAGCGAGGCGCCGCAGTGGAAGCTTCATGAATAATCCGGATTAATAGGTTGTGTTGAAATCCCCAAGCCTGTAATTTCCATTTGCAAATGGGAATACTATATGGCAATGTATTGCGATTAAAGGTTTATTGGACGAATATGGCAAAGCAATCTAATATAAATTTCATCGGAATCGCCATTATTAACATTTCCGGGGATTCCCCCGGCGGATAAAGGCTTGCACAGGTGCGTGCACCCAGCCCTCATCCGCCCGGCGGGTGAGGGCTTTTTTTTTATTTTCAGGTCAGTTGGAGGAGGCTCGGGTGAATATAAAAATCTACGATACGACATTAAGGGACGGCACTCAGGGCGAGAGTGTGGCATTTTCCGTACAGGACAAAATCAGGGTCGCCCGAAAATTGGATGATCTCGGGGTGCATTATATTGAGGGGGGTTGGCCGGGATCCAATGAAAAGGATGCGCAGTTTTTCCAGCGCGCCGCGGAGCAAACGTGGAATTCGGCCAGAATTACAGCTTTCGGGAGCACGGCGCTTGCAAAAAACAAGCCGGAGGAAGACCCGAATATCAGATCGTTGCTGGATGCGGCAACGCCGGCGGTCACCATATTCGGCAAATCCTGGGACTTTCATGTCCACTCCGCCCTGAAAACAACCCTGGAAAGGAACTGTGAACTCATCCGCGATTCAGTGGCCTATCTCAAGTCCAAGGGACGGGAAGTCATTTACGACGCGGAACACTTTTTCGATGGGCTCGCGGCCAATCCGGATTATGCGATGCGCACTCTGCGCGCCGCCGAAGAAGGGGGCGCGGACATTATTGTTCTATGCGACACCAACGGCGGGACCCTGACGGACCGCTTGCGGGATGCCATCCGCCGCGTTCAGTCCGTTATTAAGCTCCCGCTGGGCATTCATTGCCACAACGATTCCGAACTGGCGGTCGCTAACTCTCTGGCTGCCGTGGAGTGCGGCATCGTCCAAGTGCAGGGGACCATAAACGGCTATGGGGAACGCTGCGGAAACGCGAACCTGTGCTCCATCATCCCTAATCTTGAAATAAAAATGGGACATAGCGCCATCGGCGCGGAAAAACTCAAACTGCTTACCAACACTTCCAAATTCATAAGCCAGATCGCCAACTTGCCGCACCGCAAGGATCTTCCTTTCGTTGGAGAGAGCGCGTTCGCGCACAAAGGAGGAGTTCATGTCAGCGCCGTAATGAAGGATGCGACGACTTATGAACATATCCATCCGGAAAACGTCGGCAACGCGCGCCGCGTTCTGGTATCGGAACTGTCGGGGAAAAGCAATCTTCTATACAAAGCCAATGAAATGAATCTGGACATCGGCGAACAGGAAGAAAAGCTGAGGCCGGCGCTTAACCGCATCAAGAAACTCGAAAATCAGGGATACGAATTTGAATCGGCGGAAGCATCCGTGCGGGTGCTCATGGAAACAGCCCTCAACGGAGAAAGAGAATTTTTTGCCATAGACAATTTCCGCGTCTTCACCGACATGCACCGGACCGGAGAAGTAACCTCCGAGGCAACCGTCAAAATCCGCGTAGGCGATAAATCCGTCCACACCGTCGCCGAGGGAGACGGCCCGGTGCACGCCTTGGACAAAGCTCTGCGCGCGGCGCTCAACGAATTCTACGAGCCTTTGCGCAGCGTACGCCTCACGGATTACAAGGTCCGCGTCCTGGAAGGAGCCCAGGGCACAGCTTCCAAAGTGAGGGTTTACATCCAGCAGAGCGACGGCGAAGAAAACTGGACGACGGTCGGAGTATCGGAGAATATTTTGGAAGCCAGTTACCTGGCCCTTGCGGACAGCATAAGGTACAAGCTGCTTAAGAAGCAGGCGAAGAAACAATAACGGGGCAAAGAACCGGCTTGCTGTTTCTTATGCGGAAGGGGCCCACTGCGGGCATTGCATCGCAATCTATTGGCTTGCGTACTTCTTTGCGGTTTCGTAAACGGGATCGTCCACCTTCAATCCCACCAAAAACTCGTCGCCGTGCGGCTTGCAGTAAATGGACTCCCCGACAAAAGAGTAATTCCCCCATTCAACCTTGACTGAGGAGCCGACATTGAGCTTATCTTTCAGAACCAAACTCAG
>Ga0307422_1001991_pt1 | contig 10364 bp, 4 predicted proteins | sample SalMarWE160290MG_FD_202153 | JGI IMG/M metagenome (GOLD analysis project Ga0307422, IMG submission 202153) | Salt marsh sediment microbial communities from the Plum Island Ecosystem LTER, Massachusetts, United States - WE1602-90 | ecosystem: Environmental > Aquatic > Marine > Intertidal zone >...
CGATCGGGTCGTTGCTTATTTCATTCCAGGTCTGGTAAATTCCATCTGTTTCCCATCCGAAGAAAGCCAGCAAGGGTTCTCCGATCATGGTACGCTGCCTGAATTCGGCACTTCCGCCGTCAATGTATTCCTGACCGTAAAGATTCAGCACTTCATTGTTCAAGGTCGACACATTCACTCCAACCTGATAACTCAAGTCGTTGGAAATTTCATTGGTCCAGTTCAGGCCCAGTTCAAATCCGGAGTTCCGGATAACGCCTAAACTACGTCGTACGGTTTGCCCGATCAGGGGTACCTGGATGGATATTACGGCATTTTCCGTATCGCGTATATAATAATCGGCATCCAGGGTAAGTTTGCTATCGAACAGATGTGTTGTAAATCCAACATTTATTTCTTCGGTAACTTCCCATTTCAGATATGAGAAATTGCTGCTTGTTGACGTACCCGATGTGAGCACATCATTCAATGCCACTGTAACTACCGATGTTGTGCTGGCTCCGTCGCTGGCAGGAACACTGTTGTTCCCCAATTTACCCCAGCTTGCGCGTACCTTCAGGTAGTCAATCAGATCCACATTCTCCATGAAACGCTCTTCCGAGACAACCCATCCGGCACCAACAGTAGGGAAATAACCCCATTTTTCCTGGTACTTGGAAGTTCCGTCTGCACGGAAAGTACCGTAAAGAAGGTAACGGTTCATGTAATTATAGGATATCCGTCCGAAATAGGATAAGCCATAGTATCTGCTTCCACTGTCCCGCACACTCTCTTCGGGTTTGGTCAGGGATTGATCTATGAACCAGGATTCTTCGTTTTCATAGGGAAATTCCAGGCCTCTGGCAGTAAGATAATCCCAGGCATCATCCCTGTATTCACTTCCCACCATAACCGTTACATTGTGGTCTCCGAAACTGTCATTGTACGTCAATACATTATCCCATATTTGCTTAAACCAGGTGTTGGTAGATTTTGATATTGATGCATCTTCAACATCCCGTTTGTAATTTTCGGTAATATAATAAGGTAACCGAACATTACGATTCAGGGAGCTTATAAAAATTGAATTATAGGAAGTTTTAAAAGTCAATTTTTCGGGAATAATTTCCAATTGTGTATAAAAATTAGCAAGCGTTCTTCTCTCTTTAGCCTGATCATTGCTAAAATCCATGCTTGTAAACGGGTTCTGCGACCCCCGGTATCCCAATACCTGGGCATCGCCATAGGGTACCGGCCAGGCATCGGTATTCAACTCATCAATCGCGGGGAATACCGGCACGGCCCAGTAAGCGCGGCTCCAGGCACTGTTATCGGGTTGATATTGTAACGCATTGCTGAATAACACATTTCCCCCAATTGTTAACCAATCGGTAGCATCGTAATCTATTTTAGACCTAAGGTTGAACCGCTCGTATTCATTCTTCATATCCAGGATTCCCTGTTCTGAAAAATAATTGGCGCCAATGGAATAGGAAGCTCTTTCGCTGCCTCCGGTAACACTCAGGCTGTGATTTTGTTTATTGCCCATCCTGAGTATTTCATTGTACCAATCGGTATTTACATCCGGCACTTTGGGGTTGATGCGGCTTCGTCCGTACCGTTGCATAGCGTTCAGGATATAGCTTACATCCGGGTCGGAGCCTGATTCAAGTGCCATGGCCGTGAACTGCTCTGCATTGGCCATCTTCACCATATTCTGCGCTACCTGAACGCCGTAATATCCGTCATAGGTGATTCGGGCCTTTTGGTTTTTCTTTCCCGAGGTTGTTTCAATAAGAATGACCCCATTGGCTGCTTCAACACCATAAATTGCTGCTGCCGAAGCATCTTTCAATACAGATATCGTTTCAATATCTGCCGGATTTAAAAATCCGATATTATCCACAAACATTCCATCCACCACGTATAAAGGGTTGGTATCGCCTATTCCCGGATAGGAGCCTATACCTCTCACGCGTATGGTAGGAGAACTTCCCGGTTCACCACTGCTTACCACCTGCATGCCGGCTACTTTGCCCTGAAGAGCCTGCATGGCATTCGAAGAGGGGGACCTGGCAATATCTTCCGACTCAACAGTGGCAATAGAAGAGGTCAGATCCTTGACTTTTATCTCACCATACCCCACAACAACCACCTCCTCCAGGCCAACTACGTCTTCCTGCATCTGGATGTTCACGGTTGTTTGACCGCTTAATGGAATCTCCTGGGTAATAAATCCAATGAAACTGAATACCAGCGTGGAACGAGGTGAAACGGAAAGCATGAAATTACCGTCAACATCCGATACGGTACCGTTGAGGGTTCCTTTTTCGACAATGGATACTCCCGGTAATCCCAAGCCTGTATGATCCGTTATATTTCCTGTTACCGAAATGCGTTCCTGCGCAATAACAGAAAAAACCAGGAAATACAGCATAAAAAATAAAATAGGTTTTTTCATAATAAATTTGAATTAAATTAGTTTCTGTTTCTTTTGAGTAGTTTAAAAGTAGTTTTTCCAAATTCAAACAGGAATGGAATCCCTACACTTCTGATTCTCCTCTGTTGGTGAATCAATAAATGAACCTCATCAAAACCTCATCATAGGATATTCTGAAATATAATATACTGTTAAACATCACTATACAACAGCATCCATTTTATTTTTTCTATTGAAGATTATTGGATAATGAGGGATATATTGTGCTGAAACAAATAAAAAATCTTATTTTTATTTACAAAACAGCGATGAATTCAATCGATGAAAACAGAAAGGGGAATTGGCATTGAGGATATTTCACAGGTACATAGTATTTCTTGCCCTGTTTACCTTATTTTTCGCGGTTCGTATCACAGGAGCCCTTCCTTTGCAGGAAGTCAAATCCTTTGAAAAACAAACTTACCGGGCAGCGAGTCAGAACTGGAGTGTCAGTTGTGCTTCCGATGGCTTTATCTATTTTGCCAATCATCAGGGATTACTCGAGTTTGACGGAACGACCTGGCAACTCTATACCTTACCCTCGCAAACCATCTTACGGGCTGTTAACGTCTGTGCTGATACGGTCATCTATTCCAGTGGATATATGGAATTGGGGTATTGGAAGCCAGACCGTTATGGTTCATTGCATTACCATTCCCTTTCCGGGAAAGCAAGCGAATATTTTTCCCGGAATATTGAATTCTGGAACATTGCCCTTTCAGGGGAAACCGTTTATTTTCATTCCTTCAGTCGTGTTTTAGCTTACCGTTCAGGAGCTTTTGCGCTGGTGGACCTGCCTGATTTTACCTCGGTGATGAGCAAAGTGAACAACAAGGTTCTGATAGCTGTCAGAAATAACGGTATTTATCAGCTTATCGGCGATCATGCAGAACCTTATCTTGTCAGTGATTTTTTTACTGACAAACTGATCCGGTTTCTGATCCCATACGATGAACAGAAAATACTCATCGGTACGGCTTCCAATGGAATCTACCTTTGGGATGGAAAGGACATTTCGGTATGGAACGCTTCCTGGAGAGATTACTTTATCCGGCATGAATTAAACCGTGGTTTCAGGAGCAAAAACGGCCATTTTATCATTGGCTCCATTATCGATGGAATTACTATTTTTAACAGGGAAGGGCACCTGATAAAAAAAATCAATACCGATAATGGACTTCCCAACAATACGGTCCTTGGTATTGATTGTGATAATCTTGGGAATACCTGGCTGGCCCTGGATAACGGCATTGGTTTTGTCTCCGGACAGGTAAAGAAAAGTTACACCATTGAGCCTGCACCGGGTGTAGGGGCAGTATATTCCATTGCCCTTTTTCAGAACCGTATGTACGCAGGTACCAACCAGGGATTGTTTTCCCGGCCCATCCCACCCGGAAACGAAACGTTTACGTTAATACCCGGAACGCAGGGACAAATATGGGATTGCACGATCATCGAGGATAAACTCCTTGTGGGACACAACCAGGGCACTTTTCTGCTGGATGGAACCCGGATAGAAACAGTTTCCCGCCAGTCAGGCGGCTTTGCCATAAAAAAAGATGTCCTGAATGATACCCTCTGGATCCAGTGTACCTACTCAAACCTGGTTACCTATAAGAAACAGGATAATACCCTGACTTCCGAAAGCATGAATGGTTTTTACGACCTGATACGATACATCGAAACAGACCACCTGGGAAATATCTGGGCCAGCCACATGCACCTGGGTATCTATAAAATCAAAACCGATGACAGGAGGGAAAACATTACCGATGTTACCTACTATGGAGAAGAGTCCTTTGGAACGGAAAATACCATTCATGTTTTCAGAATCGAAAACCGGATTGTTTTTACTTCCGGAGAAAAAATATATACTTACGATGATCTGAACGACTTGATCATTCCTTACGATCTGTTAAATAAAAAACTTGGAAAATACAGTAAATCCCATCGGATTATTGAAGCACCAAACCACCATTACTGGTTTATTTGCAACGAAGGAATCGGGCTATTTGAGATCAACCAGGACGAGATCAAACGGATTAAGGAGTATCCTTCCTCCCTGTTTTCAGCCTTCGGACCTGTTTCTGAATTTGAGAACATCCTTCCTTTATCGGAAAAGAAAGCCTTGTTTGGTCTTCAGAACGGAATTGCCACACTGGATGCTACGGTTTCTGATTCGCTTGTCCTGATCGAAAATTTCAAGCCACAGATACGCCAGTTCTCCATGTATACGGCCCGGGGAAAATCGGAATTGCTGCCTCTTGAAGCATCCGGCTTAAAAATAAAAAACAACTATCACAACCTCCATTTCCGCTTTTCATTTCCCCACATCAGCGAACTGCCTATATCATACCGGTACTACCTTGAAGGGTTGCACGCAGACTGGTCTGAACAAACCCAAACGCCTGAGTTCCGGTTTGAACGGCTGCCCAAAGGAAAATACACCCTTAAGGTGAAAGCCATTGATTTATGGGACAATGAGAGCCAGGTAAGCCAACTACAGTTTGAGATCCTTCCGCCCTGGTACACATCAGGAGTAGCCCTGGTACTCTATCTTATTGCCGGAATGTTGATGCTTCTCGGATTCCGGAACCTCGTGATCAGGCAAACAAAACGGAAAGAAAAGCTCCGGCATGACCTGAAAGAGCAGGAGCTGACCCGGCTCAGAAATGAAAAGCTACGAAGTGAAATCGAATTTAAAAGCAAAGAACTGGCCAATTCAACCATGGCACTCATAAAAAAGAATGAATTCCTGATGTATTTAAAAAAGATCATCAGTAAACATAAAACAGACCTGGGGTCGCGTTATCCGGATAAGTATTTCAATTACCTGAATGAAAAGATTGATGAGAATATTTCGAATCAGGACGACTGGCAGCTTTTTGAAACAAATTTCGAACAGGCCCATGAGCAGTTCTTCCGAAAAATCAAAGATAAATATCCCGATCTTACATCCAGTGATTTACGGCTTTGTGCTTTTCTCCGGATGAACCTCTCCTCGAAGGAGATTGCCCCGCTCCTGGGTATTTCAGTCAGGGGTGTGGAGAACCATCGCTACCGGCTTCGAAAAAAACTCAACCTGGCCCACGACCAGGCGCTGACGGATTGCATCCTTGGCATCTGATCTGGTCTGTACTGCCTGATCTGCCTGCTATGATTATTTGTTCAAGCTGATCTTTCCCTATTCCACTAAATCGTTGCGGTTACGTATAAAACGGGTATCCATGAAGGTTACAACCGACGATATGAAATCAAAGCATCTCTCTTCCTTCCCTGTCGGGATCATTTTTCACTTCGCACACATCGTTCAGGATCATTGTTTCGCCGTTTTCTTTGGTATATTTTGGCCATTCGGGCATGCTTGTGCAGTTTGGATCTCCGGTTCTCATAAACTGAAGGAGGGCATCCGACATTTTTTCTGAAAGTTTCCTGGGTCGTGCACCGCCTCCGGTATGGGTTAGCATCAGGTCGGTATTATCATACCAGAAGCAGATATCCAGACAATGGAATGCCCGCATTCTTTTGTCGAACAATGGCGGTTCCCAGCCAAACCAAGCCACATATACCGGGGCCGGTTCATTGAGTTTGGCATTGGCTGTTTCGACCACTCCCTGCCGGTTGCTGGCTACCAGGGTCATCACTTCAATGGGTTTGGCATCGGGAAAAGCCCTGGCATAGGCATCGTACACTTCCGGCGCCTTATCGCCCAGGCCGCCTCTGAAACCGGATCTTTCTTTCAGCATTTCCTTTGCCTCTTCCGCGGTAATATTTTCCAGTTCAGGATTGGTACTGGCCATTCCCCATTCATGGAAGGTACTGCATATCAACATAGGCACATTGGCAGACACACTATTCTCCGGGGAATAGAATGTACCCTTTGGGATGTGTATTCCATCAGCCACAGGTGAAAAGCCGCCCCGCATCATTCCACTTCCTCCGGATTCTTCCCTTAATTTCCGGCTGGCTTCGTTTGCAATGAGGATGTACTCTTTCCAGGTTATCTCCTGAAGCTTATCTATTTCGGAGGGCTTTAGTCCGGCTTCTTTCAGAACATACGTTCCCAGTTTCCGGGAGTATTCCTGGTCCGTAGCCCCTGTGGTTGAACCGCTTAAGGGGACCACTTTATGCACCAGTCCTTTGGCTGCCGGCATGGCTGTGAGCACACACACCTTGGCACCGCCACCCGACTGTCCCATGATGGTTACATTGCCCGGATCACCCCCAAAGTGTGCTATGTTCTCATGAACCCATTCGAGGGCAGCTACCATATCCAGGGCTCCCACATTCCCTGAGTGGGCATATTTTTCTCCTCCTACCCCGGATAGATCTGTAAATCCGATGGGTCCCAGCCGGTGATTGACAGAAACAAAGACAACATCACCCTTACGGCTCAGGTTTTCTCCTTTGTATCCATCCTGTTCAATTCCGTTGCCGTTGGTATATCCCCCTCCGTGGAACCAGACCATCACCGGCCGTTTTTTTCCGTCAGCAATGGCAGGTGTCCATACGTTCAGCCGCAGGCAATCCTCGCTCACATCGTCATAATTCCAATGATCTCTGAACGAGGAATAGGCATTGGCGTAGCGGTTATCCATGATCTGAGGGGCTGAATTACCCCACCAAACGGCCGGGAATATATCTTCCCAGGGTTCGGGTTTCCGGGGAGGCATAAAACGGTTTTTGCCGCCTGTGTCGGCCCCATAGGGAATGCCCCGGAACTGGTAAATCCCGCGAAGGATAAATCCTTTGACCTTTCCATATACCGTTTCGGCGATAGCAATGTCATCGCCGATAAACAGAACCTGTTCATCGTTGTCTGTCCCTTTCCGGCCTGTATCGGAACAGGCGGTTAAAGGTAATGCCGAAGCCAGGCCCAGTCCGGCAGCCCCGGCTCCCATAGTCTGAAAAAAATCTCTTCTGTTGGTTTTCATCTTTTATTGTTTTTTTTATTGAATGGATTATCCAAATACCTTTCCCCACATTTCCCGTTCCGCTTTGAACCGGTCGCGGATTACTTCGCAGTGGACATCAATCCGCATCGTGGGGCGTGATGTGAGGTTGTATGCCGGCCATGAGGGCTGCCCCGGTGCCAACGGCTTTCCGATTTTGGCAAAATTCGTCCAGAAAGCAGTCATGTTCTTTGACGCTTCATACCGATTGGGCCGCGTACCTGCCATGCCCTCTTCCACATTGTAAAATTTAAAAGGAATATCCAGGGCATGCATTGTACCGAATTCAAATTCAGTTCCGGGTATTCTAGCATTTGATTTATATCCAAAATTATAAAGGTACGCAGGAGCACCTCCCTGCATGGCTTTTCTTTCTGCAATGGTAATTGAACCAAGACCCATCATCATTATGGACCGAATGGCAATATAAATTTCCCCGGGAGTTTTTTCCGGATTTGCTTCATGATACGTTTTACGGATGAGATCTGCATTTTCTCCATAATCCCTTTCAAGTCGTTCTTTCAATTGTTTTTCAGAAAGCGTAAAAACTTCTTTATCACCGGATGTCATGGCAAAAAAGATGTATTCATCTTCATTCCAGCCCACCATCAGGGGTTTCTTTTTTGATATTCCGGGAGCGGTTGGTTCAAAGGGGTGCTCAGGAATTAGGTATCCGTCTTTCACTGCTCCGAAACTGCCGGCTCCTGAGTTGCCAATACCCCGGAATCCTCCGGAAAGGGGATTGGGTGTTTTAGGGATCTTTTCCTGTGCCTCGAGCAATTTATCAGCCGGCACTTCCAACAGTTTTCTCCAGTTACCAGGTGAAATGTTCAGGTATTCGAGCACCCTTAGTGTTGTTTGCCTGGCATTTTCTTTCAGGATAAGCTCCACTCCCGGGCCGCTTTCTATGGATGCTTTATTAAAATAGGGTTCAGCCTCAGGCATAGCATAGAGGCTTGATGTTTTCATTCCCCCACCCGACTCTCCGAAGATCATTACATTTTCCGGATCGCCCCCGAACTGAGTGATGTTTTCATGAATCCACTCCAAGGCAACTGCGATATCCTGGACTCCGCGGTTTCCGGAGCCTTTATATTCATCCCCGGCGATTTCATCCAGATAAAGAAAACCGAGGAGTCCGAGGCGGTGGTTGGTAGCCACAACCACCACGTCGTACATGCGGGCCAGGTTGGCTCCGTCCTGGCTGACGCTTCCTCCCGAGCCGGTCCGGAATCCTCCACCATGGTTGTATACCATGACAGCCCGTTTTTTGTTGTCGTTGGCAGGAGTCCAGATATTCAGCACCAGGCAATCCTCAGCAGGATCCGGTTCATTCAGGCCATAAGTCTGGTGAGGCGGTTGTATGGATGGGAATCCGAGCTGCAGGGCATCTTTTATCCCTGCCCAGGGACTTACAGGCCCTGCCTTCAAAAAACGGTTTTGTCCGGATACATGCCCGGCATACGGCACTCCTTTAAATATATTCACGCCTTCTTCACGGTATCCTCTGAGTCTGCCAGCCGCTGTTTCCACTACCTTATACTCTGCCTCCTGACCACAAATACCGTAAACGCTGCGGGGAAGAAGGATACCAGGCACAACAGCCAGGGATGTGGTTTTGAGAAATTCTCTTCTCGAAAAAGGATTCATATCTTTTTATCCTTTGAACGTTCCCTGTAAGGCACTATTGAAACAGCCGGGGAGCCAGTTCCGATAAATAAAGCCTCCAGTTAGCCCAGGTATGTCCTCCCGAACTTTCCCTAAATTCATAGTCAAAATCCAGTGCATCATAAAATTTGCACAGGTTGATGGCTCCTTCATAGAGGAAATCCTCTTTACCACAACCTATCCAGTACAATTTCACCCCGTTTTCTTTCAGCACCAGGATCTGTTTTTTGTGTTCTTCTTCACTGTAATTTCCCCGTCGCGGGTCATTCATGAGTCCCATGCTCATCACGCCGATGTAATCAAACATCCCGGGATTGGCATTGGTGATATTCTGGGTATGCATTCCACCCATGGATAAACCGGCTATCGCGCGGTTTTCCGGATTGGAGAGCACCCGGTAGTGATCTTCGATATAGGGAATCACATCGTTTACCAGGCTATTCTCGAATCCGCCCCGGGTTCTTTGTGAGAAACCGGTCGTTTCTGTTTCGCCGGTTGCCGGTTCTTCACCGGGAGCTGCTGCTGCCCAGGCATTCCCATTGGTCATCACCACGATCATGGGTTTGGCTTTGCCTGCAGCGATCAGGTTATCCATGATCCAGGGCGTACGTCCCAGGGTTGTCCAGGCATCCTCATCGCCACCAGCTCCGTGCAAAAGGTAAAAAACCGGGTATTTTGCCTTTCCCTCCTCATATCCGGGTGGGGTGTATACATACATTCTGCGGTTTTTATCCAGTGTCGGCGAAGGATACCACACCTTCGAAAGGATTCCGTGGGGCACATCCTGCACTGTGTACACTTTCGATGCTTCTCCCGGAACGATTACAGCATTGTCAAAACGGGAACCATCGCGTACAACCTGAGGATTTGCTGGATCCAGGGTTTTCACCCCGTTCACATAAAAGGAATAGGTATAAAAATCCGGATCCAGGACAGCCGTGGTTACCGACCACACACCGGAATCTCCCGGAACCATGTCAACCTGCGTTCCCCAGCCGGACATCCAGCTGCCGCTGACAGTTACCTTTCCGGCCTCAGGAGCCATTAACCGGAACGTGACGGAGCAGTTCTCATTCACATCAGGCGAGACAATACGGGGCCCACGTTGAAACTGAGCGTTTACCTGAAAAATAAACAGAAAAAAGGCCGCGAAGGCACTTAATCGTAAAAGGATTTGTTTTTTCATCATTTAAATTATTGTAACTACTCAGGTCTAAAGGATTAATACTTTTTATAGGGAGAAAATACATTTTTGTTTGTAGCAACATTTATGGCGAACCGGATTG
>Ga0307422_1001992_pt1 | contig 10363 bp, 5 predicted proteins | sample SalMarWE160290MG_FD_202153 | JGI IMG/M metagenome (GOLD analysis project Ga0307422, IMG submission 202153) | Salt marsh sediment microbial communities from the Plum Island Ecosystem LTER, Massachusetts, United States - WE1602-90 | ecosystem: Environmental > Aquatic > Marine > Intertidal zone >...
CCTACCATCCCCGGTTCCTGAGCAACTGCTTCCCTGCAAGCCTGCCCCTGGAAAGATGGATGTTTTTTATCATTCTTCCGTTGACAGGATTCTTACTGTACCGAATGGCTTCCGGAATCCGGTGGCTGAAAAGGAACCCCAATTATTTTATGACCCTGAGCCTGGTACTCATGGCCTTTTTTGCTATGGTCACCCTCCGCAACCGGCAGGTGATCTACACGTTTGTAATTTTTATGTTCCTGACCGTGTATTTGGGATATGTTATTTTCCGGGGCCGGTTTAAACCCCACTTTGCAGCCTTCTATGCCTCGTTCCTGTTTTTACTGATCCCGTTTTTCAGTATACAAAGCATCGCCAGCGGGTTGCCCGTAATAACCCATGACGCGAAATACATGCTGGGGATCTCTCTTTTCCGGATCCCGGTGGAAGATATCGCAGCTTTTTTCCTTCTTTTCCTGATGAATGTTTCCATTTATGAATACCTGTCAGAAAAAAAATTTTATTGACTTTTTATTTTTCAGAAAATTTTCTTTATGCGTACATTATACACCATCGGAATTCTTTTATACAAACTGCTGATTTTACTGGCTGTACCCTTCAACCCCAAAGCCCGTCTGTTCATTCGGGGGAGAAGGCACTGGAAGAAAACGCTCGCTGAAAAAATAATCCCCGGTCAACCCTATATCTGGTTTCACTGTGCCTCCCTGGGCGAATTTGAGCAAGGGCGTCCTGTCATTGAAAAAGCCAAAAAGGAATGGCCCTCCTGTAAAATTATGCTCACCTTCTTTTCTCCTTCGGGCTTTGAGGTCCGGAAAAATTATGACGGCGCAGACATCATTACCTATTTACCCCTGGATACACCATCCAATGTAACCGCATTTTATGACAGGGTCCAGCCCGTTAAAATATTTTTCGTAAAATACGAATTCTGGGTTCATTACATTCTTGAAGCCTGGCGGCGTCAGATTCCTGTGTACATCATCTCTGCCATTTTCCGTCCGGACCAGTTGTTTTTCAGAAACAATATCGTTGGCCGGTGGTATCAGAAGACGCTCCGGAGAATCGATCATTTTTTTGTACAGAACAAGGAATCAGAAAGGTTGCTGCAACAAATTCAGTTAACCCATTGTACCGTATCAGGCGACACCCGCTTTGACAGGGTCTACGAGATCGCCTCTGAGGCCAGGCAGATCCCGGTACTCAACCTGTTTAAAGACGGGAAACCCCTGGTGATCGCAGGCAGCACCTGGCCTCCGGATGAAGAGCTGCTCATCCGCTTTATAAACCAATCGGAAGAAGTGAAATTTATTCTTGCTCCCCACGAAGTCTCTGAATCCAGCATTAAACGGATCAAAAACCCGGTATCCAAAACAGTAGCGCTCTTTTCAGAGCTATCTGACTCCAATGCAGCTCATGCCGATGTGCTCCTTATTGATTCAGTCGGCTTGCTTTCCTCTATGTATCAGTACGGAGACATCAGCTATGTCGGCGGAGGCTTCGGCGTAGGAATTCACAATATCCTTGAAGCAGCTACCTTTGGGTTACCCGTGATCTTCGGGCCCAATTTCAACAAGTTTAAAGAAGCCAAAGATCTGGTTGCCCTGGGAGGAGCATTCCCGGTTGCTACCTATGAAGAATTGGAACGAATTTTGAGCACGCTCCTGCAAAATTCTGAGAAACGTTGCAGGCTGTCTGATCTGTTAATAAATTATGTTAATCAGAACAGGGGGGCAACCCGGATTATCATAAAAAAAACCCTGAAATTATAAGTTTTTTATCACAAACCGATTTAGTTATTAACCTCTGAAAACAGGAAAAAAAAGGGACTGTAAAAATATCGGATTTTCATTCCGGAACCCTCTGATTTTTTTGAAAAAAGCTGTCTTTTTTGTCAACTTTCTCAGGTTTTTGAATATATATCTTCTTGTTAATCTTTCAGTTAACACTTTCAAGTTGATAACTTTTAATTTCTTTCTCCCGAAAAGTTTTCCAAATCTTTGAATTGTGTTTTATCTTGCAATATACGTTAAGAGAATCCAGATTTTTTGTGAAAATCAGAGAATCAGCGTACTAATAGTTTCATCTATTGTAATTAATCCGTATGGTAACAAACGAAGTGATGTTTATAGCCAAGATTGGCAAAAAGATCTATTCTCAGGAGGAAGCCTTTAAAGCATCGGTGAAGTATTTTAAGGGGGATGAACTCGCCGCAAGAGTATGGGTAAACAAGTATGCATTAAAAGATTCTTTCGGGAATATTTTTGAGTTAACACCTGATGATATGCACAGGCGTTTAGCAAAAGAGATTGCCCGGATAGAGGAACGCTACCCCAATCCGTTGACGGAAGATGAAATCTTCAACGTTTTGCAGGACTTTAAATACATTGTTCCGCAGGGGGGTCCAATGACGGGAATCGGCAACGACTACCAGGTTGCGTCGCTTTCCAATTGTTTTGTGGTGGGAAATGAAGGAAATTCCGATTCCTACGGAGGCATTATGAAAATAGACCAGGAACAGGTTCAGTTGATGAAACGGCGGGGAGGAGTCGGACACGACCTTTCGCACATACGGCCCAAAGGTTCACCGGTTAAGAACTCAGCCCTTACCTCAACCGGGATTGTACCCTTTATGGAACGTTACTCCAACTCCACGCGTGAAGTAGCCCAGGATGGCAGAAGAGGAGCCCTGATGCTTTCGGTGTCTGTTAAACATCCCGATTCGGAAGATTTCATAGATGCCAAACTGGAGCAGGGAAAAGTAACCGGGGCCAATGTGTCGGTTAAAATTAACGACGAATTTATGCAAGCCGTTGAAAACCAGAAGCCCTATATCCAGGGATATCCCATTGAGGCAAAAAAATACAGCTACCAGAAAAAAATTGATGCCGGCGACTTGTGGAAAAAAATTATCCGTAATGCCTGGAAATCGGCTGAACCCGGAATTCTGTTCTGGGATACCATCATCCGGGAATCCATCCCCGATTGTTATGCAGACAAAGGCTATAAAACCGTTTCAACCAATCCCTGCGGGGAAATTCCTTTATGCCCCTATGACAGTTGCCGGTTGCTGGCTATTAACCTCTATTCATACGTAGAAAAACCCTTTACTCAGGAAGCAAAATTCAATAACGATCTGTTTAAGGAACATGTCCATTATGCCCAACGGATCATGGATGACATAATCGATCTGGAACTGGAAAAAATCCAATCGATCCTGGATAAAATTAACAACGATCCTGAAGAGCCGGAAATAAAATATACGGAAAAGAAACTCTGGGAAAAAATCTATCAAAAGGGCCAGGAAGGAAGACGTACCGGCATTGGCATCACCGCTGAAGGAGATATGCTGGCAGCGCTCGGATTGCGCTATGGTACCGATCAGGCTACTGATTTTTCCGAAAAAATCCATAAAACAATTACCCTGGAAGCCTATCGGTCCTCTGTCCACCTGGCCAGGGAACGCGGACCCTTTGGCATATACGATGCAGAACGCGAAAAAGACAATCCGCTGATTAAAAGGATCAAAGAAGCGGATCCCACGCTGTACAAACAGATGACTCAATACGGACGGAGAAACATAGCCCTCCTGACCATTGCACCTACGGGAACCACCAGCCTGATGACCCAGACAACCTCAGGGATCGAACCGGTGTTTATGCCTGTGTACAAACGCCGCAGAAAAGTAAATCCCAGCGATAAAGAAGTGACGAATATCGATTTTGTGGATGAAGTAGGCGACAGCTGGGAAGAATACACCGTCTTCCATCATAAATTCAAAGAGTGGATGAAGATGAACGGGTATGACGTTCATAAACAATACACCCAGGAAGAACTGGACAAGATGGTGAAGGAATCACCCTATTACAAAGCTTCGTCAAACGATGTAGACTGGCTGTCAAAAGTAAAAATGCAGGGCCGGATCCAGAAATGGGTCGACCACTCAATCAGCGTAACCATAAACCTGCCGGAAGACGCTACTGAAGAACTGGTCGGCCAGTTGTACTTCGAAGCCTGGAAAAGCGGATGCAAAGGAGTTACCGTGTACCGTGACGGATCCCGGTCGGGGGTATTAATCTCCAACAAAAAAGAAAACAAAAAAAACAAACCCTTCCCTACGAAACGACCGGAGATACTGGAGGCCGATATCGTTCGTTTCCAGAACAATAAAGAAAAATGGGTAGCCTTCATCGGAACCCTGGGAGATAAACCCTATGAGATCTTCACCGGATTATCCGACGATGAAGACGGTATCCTGCTGCCCCGGTCGGTCACCAAAGGGTATATTATTAAAAGCAGAGAGGACGACGAAACGTCACGATACGATTTTCAATATGTAAATAAAAGAGGATTTAAAACCACAATCGAGGGGCTTTCCTTTAAATTCAATCCGGTATTCTGGAATTATGCAAAACTTATTTCCGGAGTACTACGCTATGGAATGCCAATCCATAAAGTTGTTGAACTGGTTACCAGCCTTCAGCTTGATAATGACACAATCAATTCGTGGAAAGCGGGTGTGGCGCGCGCTTTAAAAAAATATGTGCCCAACGGCACCATAGCCGAAGATGCAATATGCGATGAATGCGGCTCAACAAACGTAGTCTATCAGGAGGGCTGCCTGATCTGCAAAGATTGTGGCTCATCGAAATGTGGTTGACAAGGGTTTTATACCTGACGAATGAACCCGGTTGTTTTTTTCTAACCGGGTTTTTCATTGGACCACGTAGTATCCGTTTAATGTTTTATGCTTTTTTTATACCATAAAAAAGAGCCTATGTTATAAAACTCATTCACGAGTTCCGGATTCTCATCCAGTTCTTTCCGGGTATACGGATGATACGGAACCAGCAGATCCCTACCAGGTTTCCAGTTTGCAGGAGTATAGAAATCAGTGGCTTTAGCTATCTGTAACGCCTGGATAGTCCGTACAATTTCTTCCAGGTTCCGCCCGATTGACATCGGGTAAAAAAAGGTTGCTTCCACACGGTTCTCAGGATTTATAATAAAAACACCCCTTACATCCCGGGTCGTACTTGCCGGCTCATGCAACATCCCGTATAACCCCGAAATCTCAGCCCGGGCATCATCAATAATGGGAAAATTGATCTTTTTAATAACTCCTCCCCTGGCCATAACCTCTTCCATTGATCCTTTCCACATCCTATGCATCTCTTTGGTATCAGTTGACAAAACAGCAATCCGGACCCCAAGTTCCTCAAATGTATCCTGCATTTGTGACAGATGCAAAAGCTCATCGGTGCAGACCGGAGTAAAATCCCTGGGATGACTGAATAATACTTTCCACTGGCTTCCAAAATCATCTGGAAAATGCAACGTTCCGTTTGTCGTCTCTGCCGTAAAAGAAGGCGCTTCAGATCCGATTAACGGAATCAGCTTTTGTTCGCTCTCCTGAGCAAACAAAGCACTCACGCTAACCCATAAAATCAGGCTTAAAAAAATTCTTGTTTTCATAACTTCTGTTTTTTATTTTTATTCCGGGCAAAGCTAATGCAATTTGAGGATATCCTATATAAATATATTAAGATATTTTTATCTTTTAACGTTTTTTAACAATACACTTCATCCGGATTGTATTATTCAATCCGATTCTTTCGAATTTTTGTGATATCAGCCTTGCCGTAAAAAAAGGACTATTTTCTATATTGTAGTTGACTAATTCGTGCAGGTTGTATATTAATTTTATATCTAAATTTGAACGACTCAATGTTATTTGACTGTTTAAGTATAACAAGATGAATGGAAAAATTTTAATCGTACTATGTTTCTTAATGATACGGACATTAGGTCAGGCACAAAATATTGACTCCCGATTAGATGATCTGAAAATTACCATCATGAACGGGAAGTATGAAGATGGATTACTGGAATGTAAAGATTTAATTGAATCAAATGTGCGTGATTCTGCACAACTTGCCTTAATTTATGCTTATGCAGGGCTGTCAAGCGAGGCATTGGGAAACAAGGTTGATGCATTGCATTATTACGAACAGGCCGTTCTGCTCAAGGCGCCCCAATTGGATATTTACGAGAAACTTATCAGCCTTTCAAAGAAGGAAAAAAATGATTCTGTTTACGAATTTGCCTTACTGGAAAAATCCAGGGCTTTCCCGGATTTTGATGAACCCATTACAAAGAGTCTTGCATATCACTACGCGAACACCAGGCAATACGAAAAGTTACTGCCTACTGCTAACAAACTTTTAAATTGGTATCCCGATGAAATAAGGTATCTTTATTTTAAGGGGGTGGCACTGCAAAATTTAAATCAGATTGAAGAAGCCAAAGATTGTTACCATAAAATTCTGGAATCAGAACCTGATCATCCAGGGGTTAACATGGGGCTGGGTATGATATTATATAATGATGGCAGTGAAATATTTGCATTCAGAAAAAAGGAATACGAATCCAAGGTAAATCCAAATAGAGTTGATTATTCAATTTATACCAAAGGGATCGAAGAAGGCAAGATTATATACAGGAAAGCATTACCTTATTTATTAAAAGCTTACGAAAGTGGTTCTTATCCGGGATTAAAGCAGGTGCTGTTTAATACGTATGCAAGGTTGGGACAAAAAGAAAAAGCAGAAGCTTACAGATAGCAACCTCCTTCATTTTTTAAATACCCGGTTTGTCCCATTTTATAAGAGAAATTTGTTTGACTCAGTTCCTAATAAAAAAATGCAGGAGCAAAACTTTATTAGCAAAAGAAAATACTTCTATAATAAACTCATTTAACAGGATTGTGAGATTCTGACACTTTTTGACGGATTTCAGATTCACAAATTATTTACTTCAACCTACATTCGTACTATGTGAATTTAATAAATGAGCTAATACTAACTTTTTAAACTTAAATAAACGTACAAAATCAATGAGAAAAGAATTTTGGAATCAAAAAAGCAGATGGGTCCTGTTAATTGTTGCTTTGGTTGGAATATTCCTTTTGGGTTCCTGTAAAGATGATTATTTGTATGATAACGAGGAACCGAAGTGGCTTGGTGAGAGTATTTATGAGTATTTGAAAACGAATGGGAATTTTAGTTATTACATTAAATTAATAGATGAAGTAGGGTATACCTCTGTATTGCAAAAAACAGGAAGCAAAACACTTTTTGTTTCAGATGATGCAACCTTCGATCGCTTTTTTCAGGATAATCCCTGGAATGCAAGCAGTTATGACGAGCTGTCGCTGACCCAGAAGAAGCTGATCATCAAGTTTTCGATGATCGATAACGCCTACCTTATCGAAACCTTGTCGAACTATTACAACGGTTCGCTACAGGAAGAAACAGCTTTGCGACGTTCTACATCCGTTTCAGTGCTCGATTCCATTCCCTTCCTGTCGGGCGATTTATTACCCGGGGGCCGTTTTTGGGATAGACACCGGAACCAGGGTATTTACCTGATGAAAGACGCTACTTCGTGGCCAATGGTTCATTTTCTGGAAAAACCCCTTAAAAATGCCGGTATTGACGATGCCGACTTTACTCTGATTACCGGTGTTAACCGAACCCTTAACGATGCCCATCTCTTTGATGTGAAAGTCATAGAAAGAGATATTACCTGTAAGAACGGATATATCCACGTATTGGAGGAAGTACTCATTCCTCCGGTGAACATAGCCGAATACGTGAAAACCAATCCCGATTCAAGAATTTTTTCGGATCTGCTTGATCGCTTCTGTGCAGCCTATTACAATTCGGCGCAGACCAGTGACTACAACCTGATCCATCCGGAACATCCGATCGATTCAATTTTTGAGAAAATATATTTCTCGGATTACGAGGGACAAACCCGTTATCCCAATGGAAGTCAGATCAGTACAGACCTTCTGTTGCCTTTCAATCCGGGCAGAAACGAATATGTTTCGTCTGCTGCCAACAGTTCCCTGCAGTCGGATATGGCAGCAATCTTTGCACCCACCAACGCAGCAATGACGAGCTATTTTGAAAACGGAGCAGGAGTCATATTGAAGAACCGTTTTGGCAGCTGGGAGAATACACCCGATTACATCATCATGAAGTTGCTGAAAAGGCATCTCCGGGAATCTTTTCTCGAAACAGTACCCGGCCGTTTTGAAAAGTTGGTGGATAGCAACAACTCTCCCATCCCGATCGAACCGGGCGATATTTCCAGTTCGTATGTTGGTTTGAACGGCGTGGTTTACAACACAAATAAAGTATATCCCCCGGATGACTATATTTCAGTGTACGCTCCGGTTCTGTTAAGCGAAGAAACCAGCGTATTCAACTGGGCAGTGAATGAAAACGAGTTTGATCTTTACCTGAACGCACTCAAAAGCACCTATAGTTTCTTTGTGCCTACCGATCATTATTTTACGAATTATATCGATCCGATTGCCTATGCAAAAGATGTACAAGGTGTTATGAAATATTGGTACAACACAGAAACCAATACGGTGAACGCAACTGTTTATACCTACGATCCACTGACCGGCGAGGTAGGCGACTCCGTAAATACAATAACCAGTGAGGCCTTTATCAGAAACCGTTTGCTTGACCTTTTAGACACACACGTCGTAATCGGCGATGTGGAATCAGGGGCCAAATACTATTTCACCAAAAACGGCAACATTTTGCTGGTAGAAGGGACTGGAGCTGAATTGAAGGTACAGGCGGGTTACGATATTGAAACGGGCACCGTCGTGAATGTTGTGAAGGATGGTGCGTACAGGCAGCAAAACGGCACAACGTACTTCATCGATAAACCACTCCAGACACCTTTGCAATCCGTTCACAAAATATTGAGCGAAACGCCGGAATTTAGTGCGTTTTTTGCTTTGCTTAACGGATTCCCCACATCCAAAGAGATCTTTGTGAAAAAAACCAACTATTATGGCATCGATTATAACATCAAATTCTTCAACACTTTTAACTACACGGTGTATGTTCCGACCAACGAAGCCATTCAGCAAGCCATTGACGAGGGCCTGATCATGAACTGGGAACAGATCAATGGAATTACTGACACCCAGCAAAAAACAGATGCCACGGAGAAATTAGAGCGTTTTCTGCGTTACCATTTCCAGGATAATTCGGTATTCGTCGACGGTGAATCCTATTATAAACTGTATCAAACAGCAACGATCAAGAAAAACGATGAGGTAACACAATTCAGGACATACCAGGACAAATATTACCGGCTGGGAATTACTAGCGACGGAGACAACATAAAACTGGATACTGAAAATTGGGGGACAGCTCACCTAATCAGAAGCAACGGACTGTACAACATTCTGACACGCGATTACATTTTCAGCGGGAATCCACAGGCTTACCGGGAAATTGACGAGACCGGTGCAGGAAGTAATTTTTCGAATTCATCCATAGTTACTTCTTCTACAGCGGTTATCCACCAAATTGATAATGTCTTGAGATTTGAATAAAACAACGCTTCATATGAAACTTAAATTAGCAGGAACAGTTCTTTTTCTTTTTCTTTTTCTCCTTAATCCTGTTTTTACAACAGGTCAGAATACAGCTTCTCAGAGGGTTTTGCAGGGAACTGTTACTTCGGCAACGGATGGCGAAACATTGGTGGGAGCAACAGTTATTGAGGTAGATGATCAAAAAAGAATTATCAGTGCCACGATAACCGATATTAACGGACACTATGTACTCAAAATTAAAAATCCGGATAACAAATTGGTGTTTAGCTTTATTGGATTCGTAACCACAGCAGAAGAAATAGGTTCGAGAACAAGAATCGATAAGAAGATGGAAGAAGAAACTCAGATTATTTCTGACATCGTGATAACAGCTGAAAAAAAGGTATCGGACGGAAACTTCGAAATTCCCCAGAGAGAATTATCAACGGCTGTACAAACCATTAATACCAAAGAGTTTGAAGGGATTCAGGTAACATCCATCGACGAAGCGCTTCAGGGCAGGATTGCCGGTTTGGATATTGTAGCCAATTCCGGCGACCTGGGCTCGGGAGCGACCATGAGGATCAGGGGAACCTCTTCGATCAATGCCAATACGCAGCCTCTCATTGTGGTAAACGGTATTCCCTACGAAATTCAGATCGATGCATCATTTGATTTTGCAGCCGCAAATGAGGAACAATATGCCAACATGCTAAGCATCAATCCCGATGATATTGAAGAAATTACCATATTAAAGGATGCGGCTTCAACGGCAGTTTGGGGATCGAAAGGAGCCAACGGTGTTCTGGTGATCAAAACCAAAAAAGGTGCCAAGGGACCTACCCGTGTTCAGTATTCGTACCGTTTCACAGCCGCAAAACAACCAAGAGGCCTGGAAATGCTGAATGGGGACGATTATACCATGATGATCAAACAGGCGTATTTCAATCCGCA
>Ga0307422_1001993_pt1 | contig 10362 bp, 9 predicted proteins | sample SalMarWE160290MG_FD_202153 | JGI IMG/M metagenome (GOLD analysis project Ga0307422, IMG submission 202153) | Salt marsh sediment microbial communities from the Plum Island Ecosystem LTER, Massachusetts, United States - WE1602-90 | ecosystem: Environmental > Aquatic > Marine > Intertidal zone >...
CCGGTAACTCACCGATACTATTTCACCGAATACGTCCCGTAACAGCGGGCGATGAGATTTGAACTCACGACATTCACGTTGGCAACGTGACGCTCTACCACTGAGCTACGCCCGCATAGTAGCACGGTCATCTTGGCCGTGTATTCACTCGTCTCTGCAAAACGCCGAACCGTAACCGGACCGGCTGGAAACCAACGTTAAGATTATATTATTTATTATCGTCTATGCAAGCGGATTTTTTGCAAAAATCCGGCATTTATCCGCTGCTCTTCCGGCGGTTTTATATCGGCTAAATCGCCGCTGTATTATAGACTTTACCTGTAAAAGTGCAAACTAAATCATTCAGCGAACCAAAAGAATAAGCCCCCATATCGAGAATCGAGTATCCGGCATCCATTATCCTGATATCCTGTTACCCCGATACCCTATCAAATCGCCTTTTTGAACATTTATATTTTGGTAATTTGAATTTGTTTAGGATTTAGAAATTAGAATTTAGTATTTGTTTGCATCCTCTGTCGTCCATCTTCCCCCTACGGAACTTTAATCGATATGATATAATACAATCTCTTTAATATCGAATCGAATTCCCTGCTCTGATAAGGCAACGGCAACATGATTTTTTTATCGTTGAAATGCTATAAAATGACGATATAATTCGTATAATTATTTGCTAGAGGGATAGATAATGAAGTTTTCGGCATGTGCAGTCGATTTGTTTTGTGGCATCGGAGGATTAACCCACGGACTCATAAAATCCGGAATTCCCGTCATTGCAGGAATAGATAATGACGGAAGCTGCAAATATGCATTCGAGAAAAACAACAACTGCAGATTCATCGAAAAAGATATTAGAAAAGTTAAGAAGAAGGATGTCGAAAGTCTATTTCCCGAAGTAGACTTTCGAATTCTAGTAGGTTGCGCTCCTTGCCAATGCTTTTCCAAACATACACAGAAAAATAAAGCTAGAAACAAAGACGAAAAATGGAAGTTGTTATATTCGTTCTCGAATTTAGTAACAGAGGTAAAACCACATTTGGTTTCAATGGAGAATGTCGCTGAAATCAGAAAATATAAAGTATTCAAAGATTTTGTAAAAAGTCTCGAGATAACCGGGTATCGCGTATTTCATACAGTAGTATATTGTCCGGATTATGGGATACCTCAAAATAGAAGACGTTTAGTTTTGTTAGCATCCAGATTAGGTGAAATTAATATCGTACCCAAAACCCATCTTCCGTCTCGCTATAGAACAGTTCGCGATGTTATTATTAAATTAGAAAATATAGGAGATGGGGAGACTTCTTCGAAAGACCCTTTACATAAAACCTTCCGTTTATCTCCAATCAACAAGAAACGTATAAAGCAATCGAAACCCGATGGCACATGGCTCGACTGGGATAAAACATTGCGAGCCCCATGCCACAAAAAAAAGAGTGGCCGAACCTATAGTGCAGTTTACGGTCGAATGTCTTGGAACAAACCTTCTCCGACGATTACTACTCAATTCTATTCGTTCGGGACAGGTAGATTCGGCCATCCTGAACAAGATAGGGCGCTTTCACTCAGAGAAGGTGCTCTCTTACAAACATTTCCTAAATATTACGATTTTATCGAATCAAATGGCAAAAATACGTTTACAGCATTAGGAACTCATATAGGAAATGCCGTTCCTCCCAGATTGGGGTACATAATAGGAAAAAGTATCAAAGAACACATTGAGGGAATAACATGAGTGACCTATATAAACGTGAATACATAATAGAGATTGACCCAAAAATTTTAGAATTGTTGGGTCCGAGTTTATATACAAATATTTACTATGTATTAGCCGAATTGATTGCTAACGCATATGATGCTGATGCGTCTAATGTTTACATAATACAAAAAAATGATCGAATAATTGTCGAAGATGATGGTACAGGAATGTCGTATGAAAAGGGTGATATAGAGAAATATCTCAAAGTAGCTATCGAAACACGTACTACAAAAAAAGACTCCTATACCACAGGTAAAAATCGCAGAAAAATAGGACGTAAGGGTGTTGGTAAATTGGCGGCTCTTTCTGTTTCAGAAAGGGTTCTAGTCATGACGATGAGAGAAGGCGAAAAGTCCGGTTTTGTACTATCGCGACACGTTGGCAAAGATCATAAATTAACACCTTTGGGTGAAGACGAAATCAAATTCCATTGTCTTGATGCTGATGGAACTTCAATTGTAATGACCAATCCCCAATATGGATTACATAAATCTGCTAATGCGATTAAGAGAAATATGCTCAAGATATTTCCTCTGGTAAATTCGGATTTCAGAATTCATATCATAAAAGGCAAAAAAGAAATTTTAATTGATAACTTCGATAAAGAAATGATTAAGGATTTAGGAGGGCTAATAATTTTAGGTGGAGAATTCTATCATCTATCCGAATTTTTTGACTGTGGCTTTGTCGATAAAGTCAAGAAAGAAAAGCTTTTGATTTTAGATAAGTTTAAGAATTATTCTCTCTCTCTTAAGAACAAATCTGGTAAACGAAAAGAATATAACTTGCAAATAAAGGGTTGGATAGGCGCTTATAAAAGTACGCGAGGCAGAAAAAGCGATCCTGATGACTTCCCTGATAATTTCATTTCTTTATTATCGAATGGGAAACTTGGAGAATACAATATTTTACCCATCGTAGGGAAAAATAGACTAATAGAAGTCTATATAGTAGGTCAGCTACATATTGACCTATTTGAAGAAACTGAATTGTCAGATATGGCTCTCAGCAATCGCCAAGGATATAAAACAGATGACCCTAGGTACCAAAAAGTTATTTCTTATGTTAGAGATGTATTGCTCCCACGTATTACTGATATTCGATCGACTTTTGGTACTTTTGTAAAAGAAAAGAAAGAAAAAGAAAAACAGGAGCGGCAAAGAAGAGATGAGGAAGATTTAAGAAAAAAAGTTGAAGAATATAAGATTGCCGCATCGGGACAAGCAGCAGAAAAAATTGCAGGGAAATTACGCGGCAAAATGCCGGCAGGTGTTAGAGAAATAATTGAAAATGAAATGAATCTATTTCTCCCTATAGTTGGGATTAAGAAAAAAGTTGACTCTCAGAAAAAGCGAATTCTGATATGTCAAATAAAGAAGGATAAAGTATTATCTGATGTCATATACAAAATGCTATTGTTTAACGATGTTCCTGATTCAGATATTATCTATACTAACTGTGATAATGAAGAATGTCGGATTCCTAATCGGATGGATATTTACGAGTATTTACGTAATTTTTTTGTCGAGAGTTATTCTGATAAAAAAATATTTGTCATATATGTTACAAGTAATGATATGGCAAAAAAATGGGGAGCTGTGACAGAAGTCGGTGCTGGCTGGATAGCTCGGAGCAGGCATGAAATTTTTAATATTTATGCTCATAAACCACAGTCTCCACTTAACATACATATCGAATGGCAGACAAGCCGAAAAGTAAAAGATAATATAGTTATGGATAGGGTAGAATTCGATAAATTTATTGTTAAAATCAGGGATATCTGTAACGAGTTAGGATATCGCACAAAGGATAAAAAATCCAATGAGAGGGAGTTGTCTAGATATGTTTCTATGAAAACCAATTAGAGATTTTCTATCAATAAATAGGAAACCGTGGCAGATATATATAGTAAGGCAAAACGTAGTGACTTGATGTCGCGTGTTAAACATTCTCGAACCGCTCCCGAAGAAGTAGTTGCCCGTCTTTTGAAAAAACTCGGAATAAAATACCGTCGCAACGTAAAATCCTTACCAGGTCAACCTGACTTTGTCATAAGATCGAAAAATACGGTAATATTCGTTCACGGCTGTTTCTGGCACGACCATCCTAACTGTAAACTGGCCAGACGCCCGAAGACTAATAAAAAGTTCTGGCTTCGAAAAGCCATAGATAACAGAAGGCGTGATTTAAGAAAAAACCGTTTGCTACGAAAAGATGGTTGGCATATCGTAACTATCTGGCAATGTCGTCTTAAAAGACCAGAGCTTCTTTTAAAGCGTCTCGAAAGAATACTTCTTAATTCCTAAAATAAACCTCTTAATCCGTAAATATAATACATAGTTTTTTTGCCTTTTCGTGGCTCGATATTCGAAAACCCATCGCGCAGCGATACCACAGCTTTACACTTTACACTTTAAACTTCTAACTCCCTCATTCTTCATTATTTTAAAAATATCGCTATTTTTCTATTGAACATACAGAAACAAGGCGGTATAATAAGCCCAATTGGGGCTGACCCCCGGAAACAGATTGCGGAGAACTACGAACCATGAATAATAGACCAATAACAAATAAACTAATAAACCAAGTTACCAATAACCATTTGCCAATAACGAGTCACGAGCGACGGGAAACGGGCGACGTACTAAATATGCAAAACAAACCCAATTTCACCAGGTGTCCAAATGAATCTAACATTAGCTCAAATAACCAGTTACCATTTACCAGTAACCAATTACCATGACAAAAACAAACCCAATTCAAACCCAATCAAAGCCAATTTCTTGTCTCTTTTCGCCCTGCTCTTGTTGATATTTTTCAACATTAGCTGCTCGAAAAGACCTACCAGCGCCGTCTCTAAGCCGAATGAAAAAACCGAATCGAATCAGCAGGCACAGGAGCCGAATGAGAGCAAGCCGCCTCGTCCCGCCCCTATCAGGGGCGGGGCCCGGCCGGAGCATAAACACCCGGCCTTTACCGAGCGAATCGAAGAACGTGCGAAAATGGTTGCCACCCAGATAAAAGCCCGTGACGTCAACGACCCAAATGTGTTAAAGGCGATGCAAACCGTCCCACGGCATAGTTTTGTCGAGCACCCCAATAAAAATATCTGGAACACCAACCTGAAAAGGGCTTATGCAGACTATCCGCTGCCGATTGGTTTCGACCAGACGATAAGCCAGCCGTATATCGTTGCCTTTATGACCGAGGCCCTGCAAATCAAACCGGACGATAAAGTCCTCGAAATCGGGACCGGCTCCGGCTATCAGGCGGCGGTCTGTGCTGAAATTGCCCGGGAGGCCTATACAATTGAAATCGTTGAGCCACTCGCACAAAGGGCCGGAAAACTGCTCAAGGAGCTTGGCTATAAAAATGTCTTCGTTAAAGCTGGCGACGGCTATTTCGGCTGGCCTGATAAAGCGCCTTTTGATGCTATCATTGGCACAGCTGCAGCCGAACGCATCCCTGAGCCGCTCATCGAACAGTTAAAGCCGGGCGGAAGAATGATACTGCCCTATGGAACGGAGTTCGGCTTTCAATATCTGGTCTTGGTTACCAAGGATGAAAAAGGCGAACTCCACAAGAAAAACGTCCTGCCTGTCCGCTTTGTTCCTATGACCGGCGAAGTGCAAAAGAAGAAATAAACTTAGAAGTGGTGTGGCTTTTGGATTTTTTACATTTCCTCGCGATACGCATCACTAAAAAATAATACAAGAGAGGTGCTCTTTCTACGACTAAGAGATTAAGTGATTTCGATGAGTTCGATATCAAAAGTCAGGTTCTTCCCGGCAAGAGAATGGTTGGTATCCAACGTTACATCTGCTCCGGATATCTCCTTCACTACCACAACGACTGTCCGCCCGGCCCCGTCGGTCATCTGTATTTCTTCACCAACCTTGGGTTCCATATCCGCCGGAAACTGACTTCGATTAACAACCTGTACCTTTTCTTCCCGGTATTGACCGAAAGCTTTATCTGCTGATATCTCAACTTTTTTTGACTCGCCGGCGCTCATTCCTACTACAACCTCTTCAATGCCGGTGATTATACGATTTTCTCCGATAACAAATTGCAGAGGGTCTCGCTCTCTTGAATCAGCGAACACGGTGCCATCGTTTAATTTGCCTGTCATAGTGAATTTTGACGCTATCACCCGATTTTGCCTGAGCCATTACTTTATCCCTTCTTTTTTACATTATCACAACAAAGAAATACCCAGCACCATTCCGGCTGGATTTTCACAAGCCAGGCGAACCTTTTCCATAAAGTACGGCCCCGCTTCATTCCACTTCAATTCTAAAAAGCCCCGGCTATGATTATCAGTAGCGACGTCGGTCGCCTCGACTTGGACCAGAGTCGATTTGTCGGCCATAGCTGTTCGAACCGAAACTGCCTCTTCGACCACCACCTCTACGGTCATGTGTGCGTGGTTGTGCCTCATTAACTTTAATGCTGCAACCTTTCAAGTCTTTGTTGTTCATGCCCGTGATCGCCGCCTGGGCCTCTTTGCCCGATGGCATCGTTACGAATCCGAATCCTCTTGATTCACCACTGAACCTGTCTTTTACTATATTGACAGATTCGACCTGACCAAAAGGCTCGAAAGCCTGACGCAAATCATCTTCCGTGACCTCATGTGATAAGTTCCCTGCATAGATATTCATTTTACCTCCCTTGCTAATCTTTCAAACTCACTCATTACTTAAGCTGGGATTGAAGCTGATATTATTTCTAAAGTCGGCTATAGGTATGTAAGCTTTTTAAGTTATAGACACAGCATTTCCGCTGAAAGTGCTAAAGTTAATTCTTCAATTAGCTCATCAACAAGCAATCTTACCGGTACGATTTTATTACATCGCCAGGCATTTGAACCGGCAAAGACGAAAGATTCATCCATTTTTCCCTCTGCGGCATTTGCCAGAACTTTAGCTATGCAATACGGCGCTTTTGTGGGGTCACAGGTCTTAAGACACTGATATTTACACTCGAAAGGTATAGTTTTACCCTGTTTAATCTTTTCGACAAAACTGCTATTTATAACTCTTCCCGGCAATCCGACAGGACTTTCTATGATTGTTAGATCCTCAGCATTAGCATTTAAATAAGCCAGCTTGAAATTGTTATGGGCGTCACATTCATCAGTGCAGACAAAACGAGTTGCCATCTGGACCCCTGACGCACCTAATTTTAGAAAATGAGCAATGTCATCGCCATCAAAGATTCCTCCCGCGGCAATAACAGGTATAGCAGGTTCGAAGGAATCAGCAATTTTAATAGTTTCACTAATTATTTGTTCAAGACCAGCGGCGGTATTGTTTATAATGCTATCAGGGGAGTAGCCCAAATGACCACCAGCTTTGACACCTTCGACTACTACGGCATCCGGGAGTTTATTGAAATGGCTTTTCCATCTTTTGCAAATAATCTGAAAAGTCCTTGCCGAGGAAACAACAGGGACTAATTTAATATCTTTTCCGTTAAGATATTTTGGCAGACTCAGAGGTAATCCCGCTCCGGAAATTATCAAGTCTATATTTTCTTCGACTGCGGTCTTTACAAGGTTTTCATAATCGGAAAGGGCAACCATTATGTTTACGCCGATTATTCCGCTGCTGAGGCGCCTTGCTTTTCTGATTTCGTATCGTAAAGCTTCTTCATTCACTTTTTCGAATTCGGCATCCGGGAAATCTTCGTATTGCCCCAGCCCGGCACTGGCGATAACGCCGACACATCCGGTATTTGCAACTGCCGCAGCCAGATTTGCCCTCGATACCCTAACGCCCATTCCGCCTTGTATTATGGGTGGATAAATTTCCAGATTCCCTATATTAAGGGGCGGTAAGTGGTCCATATACATATTCACCTTGTTTAATAAAGGCCGGCAGAATAAGAGAAATGACGATAATGATAAGTATCAAAAACGCTACTTTCGGGCGTCGGTTCTGCTGTTTCGACGCTTTATTAAACAATCATTTCAATTTAACAATAAAGTTAATATACTGTTAATATCGGTTTAGCACAACAAATAGATTATTTTTTCAAGAAAACATAATCTGAAACTCCGGCTATTCGCGTTGAAAATCCATAGCAGGAGGAATTAAAAAAGGGCTGACTGAATGTTTTGGTTTAAGAAATGGCGGCGGCATCGAATTGCCGGCAGGTTATTTCCGGAGCAATGGTTGAAAATTATCAGGCGCAATGTCCCACTCTACGATTACCTGCCACCGGAGGATAAAGACGAGCTGCGGCGCCACATCCTTATCTTCCTTGCGGAAAAACGTTTTGAAGGCTGCGGCGGTCTAAAAATAACCGATGAGATAAAACTCACGATAGCCACACAGGCCTGTATATTGCTTCTGCACCGAGAAACCGATTACTATCCCGGCCTTTCGTCGATACTGGTATATCCTCATGCCTTTATAGCAAGCCGTATAGAACATCTGCCGTCCGGAGTAGTAGCCGAGGCTCCGCAGGTTCTTCTTGGCGAATCGTGGCATCGGGGTTCGGTCGTTCTTTCGTGGGATGACGTAAAGCACGGCGCCGCGGATATCAACGACGGCCACAACGTCGTTTTTCACGAATTCGCTCATCAAATCGACACTTCCGGCGGAAGAGGCGACAGCACTTCGGTACTTATCAGCCGCTCGAGCTATATTGCATGGGCGCGCGTGCTGGAAAAAGACTACAAGAAGCTCAAGCAGGAAAAAGCTCTGAATCGTCCGACCCTTTTAAACAAATATGGCACCGAAAATCCGGCAGAGTTCTTTGCTGTAGCAACAGAATTTTTTTTCGAAAGGCCAAAAGAATTGAAAAATGCTCATCCGGAACTTTATAACGAACTAAAGCGGTTTTATCAACAGGACCCCGCCGACTTCTTCTGATATAAGTTGCTGAGCTTGAACACATCTTGAAACAAAGGGAAATAATGTTATAATACCGCGCCAGAAAGTTCCATTACCGGAAAATCGGAACGATTAATCAGTTGTAAAAATGCTTATTTTTCTATCAGGAGATTTCTCGTGAAGAACCATCGCATCAGCAAAATAAAAAGGGCGCGGAAAAGCGGCTTTAGAGCACGTATGCGAACCAAAAACGGACGCAAAACACTAAGCAGAAAACGACGGGTAGGACGCTCGGTTAATACTGTTTAAGATTCATATATTACCCATTACAACCGAAGATTTCACAAAAACCTTGCGATTTCCCGGCTGATTTAATAAAAATACTTTTTATACAACCTTATATGGTCGGTTTGTTGTGATTTACTGATTTTGAGCAGTTTCTATCAATAAGAAAGGAGAAAGATTTATGAGAGCAAAATGGATGGTGGTTTCGGTAATCGCCCTGACGGCCTTCGGCTGTTCCCAAACGGATGAACCCAAAATTGAGTTAGTTGGAAATAAAAAATTCACCCTTGAGGTGGAAGATTTCAAGCTGACCAATGCAAAGGTGCAGGACCTCGAAGAAGCCAGCGGTGGAAAGGTCGTCGTGCTTCAGGATGAATACAGCCAGGCGGAGAAAACAATCCAGTTGAGCAAAGGCAACTATCAAATAACAGTCTTTGCACTGGGAACCTCTTTTGATGAGGATGCCTTTTATCTGTCCATTGGCGATACTTTTGAAGGGCGTTTATACCCGGAAAGTCCGGGCGAAATTCTGCCGACTCTTGATACTGTTCATTATACCCAGAAGGCTGACGGGCCCTGCAAAATATTGTTCACATACGCCGAGCCGAACGTCCTGCTCGACCACATTGAGTTTGTGCCGTAGGAAAAAACCAGCGGTATAATTGTCTATAAACAGATACGTTCAAGAATTATGCACCTGGTGACTTCTGCATCATACAAGCGCTGAGGCCGAATACGTTCTATATAGTTTTTTTTATATCAGCGCAACAAGTCAATTGGGCTTTTCCAATATCGGTATAAGGATTCGGATTAAATGATGCAATCCAAAAAAGCCGAACCGGCGAACCGTAGCGTGCTCCGTACCTTGACGATTGTTTTTATTGTGTGCTGCTGCGGCTGGTTCACAATGGAGCTGGAAATCCTCGGAGTAAGGGTGCTCTCTCCGTATTTCGGCAGTGCCGTGTACGTAGTAATGGGCAGCGTCATCGGTGTTTTCCTGCTCAGTCTTTCAGCCGGATATATGTTCGGCGGATGGCTTTCCAGAAAGGCCAACAGTAAGCTGTTGCTGGCGTTCAACCTTATCGCCGCCGGCGCTTGGCTGTGCGCTATGCCGTTTTTCACAGGGTCTGTATGCGATGGAATATTCAATATCGGTTTAGACGAGAAGTGGGGTTCTCTTATCGCTGCTATTATTTTGTTCGGCATACCGACTATGCTTATTGGAACCGTTTCGCCGACCGCGGTGCGCTGGCTAACGCAACGAGCAGGCGACTCGGGATTCAATACGGGCATGGTGCTTGCCTTTTCAACCGCGGCAAGCTTTGCCGGCTGTGTAGTAACCGCATTTTACCTCATAATTCTTTCGGTTCAACGCACGATTTTTGCATCCGGGATTGCCCTTGTTGCACTCGGCGGAGCGATTCTGTTACAGGCGGCCATTCAGGGCAGAAAGGGAACGAGCAATGATGTTGAGGG
>Ga0307422_1001997_pt1 | contig 10350 bp, 9 predicted proteins | sample SalMarWE160290MG_FD_202153 | JGI IMG/M metagenome (GOLD analysis project Ga0307422, IMG submission 202153) | Salt marsh sediment microbial communities from the Plum Island Ecosystem LTER, Massachusetts, United States - WE1602-90 | ecosystem: Environmental > Aquatic > Marine > Intertidal zone >...
AAGGGTTCGGAAACAATATCCGAACTTGTTCTACCATTGGGAGGTTGGCTTTTCCTGTTAAATCGTTTAGATTTGTACGACAAGAGCCGTATGACGGGAGACTGTCACGTACGGTTCTGAGAGAGGCTCGGGGTGAAATTCCCCTTGCCTACTCGACACCAAAAGCCTTGGCAGTAATATCATGCACAGTAAAATTACCTTATATTAACCTAAAGAAAGGGAAAGTTAAAATGAATAGTTTAAAATTATTATTAACATTTATTACGTTAACAATAACTTCATTGTTGTATGCTCAGGTTGGGAGAACCTATTCTGATGGTCATGGTGGACGAATTTTTTTCCCGTTTGGTGATATTTCATTTGCCGATGAAATTGTAAGCTTTAAAGTAGGTAACCCTGCTCCAATTGAAGGTTATGGTCCGCAGAATGTAGTTGGTATTCCGGATTATATTGGAGAATATGAAAAAAAATTCACGACACTAGGCTATGGTGGTGAATTGATTGTAAAATTTACCGATAATATACTTTATGATATTGACGGGCCGGATCTGTTTATTTTAGAGATTGGGCCGGTTATTGAACCTGTTGACGTATATATCTCAAAAGATGGAGATAATTGGATTTCTGTGGGAAGAACAGGCGGTGGAGTATCTGCGATAGATATTGCAAAATACGTGAAAAAGACGGATATTTTCAGATATGTTAAAATTATCGATATTAAGGATAATAAAAGTGGAAGATGGCCAGGGGCTGATATTGACGCAATTGGAGCAATTGGCTCAAGTATTAATTTTCAATTAAACAGTGCCGTTTTATTCAACTTTGGAGAATCTACCCTTGGTAACGATAAATCAGACCTTTATAAAATTGCGGATAAGATTAAAGAAATAAATGGTTTAACCATTATTGAAGGCCATACCGATAATATAGGTTCAGCAGAAAGTAATTTAAAACTTTCGGATGACCGGGCGAAAGCGATTAAAAATTTCTTTATCGACAGTTGTCTTGTAAATGGTGAAATGATTGAAACATATGCATTAGGCGAAAGTAATCCTGTAGCTGATAATAATACCGAAGAAGGCAGAGAAAAGAATAGAAGAGTAGAAATTATTGTTTTTCCTGACGCAAACCCTGTAAAAGATGATGTGGTGGGTGTTTGGAAAACTGTTAAACGCGGCGATATGCAAATTTACAGGTATGGAGATGTAATAGCCGGCTGGTATGAAAGTGATGGTGGTGAAATTCTTGGTAAATTAGTTGACGAACATACCATTCAGGGAAAATGGGTTGAGAATGGTTCGGCAAAAACATGCGATACCTATGTTTATGACAGAAATAACTGGGGAAACTTAATAATTGAATTTAATGAAGATTTTACACAATTTAATGCAAAATGGAGTTATTGTAATGAAGAACCAATAAATGGTGGATTTAGTGGCAAAAAAAAATAACACTACTGCCAATAAACAGGCCGTTCATTAATCAGACAAATCCTTAGGGAAATAGAAATATCACCTGAAAAATACATTGAACTACTTAAAGAAATACAATAAAATTCAGGGCGAATCCAATTATATTATTTCAACATTATAATTATTATCAACTTATTCAGTATTCAGGATCCTTGTCTCTGGCTTCATATGTTTTCGCTTATTTGCATATAAAAAGCTGTCGCCAGGGAGGCTTTTTTATCACTGTATCTTTCATCTGCCCTGCAACTATTGATGCTATTAACCTGCTTCCTTTTTTGCCGGCGCAGGTGTATCTCTTTTTTCTGTATGCATAGAATGATTAAAATTACCGGTAATACCCCAATAAATCCTGCTTATTTATTTCCTGTTAATTATATTTACGGAACAATTAATAAATGATCACAATGAATGTAAAACCATTATTATCGTTGATTTTTATCCTTTCATTTATTTTATGGCAAAATAATCCTTCGTTTGCCCGGGATGTCGATTCACTGGTAAATGAAATAGAGATATGGCCGGACGGTGTGGGTCCGGGATCCGATACGCTGACTATTGATGAAAATATTATCGTACGATCGGTTACCGGAACCTGTACCAGGAACCGGGCGGTTGAAAAGGTCACTGTTCCTACCATTACACCGGTAATTCCTGAAGAACCAAATGGCAGTGCCGTCATTATCTGTCCCGGTGGCGCCTATGCAAGGGTAGTTTATGATGTGGAAGGAATGGACATAGGAAGATGGCTGAATACCATTGGCATCACTGCATTTGTATTGAAATACAGGTTACCGGTCGATGACCATAGCAACAAAAAATATGTGCCTTTACAGGATGCCCGGAGAGCAGTGAGGTATGTAAAAGCAAACGCGGCTACCTGGCAGCTGGACACCAATAAAATTGGGATATCGGGTGCTTCAGCAGGAGGCCATGTAGCGAGCTCACTGGCTACAATGTACGATAAACAAGTGTATACCCCGGTTGATACGATCGATTCGATCAGTGCACGGCCGGAATTTATGTTTCTGCTTTACCCGGTTGTCAGTTTTGAAAGTAATATTACACATATCGGATCGCGGAACGCGCTTATAGGAAGCTCTCCTCCCCAGGATCTTATTGATGAATTTTCAGCAGAAAAAAATGTTACTGCCAACAGCCCCAAAACATTTCTGGCACATGCCAAAGATGATGGCGGTGTGAGTCCGCTAAACAGTGAAAGGCTATACCAGGCTTTGATTGATTCCGGTGTAGTGGCACAACTGAACCTGTTTGAAGACGGTGGCCATGGTGTGGGTATCTGCAAAGCGGTGGGCACTGATTTTGAAAATTGGCCCGATTACTGCACAAACTGGTTATACAGTATCGGGATGACCGAAGATACGGTAGAAATTATTGAAGAATCCTCCATAAGGGAATATACTGAAACTGCTTTAAACCAGTCAGGCTTTACAATATACCCGAATCCTGTTAGTGAAAGATCACAAGTGTTGTACCAGGTTGAATCAAAAAGTTTAATTTCTATTTCGGTCGTAAGTATTGAAGGCCGGGAGATCAGCCATTTGGTCAATGAAAATTAACAACCCGGATATTATACTGCTAACCTGCCTTCTGCATTATTCAATACCAAAGGGGTTTATTTTATCCGGTTTAAAAATGATTCATCAGTCAATGCCAGGAAGATCATAGTAGATTGATGTGCGAATTAAATTTCGGACTGTGCGCGATTATTTCCCAACCTGAATGTGCGGAGGGCAATCTCTTCTTTTAATGCCATAAGGTTGGTTTTTGGAACGAAAAGACAATTAATAATTAATATACCGGCACGAGTAGCAAACTCGCGCCAGCAAGGATTTTATTTGCACATTCACGAAAATTTTATAATCTTAGAGTTGATTTTTTTACTAAACCAAGCCTTCGATTATGAAAAAGTTATTCATTTTAGGATTTTTCCTTCATGCAATCTTTCTGATAAACACGAATGCACAGGATACCCTTTATTTGCAATCCGGCGAAAAAGTGATCGGATGGGTGGTGGAACAATCCGAAAAAGAAATAAAATACCGCATTACGAATACTGCAGATAGTCCGGTCATCGTACTTTCAGCAAGTAAGGTTAGCACCATTCATTACCGGAACGGGGATCTGTTGTCCGTTAGGAACCGGGCTATAAGAATGGATAACAGGACCGGCCTGAGCGTTGGATTGCTCTACTGGCCTGAAATAGGACTATTCAAAGCACAAGTGGATTATTTTATCATACCGGAGGTCAATATTTTGGTTAGCATATTGACTGAGGGTGAAGGAGGAGCGGCAGGTATTGCAGCAGGATCCTGCTGGTATATCAGTCCCTACACTTCCCCTGGGATAAGCCCCTTTACAGGCTTGCAACTGGGTGTGATCGACAGCGATTTCTTTCTGCAGTTGCCGGTAGGGATCAGCTATGCAGCTGACATCGGATTTGAAGGTAAATTTGTTCTGAATGCTTTATATGCTCCCCAAGAGAGTGTAATTCTTCCTCTTGCTGAACTTTCTCTGGGCTGGCGCTTTTAAGATGGTTAGTGCTCAAGGAAATATTAACGGTTTGCCGGCCGGAATACAAATCCGTGATATCGGAAGGACACGGATTGCAAATCTGCGCCAGGGGGATGTTTCAATAGAATACTACCTCACGATAGAATCATGCGGCAGCAGGGGCAGGTAACTATAGCGGTTTTTCCGGTATTGTTGAATTGAGCGGGATTTAAATTTGTGAGAGGTTTTAGTATTTTAATAAAAATTTGATTATAGTTCGTGAACTAAATACATGATATATTAATATGTTTAGTTCACAAAACAGTAAAAAAAATATTTTATTTGCCATTTACCAAAAAGACAGGACAGTCTTTCGCCTTAGAGATATTGCCTTATTAACAGGTGAAATAAATTTCCTGAATCTGAATAATAAAATGAATTATTACGTTAGAACCAACAAGTTACAAAACCCCCGAAAAGGAATTTATGCAAAATCTAATTTTGATCCTGAAGAACTTGCATGTATAGTTTATGTCCCATCATATATTTCATTAGAATATGTATTGCAAAAAGCCGGTGTTGTATTTCAATATGATTCGAGGATCACAGTGGTAAGTTATTTAAGCAGAAATATTGAAATAGAAAACAAGGAATATATTTTTAGAAAAATCAAGGGTGAAATTCTTACGAACCCAACAGGAATTGAGAGAAGAGATAAGCATGTAAATATAGCAACGGCAGAGAGAGCATTTTTAGACATTCTTTATTTAAACAAAGATTATTTTTTTGATAACCTCAACCCTTTAAAAAAACGGGTTGTATTTAAACTTTTGCCCCAGTATCAATCAAAAGCATTGACTGCCCGGGTAGAAAAAAACTTAGGTTATGATTGACTTAAACAAACACAGATTTTACCTTGTCAGGATACTTAAAGATATATACTCAGACATTGAACTTGCTAACAACCTTGGTTTTAAAGGTGGAACAGCGTTAATGCTTTTTTATGACTTACCGAGGATTTCTGTTGACCCCGATTTCAATTTGATTGATTCGGGGAATGAAAACATTTGTGCGCAATAAATTACGAACAGAAGTTATTGGATTATTAAAGTTTTACAAAGATTTCCCTATTCTGAAATAGGCAATACAAATTCGCATGGGGTCAGATTGTGCGTACACGATACAAACGCGAAATGCGCACGAGTCAGGGTATATTTTTAGAATAATTTAAAATATAAATTGTATTTTCGGGGCCGGGTCAACCTGGCTGATCGGAAATGAATGAATTGAAAGAATATCATTAATATTTGCCGTTAGTCATGGGACCTGTTACCCGTTACAAAGAATTAATCAATAAATACTTTGATGGGGATCTGCTGATGTGTTGGTGAATCTCAATCAACAAAATAAAAATGATCGGTATCCATATGAATTTAAAAGAGAGCATGATGAGAAATCTGACTATGATTATACTGGGATCGCTGATCCTGCCGGTATTGGTACTGACCGGATGCAGGACAAATAAAGCGGGTTTGGAAAATGGTAAGCCCATAGACCGGTTTGACCTGGTGAACAGGCATAAGGTGGTGCTGCATGAGGCCGACCCGCTTTCTCCCATGACGGTTGGCAACGGCGACTTTGCCTTCACTGCCGATATCACCGGTATGCAGACCCTGGAGGATCATTATTATCAACATGGTATTCCGCTGGAAACACGAACGACCTGGGCATGGCATTCCTTCCCGAATACGGAGGGGTTTCAACTTGAAGATGCCATGAAGGAGACTGATTTTCACGGCCGGCCGGTGGCTTATGCCAGCCTTCAGAAAACCCCGGCAGGTGATTATTTCCGGAAAAACCCGCATCCCATATCCATGGGACAGATCAGTATGGTGGGAGAGGACAACCAAGCCCTGGAACGCGAAATGATCAGGGACATCAATCAGGAATTGGATTTATGGAAAGGGCTGGTCACCAGTCAATATACAGTAAACGGGAAGCAGGTCACAGTGGAAACGGTCAGTCACCCGCAACAGAGCCTGGTGGCGTTCAAAATCAAATCGGGTCTGTTAAGTACAGGAAGACTAAAACCGGCATTCCGGTTTCCCTATTCGTACGATTTTTCAAAAAAGAATAAGCCCGCGTTTGACTGGAGCAAACCGGACCGGCACAGGACGGAAGTTATTGAACAGGATACGAACATGATCCTGCTTGAGCGTACCATCGATACCAGCCGGTATGTTGTATGCATCAGGTGGGAGGGGGCCGGAACATGGCAAAAAAATGCATCGCATGAGTTTACACTTGACTGTACAGGGACGGACAGCCTGCTGTTGGTTTGCGCTTTTCTACCTGCACCGGAAAATAGGAGTTTCCCTTCATTTGAAGAAACAAAGGATGCCAGTGCCCGGTCGTGGAAGGAATACTGGACCAACGGCGGAGCCGTGGACATGAGCGGTAGTAACGATCCCCGGTCACATGAACTGGAACGGCGGATCGTGTTGTCGCAATACCTTGTGAAAGTAAATTATGCAGGCTCGTTCCCTCCTCAGGAATCCGGGCTGACACATATCAGCTGGTACGGAAAGCACAATTCGGAAGTGTACTGGATCCATGCGGCCCAGTTTTATCAATGGAACCATACCGAATTGCTGGAAAAAGGCCTGCAATGGTACAGGAAGATCTTACCGGTAGCTATGGCCGATGCAAAAAGCAAGGGATTTGAAGGGGCACGCTGGCCGAAAATGTCCGGAATCAACGGACGGCTGAGCCCGGGAGGGATAAACCCGTTTATCATCTGGAACCACCCCAATCCCATTTACCTTTCGGAACTGGTATACCGTGCAAATCCCGGTCCCGAAACACTGGATGAGTACAAAGATATTGTTTTTGAATCGGCAAGGTTCCTGGCTTCATATGCCTGGTACGATGATCAAAGCGGACGGTATATTTTGGGCCCGCCCATAAAAAGTGTAAATGAAAGCACGGAGGAAAACACTACCATGAACCCTACGTTCGAGCTTACGCAGTGGTATTACGGGCTGAAGGTGGCACAAGAATGGCGTGAACGGCTAAACATGGAAAGGGATTCTCTTTGGGATGATATTCTGGATAAACTGGCACGGCCGACTGTTCAGAATGGAAAATATGTTGAGCTGGAATCGGATCCGGCTATGTATGACCGGGAAGGTAATTTTTCATCGGCCATGTTGATGGCACTGGGTTACCTGCCAAAAACCCCGATGATCGATAAAAAGCTCATGCACAATACTTTTGAGGCCATTATGGAGCGGAACGGCCTAAACAGCTTTGTCAGCTGGAGCATGGGAAAAGGGGCGCTGACAGCAGCACGGCTCGGGGATCCGCAAACTGCCGTTGATATTGTTTGTAATGACGCACCCAAAGCAAGATTTTCCAAAACAGGTTATGTTCAGCGACCAAAAGAAGGTATCGGTAATCCGGCATACCTGCCGGTAAACGGTTCTTTCCTGGCAGCCGTAGGGCTTATGGCTGCAGGCTGGGATGGAGCCCCGGAGGAGCATACGCCGTGTTTCCCTAAGAATGGCAAATGGAATGTGCGGGTTGAGAACCTGCAAAGACTTCCATGATCGGACAGGCCGGATCTGCAGGTTAAAAATTCGACCTTCTTTTTTTTTCAGGCAGTTTTTAACAGCAAAACAGTTTAGGATTAAGCGTCGGGAAAATTAGCGTAGTGTCCGTTAATAGAGTTGGCAACTCGTGCCAGCAAGTCATATTGCTATTTTACAGATCCACTTTTAAACTTAACATGAGGATGACATCCTGAGGGGTTTGGGTATGTGTCAGACGCCATACGCCGTCTATCCTCATTAACCTGAGTATGTTCTCAATGCCAATACCGGCTTCAATATAAGGGCCGTTTAATGATGATAATCCAGCAGGAAAAAGCATCACTTCTTCATGGTCGTATTGTAATCTCCCGTATACAGCCTGGCCGTATAATACTTCCCGTAAATTCAATCGTTTTAGAAAAGGTATTTTGTTAAAGAAAAATCCCATAAAATGCTGTTCAACCAGGATCCGGATATATTCATCGCTGACAAATTCGTAATACCCCATGCGATTCAGGGCATATCTGTCATAAGCATAGGTTTCATTCCCTTTATGAAGTTCCAGCAATGGATAAGGTAATCTGCCGAAGATCTTGCCGCCTTCGGCTATGTATACCAGTTTGGACCGAATCTGGGTCGGACCGAATTAAAACGCTCATTATCTGTTAAATAACATGATTTTTACCTCATTTAAAGGCCTTAGAGGGTTGTTTTTAGGGGTAAAATGGTACCTTTAAGAAAAAATATTGATTCTATTGGATGTTTAGTAATTCCTTAGAGGGTTGTTTTTGACCCCAAAAACGAGGTTCTAAGCCCTTTAAATAGCTTATTTTGAGGCCTTATGTATTGATAATAAATATATTAATCCGGTCCGACCCGGTTTTTACGGACCCGGTTTTTACGGTTTTTATTAAAGCTTTAACAGATATGTTAAAGGCCAAAGATGGCGATTTTTTTATTTCTGATTGGCTGAGAAACCGCAATACTGTTGAATATTTGGGAATTTGGGAGCGGGTTCATAACCCGGATTTTAATTATGGCGAATTCGCCATAATTAAAAGTCAGGCGGGGTTAAACAGCTATAAGATCAGATTACCATCGGACAAATGCGGATACTTTTGCAAACCGATGCCGATAGGGCTTTGAAACAAGGAGGTGCTGATGAATAAGAATATATACAATTTTACAGCAGGCGAACTAATAAAAATACTTCAACAATACCCCGAAGATATGCCGGTAGTGGTAAGTGGTTACGAAAACGGCTACGAAAATTTTTACCACCCGTTGGTAAAAAAAGTAAAACACCTAGCCGAAAACCCCTATTGGGATGGCCAGTTTCAACTTGACGATAATGGTAAAGAAGTGCTGCTTTTAGAAAGGGAGGTGAGGAATGACTGAGTGGAGGGAAGCAACTTTAGTAGAAATTGCAGAAATTGAAATAGGGCAATCTCCAAGTGGAGAAACCTGTAATACAATTGGCAATGGTATTGCTTTGTTAAATGGTCCAACTGAATTTGGAATCAAAAATCCAACACCAGTTCAATACACAACAGATTCAAAATGTGAATGTAAACCTTTAGATGTCCTTTTTTGTGTGAGAGGTTCAACAACGGGTAGAATGAACTGGGCTGATAAGGTTTATTCAATTGGTCAAGGTATAGCCGCAATACGACACAAAGAAGGAAATGAATATAGATATTTTCTGAAAGGAATAATTGACTATAATTTAGATTTATTGCTTTCAAGTGCAACAGGCTCTACATTTCCAAATGTTACAAGGAGTCAAATTGAAGGAATTGAGATTAATCTTCCCCCACTCCCCCAACAACATGCCATAGCCTCCGTCCTTTCCAGCTTAGATGATAAAATAGACCTGCTCCACCGCCAGAACAAAACTTCGGAGGAAATGGCTGAACCGCTTTATAGGCAGTGGTTTGTGGTGGAAGCGAGTGAGGAGTGGAAAATTGGAAAGTTAGGTGATGAATTTGATTTTACTATGGGAGCTTCGCCACCCGGAAAAAGTTATAATAAAAATGGAGAAGGTATTCCAATGTATCAAGGTAATGCAGACTTTGGTTTCCGTTTTCCAACAAACAGAATTTTACAACTGAACCCAAAAGATTTGCTGAAAAATATGATACGTTAATTAGTGTAAGAGCACCTGTTGGAGAACAAAATATGGCTGATGAAAGATGTTGTATTGGCCGAGGCGTTTCAGCATTTAGATATAAACATGATAATTCATTTTATACTTATACCTATTACAAGATGAAATCATTGATGGATGATATAAAGCAATTTAATGAAACAGGAACTGTTTTTGGATCAATAAGTAAAACAGACTTTGAAAATATCGAAATCTCTATTCCCTGTAAATTGATTATTAGAAAATTTCAAAAAGAAGCAAAACCTTTAGACGACAAAATAATTCTAAATACAAAACAAATCCACCCCCTCGAAAAACTACGGGACACATTATTGCCGAAGTTGATGAATGGGGAGGTAAGAGTGAAATTTGATGGATAAATACCAAAATACATACCGAATAAAATCACACAGAATGCCCCAATGGGATTATTCGGGAAATGGTATTTATTTTATAACATTGGTAACACATAACCGGGAATGTAATCTGGGTGTAATTGTTAATGGAGAAATGATATTATCTGCATTTGGAAAAATCGTTGACATCGAATGGAATAAATCATTTAAAATTCGCTATGAATTGTTTTTGGATGAATATATCATCATGCCAAATCATGTGCACGCCATTGTTA
>Ga0307422_1001998_pt1 | contig 10347 bp, 6 predicted proteins | sample SalMarWE160290MG_FD_202153 | JGI IMG/M metagenome (GOLD analysis project Ga0307422, IMG submission 202153) | Salt marsh sediment microbial communities from the Plum Island Ecosystem LTER, Massachusetts, United States - WE1602-90 | ecosystem: Environmental > Aquatic > Marine > Intertidal zone >...
CGGACCACCCGGAGTGAAATTGGCCAATTTGAACAAAGAGTTGAGGATATGCAGGTTGGCAGGATAGAATTTGAGCTGGCCCAGTACTACTACCAGCAGGGCAGCTGGGAGGGCATTCAACCCTTCATCGAGCAATGGGGCAACCTCCACGGGTGGCGGATTATACTGACCGATAATCAGGGCACGGTGATTGCTGATTCGCAGGGAGACCTCTTGGGAGAGCCGTACCAGGCTGATGCGCCGGGCAGGGTCATATCATTTCTGTGGGGAGGGGACGCCATCGGCACCCTTTACACCAGCCCGGAACTGCTGCCCAGAGCCGGCTTTAGTCAACCACCCCCTCCTTCAGCACCGGTACTTTACCTGGCAATAGGCCGCTTCTTCATCTGGGGGGGACTGGTGGCGGTGGCTATTGCCGTGGCACTGGCTTTCTTCCTGTCACGGCGGACTCTAGCACCGATAAAAGCCCTTACCCTGGCATCGGAACGGCTGGGGCGGGGAGACTTTTCCCAGAGAGTGCAGATTAAGGACAAAGGTGAACTGGGAGAACTGGCACAGACCTTTAACTCCATGGCCGGTGACCTGGAGCGCGCCGAAAAGCTGCGGAAGAATATGGTGGCTGACGTTGCCCACGAACTCAGAACCCCCCTCTCCAATATCCAGGGTTATATGGAAGCACTCCGTGACGGTATGATGAAACCGGATAAAGAGAACATTAATTCCCTCTACGAAGAGGCATCGCTGCTGTCACGGCTGGTTGATGACCTGCAGGAACTGAGCCTGGCTGAGGCCGGCGAACTGAAGCTGGTGCGCCAGCCGGAAGACATCGGGGAGCTAATCAGGCAGGCGGCAGCGGCGGTGGAAGCCCAGGAGAAGACAAAAGGGCTGTCGCTGGCCGTGGAACTGCCCGAAAAGCTGCCGCCGGTGAATATTGACTCGCGCCGCATCGGCGAGGTGCTGCGTAATCTCCTGGAAAATGCGGCGGCGCACACCAGCCAGGGAGACACCATCACGGTGGCGGCTAAACAGCGGGACAAGCTGGTAGAGGTAAGCGTGACCGATACCGGCGAGGGTATCCCGGCTGAAGAGCTGCCCAATATCTTTGAGCGTTTCTACCGGGTGGACAAGTCCCGCACCAGGGCCACCGGCGGCAGCGGCCTGGGGCTGACCATCGCCAAACGGCTGGTGGAGGCCCACGGCGGCAGGATTGAAGTCCAGAGTGAAGCGGGAAAGGGCAGCCGCTTTGCCTTCACCATCCCTGTTGCGGAATAGCCCTCCCGGGCTAACTCCTCGTCCTGACGATGAAGACCAGCAGGGCAATAACTAGGACAGCGGCAACGCCGATAACTATCCCTATTATGTAGGCTGGAATTATCGTTGCCGGTTCGATTACAACAGGTGTGGGTTGGGATGGCAGTATTTCCGAAGGGGCGTCTTCAGTGGTAAAAGCGTTATCACCCCACTCGCTATAACTGTCAGTGCTGACGGCTCTCACCTTCCAGAAGTAGCTGGTGGAATACTCAAGGTCCAAGTCGCAGTTCCAGGCATCGCTGGTCAGGGCATCAGCCCCGGAAAAGACAACCACCACATCGGTAAAGCCGCTATCCCTGGCTAGGACAAACTCGTAGCCGGTAGCCCCGTCAGCTGATTCCCAGCTAAACGCCGGCCTTACCGACACGTCGTTAGCGCCGGGCAGCGGAGATACTCCGCCAGTTGCCACCAGGGGCGACCATTCGTCTATGCCGAGGGGAGAAGCGAACGAATATACCGCCGACCACAAACCCTCTATCGGCTCAATAACCCTGACCCGCCAGTAATAGCTGGTGCCGCTGGCAAGCTGCACCGGGTTATCGCCCTCGGTAGCAATTATGGCGGTATAAACGGTGGTTGCCGACCATATCTCCCGAGTGGCATCGGCATCTGAATAAATAGCCACCTCATATTCTCTCGCCCCGGCTATCTCCTCCCACTGTAAAGTGAGCCTGCTGATATAGCCGGCACCATCAATAATTATTATATCTCCCTCCTGGGGCGCAGCGGGAGTCGGCCCCAGCTTACACAGGGTATCCCGAAAACGATAGATAATCTGGTTAGCCGTATCTATAGCCCAGAGTTGGTTTTGCTCGGCATCCCCGGCCAGCTTGAGATAGGGCAGAGTGGGTAAAAGCGTGGTGGGGTCAAAGGCGGCACCGGCGGGCAGCCCCCGGTTTACCAGGTCAAACTCGACCTCGGCAGGGTCGGCGGTGGTCGGGTTCACCGAACGGACTACGCCACCGCTGGCGCCGTTAGCTGGCTCCAGCCTCAGGGCGTAGAGAGTCCCTTCCTCACCAACAGCCAGACCCGCGATGCGCTGTCCCCCACCCAGCCCGGTGATAGCCTCGTCAATCTGCTCCCAGTCATCAGAAACACCGATAGTCCAGCGCCAGATTCCCTCGTCGGAGACATTGGTTGCGGCATAGATGATGCCATTCGCCTCAAAATTGGCATCAGCCACCACTTGGACGTCGCCGGTGCCGCTGCCGATGACATCACGGACTCGGCTGAAGCTGGCACCGCCATCGGTGGAATAAGCCACCTTCCCGTTTCTGCCACCAATGAGAATGGTCTCCTCACCGGCAAGAAACAACATGTTTATATCAGCTATATAGGTATCCCCCTGGCTCTTCCAGAGGCGACCTTCCTGGGTGCCCTTCTTAATAACGCCGTCGGCCAGGGCAATATAAACGGTTTCCTCATCTTCAACCACCATATCAATCACCGCCCCCGGCGCCCTACGCCAGCCCCAAGAGCTGCCCCCGTCGTGTGATACCGCCATCAGAGTCCCCCCCACCTCAGCCGCGTAAATAGTATCGTCATCATCGTAATCGGAGCTTAACCTCAAAATAACAGCGTCGGTAGCGGTATCCAGGGTAAGCACCCGATGCCAGTACCGACCCAACCGGTCGCTGGTGCTGCGCCAGATGCCTTCCGGTCCGGAAGAACTATAGGTGGTCACAAAAAGGCTTTCACTATCAGGCGCCGAGACCACATCAGCGATTATAATCTCCGTATCTATAAGCCCCAACTGCCGCCATTTATCACCACCGTCCACACTGGCCGAAAAGGCGCTCTCGTCCAAGGCAGCGCCGCCGGTCTTGCCGGTACCGCAGTAGGCTATCTGGCCGTCATGGCTCCAGCCCAATTTGGCATTACCCGGGCCGGTGGGCGGCACGGTAGCCAGTTCCCAAGTCGTAGCGGCATTGAAAGGCCCGGTAGCCCGCCACACCTGGACCGTACCGGTACCGGTGGGGCTGACATCGCCGGCAAGAAGCACCCCAGAAGAGGTTGTCCCGTGGTAGGCGATGCTGCTGATATCAATGGGATTAACACCATCAACATCCAGCCGAACCACAAGGGTATCCTCAAGAAAGTAGACATTATCGTCGGCATCCGGCTCCCGGTCGTAGCTGACAAAGAGCCACCGGGACGATTGCTGAAGGCTGGAATAGTTGGAAGGCAGCGCCAGGGAGGAGGCAAAGGAGACGCCGATAGCGTCACCAGCGCCGGCAATCTCCACCGGATAGGGCGGAGTGGGAAACCCGGGCAGTTCGTTCCACAGGGTAGTTCCCGCCTCGGTATCACGCTTACCAATGCACAAATAGGTCTTATTCTCATAGCCGGTAACATCGCCGCCGGTAGAAGCCACCACCAGCAGGGTCATATCATCGGGATAGCCAGGGGAATAGACCAGCGCCGAAACTTCACCACCGGTGGCTGGATTTAGCGGGTCCGGGTCAACAGATAGCCCCTGATTCTGCCAGGGTGTCCAATATTTCCCTATCTGATAAACCCAGACCTGGCCCGAGGTGGTGCCATCACCCCAGTCCGCAGTGCCGATGGCAATCTCCCAAAACGATTTACTGCCCTGAGCATATCCTTTGGAGATAGCTATCGCCTGAATATCACCCTGCAGAGTGGGGACACCGGTATCAGCCCAGTTTATGCCGCCGTCGGTGGATAAATAGACGCTGCCGCCATTATCGGTAACCACCACCACGATGCCGGGCTTATCGGGGGCAAGGGCAATCTTACTGGCAGGTAAGCCAGCGCCCTTGCTTTCCAATTTGTCGGTGATATCTTCCCAGATTACCCCACCGTTCAGTGAGCGGTAGACTCTGGAGTTTGGGCTGTCTACAGCGTAAAGGACGCCGTTACTGCCGATGGCGATTTCGCTGACCTCAGAGGGACTGACAACAACGTTACCGCTGGTTCCCGGTTTGTCCACCTCTACCCATTTTAGGGCCGAGTCTGCCTGCGCTGGTAGCGGGGAAAACAAGACAAAAAGCAGTAACAGCGCCAGTAGCCCACAGAAGTTGTTTATTCTCATAGTCGGGCTTCATTATACCAGCGAAATGTTAATTTCCTGTTAATCACAATTTGCCCGGCTTTAATGCCATGCGGCTTAACGAGTTCTTAACAATTTTCTGCCATACTGTGGGTCAGAAGTGTTTTGTAAGCCACTACCCGTTTCTAAAAACAAAAAGTATAGGTGAAATAACAATGAAGCTATTAAAGATATTACTGATAACCCTGGTACTGTGCAGTGTCAGTATTCTCTCATTAAGCTGTACTTCTGAATCAGAGTCAGCATCAGAGCAACAGGTAGCAACCGTGCAGCGAGGCGACCTGACCGTGGATATCACCGCCAGCGGTAATCTGGCCTTGTCCCGCATGGAAGACCTCGCCTTTGACATTCCGGGGAGGGCGGAAGCAATCACGGTGGAAGAAATCCTGGTGGAAGGGGGCGATTCCGTGGAAGAGGGACAGTTGCTGGCGAGACTGGACACGTCAGAATGGGATGATATGCTGACCAATCTGGAGCTTGACCTGCTTCAGGCAGAGATAAACCTAGAAAACGCTGAACTTTCCCTGGATAAGGCGGAGGCGGAAACGGTCACCCTTATTACCGGGGACATTGTATATGCCACCAACTTTGACGACGAGGAAATAGACATACTGGAGCTAAGGCTTGTACTCGCCGAAGCCCGACTTGAGAATGCCCAGAAGGTGCTGGAGGAAGCCATGGAGAAAAGCCCTGAGGTTATTGCTCCCTTTGATGGTTTCATCACCAAGGTAAACGTTGAGGGTGGTGACGAGGTACTGCCGGGCACGGTGGCCGTGCAGCTTGCCGACCCCAACAAGTTTGAAGCCGATATCTTGGTCAGCGAGATGGACATTTTTCAGCTAAAGCTGGGGGGAGATGCCACCGTGCAGATAGATGCTATGACAACGCTCACCATTCCGGCCAAAGTTACTCACATCTCACCGACGGCCACCATTCAGTCGGGGGTGGTGAACTACTACGTTAAGGTAGAGCTGGAGCCGCTGGAAGCGCTGATGCAGGAACGGCAAGAGGCCATGCCGGATATTTCGTCCGGCGAGCTTCCCGAACCAATCAAACAGGCAATTGAAGAGGGCCAGATGACCCAGGAAGAGGCCGAGGCAATGCTGGAGCAGATGCAGCAGCAGATGCAGCAGGCGCTGGAAGAGCAGCAAGCCGCATTTGAAAACTTTCAGCTCCGGGAAGGCCTCACCGTTACCGTGAGCATAATAATAGAAGAGGCAACCGATGTGCTGCTGGTACTCAACGGGGTGATTATTACCCAGGGATGGCAAAGCTACGTTCAGGTACTGTCAGCGGATGGCACCATTGAAGAACGCGCCGTAACGACCGGCATCAGCAACTGGCAGTACACCGAGGTAACCGAAGGGCTAAGCGAAGGCGAACAGGTGGTCGTTACCCAGGGCACGGTTTCTACCACAACAACCCAGCAAGGAGGACCCCCAGGTGGAATGATGATACCGGGAATGGGGCCACCCCGATGATTAATTTGCAGGATATAGGCAAAGTCTACCCTATGGGCAAGAGAGAGCTGGAGGTGCTCAGGGGGGTAACCCTGACCATTGACAAGGGCGAACTGGTGGCGATTATGGGACCCTCCGGCTCGGGGAAGACGACGCTGCTCAACCTTATCGGCTGCCTGGATAAACCGACTTCGGGCAGTTACTACTTAGATGATAGAGAGGTCAGCCGCCTCAGCAGCGGCGAACTGGCCAAGGTCAGGGGACAGAAGATTGGCTTTGTCTTTCAGACCTTTAATCTGCTGCCCCGGCTTTCGGCACTGGCCAATGTTGAGCTTGGACTAAGGTATTCCGGCGGAGGTGACCGTCACCGTACTATAGAAGCACTGGCTAAGGTCGGACTCTCCGAGCGGGCTACTCACCGTCCTACCGAGCTTTCGGGTGGAGAGCAGCAAAGAGTCGCCATCGCCCGGGCGCTGGTTAAGAACCCGCCCCTGATTTTAGCCGACGAGCCTACCGGCAACCTGGACAGCCGCTCCGGCGAGGAGATAATCTCCATCCTCACTGCCTTGCACGCCGAGAAGGGCATTACCCTGCTCATGATAACCCATGATGCCAACATCGCCCACCACTGCCAGCGCATAATACACATCAAGGACGGCCAGGTGGAGGCGGAGGAGAAGCTATGAAGAAGTGGTTTGAGCCTTTATCCACGGCCTGGGGTGGGGTGGTCACGCACAAGCTGCGCAGCTTTTTGACCATCCTGGGGATTGTTATTGGTGTAGCCGCTGTGATTAGTCTGATGTCAATCGGAAAAGGGGCTACAGAAGATATCCTATCACGCATCGGAAGTATGGGGTCAGACCTCGTTACCATCAGCCCCGGGGCGAGCGTTGGTTTTGGCGGGGTCAGGAGTGTCGGCGGCAGCGCCCAAACCCTGACTATGGAAGATGCCGAGGCAATAGCCGAGCAGGTCCCCTACATATCGGCAGTAGCTCCTTATTACTCGAGCAACCTACAACTGGTGGTCAGCGGTGAGAACATGAATGCCTCGGTCACTGGCACAACCCTAGAGTATATGGATGTGAATAATCTGGAGATTGCCAGTGGTGCCTTCTTCGCTGAATATGATTATCAGCGCGGCGCCAAGGTAGCCGTGCTGGGCTCCAACGTAAAAGAGACGCTCTTTGGCGATACCGACCCGATAGGGCAACAGATGCGAATGGGTGGCAACATTGTCCGCATTGTCGGTGTTCTGGAGAGCAATGAAGCGATGATGGGGGGGCCTGATGACGCTATCTTTATCCCGCTGACGGCTATGCAACAGATGGTCGCCCAGCCGAGGACCGCCCAGGGCGAGCGTGTGGTATCATCCATATCGCTGACGGTAAGCGACGAAGGGAAAGCTGATTACGTCGTTGAGGAGATCACCACCCTGCTCCACTCCCGCCATAGGCTTGGTTCCCTCGACGATGACGACTTTAATATTATGTCCATGCAGGAGATAGCCGAAACCATCTCTGCAGCGACCGGCACCATGACCCTTCTGCTGGGGGCCATTGCCGCCATCTCGCTGCTGGTAGGGGGCATTGGGGTGATGAACATAATGCTGGTATCGGTGCTGGAGAGGACGAGGGAGATAGGCATCCGCAAGGCGCTGGGAGCCAGAGAGCATGATATCTGGATTCAGTTCCTGATTGAAGCCGCCCTTCTCACTCTAGCCGGAGGTATCATCGGGGTGATAATAGGCTGGCTGGTTGCCTATTTTGTGAACAGCACGGGACTGATGACAACCGTAGTTACCGCTGATATAGTTATACTTGCTGTTTCGGTCTCGGTTGGCATTGGTCTGTTCTTTGGCTTTTATCCCGCTTGGAATGCCTCTCGCCTTAACCCAATCGAAGCACTCAGGTCTGAGTAGGGGCAAGGATCGCCCTTAATTATTCAAAACGGCGGTGGAGCCGGGGTAACAATAGGTAGAACTTTTGAACTGGTTTTCAGCCTGACTATTTAACACCCTAGCTCTCGCCGCAGATAATTCTACCAACAAATAGTGCGGCCTGCAACTCGCCAGCAATCTCGCATTACGTTATGGGAAGCCCGTAAGGTAACAATCAGATGAATTGTTTGACAGACCCTGTGCGAACTGAGTAAGCTTAATAACAGAGGAGACTACTGTTTGAAGCCATGAGTTGGATAGACATAGTTAAGCTGATAGTAAGTATAGTCGCCTGCGAAGGCGCGGGCGGCATCGGTGCAATTTTCACGACACCCGCAATCCCAACCTGGTATAAGGGCCTAAAGAAACCAGCCTTTACTCCCCCTAACTCTGTCTTCGGACCCGTCTGGATCACTCTTTACCTTTTGATGGGTATAGCCGTTTTCTTGGTCTGGCGGGAAGGACTAAGTCAAGAAGGCGTGATAGTAGCTTTTATAGTATTCTGGGTTCAGCTAGTCCTGAACATCCTGTGGTCGGTAATCTTCTTTGGGCTTAAGTCCCTTCTCGGTGGAATGGTTGTGATTCTTCTACTTTGGATAGCCATACTAGTCAACATCATTTTGTTCTTTGGCGTGTCGCCCATCGCCGGCGGGCTTCTTATTCCATATATAATCTGGGTTAGCATTGCAGCCAATCTGAACGTGCAGGTCTGGAAACTGAACCGATAAGCAGCCCCAAGTGTCAATTTGCAAGAATAAGGGGTCAAGGTGAGAGGCTGAGAAATCAGCCTCTTTTTGTTCCTCAAGATAAAAGTCTGGCTTAATGTTTAGCGATTTAACAGTGTGGTAATTAACGGCTGCTAACCGCTAGGTTGTTGGTTCGAGTCCAACTCGGGGAGCCAACTAGTTTATAGACATGCTGTAGTTACCTGTGGCTTTGCAAGGTACCTGCTAAGTCGATGAAAGCTGACAGCGCTCTATTTGAGTCCCAGCTGTTTCTGAATTTCTCTACACCTTTGCGAATCGAATATTAGACTTTCGAGTTCATCTTTATTGGGCCACACAGCATCTGGGTTATTAGTTCTTATGTTGACATATGCTGCCAATGCCCTGCGTGTAATGTTTTGGAGCTGCCAAACCGCCCTCGGCATGTGCTTAATAACCTCGGCTACAGGTTTCGTTTTGAGCTCTGGGAAAAAGTCCCGCAAAGATTTAGCTATACTTTCATATTGGTCTGTACGTCTACCATGAACAATAGCATTTCTCAACTTATAACCAGAGGAAACCTGATTAAACAGTTGTTGTCGTTCACTGTCTTTTGTGCCCAATAATGTCGCAACATACGTGGCTAGTCGATATCTTAGTTCATCATTTGCCGGGAGGAATAGAGCTTCTAGCGCCACAATAAGGTCCACTACACTTTGTTCAAGTTGCATAGCGCGGAAGCTATTAGCGAATCTATCCACTGCACTGAGGAAGAATTGAGACTCCTGTGTATCTTTCTGACAGATGAGTTTATAACATGAGCGTATTTTACTGATTTCCTTCCGTTTTATGAGGTGAGTGTTACTTATTGATAGCCCCTTAGTATCCTCTATCTCCTCATAATCTATAGGTAGCAGTGGGAATGAGGAGAGGTACGAAGCAAATCTATGTTTTTCGAGTACTGTGGCATCGAGTGATACTTTAACTGCTTTAACCATTTGTCTAGACTCATATCGCATTTGCTCATGTGCGTCGGACAAATCTTTTCCATCATCGCCCTTCTTTACCAAGCGAGTCTGAATAAGCAGGCGGCTATCTGGGTCAATCCAGAAGGCAGGCGCTCTATGTTTGTCTTGATAGCGCCATCCAAGCATATTCGCAAGTTCATAGTGGTGTGTTGCGAAATTTATTGGAGAAAGAATGAGACCTTTTGACAATTCTATAGGGCGCTTCAAATCGGGAACACCAACAAGTACAGTTATGCGCCTAATATGAAAGAAAGGCCGATTCAACTCTGCTTGTGCACGTTTGAAAACAATATCGAATGCCTTTTTATCAACCGTATCACCACCGCTACTCTCAGCAATTACCCGCTCAAGAAATAGCCACTCGAACACTTCTTCGTGCCATATCCAAGTATGTCCGACATCATGTAATCTTTGTTGCAGACCAGATTCCTGCAAGTAATCTAGAAGGTTCTTATGACTATTCAGTTTGTATAATTTTGATTCCCAGTGAGTTAGGTAGGGATTCCGGGCAAGTAATGGACTATTGTAGGGTGGCCTTGGAAGTTCTTTCATCAACGAAAGCTCATGGTAGGCATCAGTACAGAATTCCTTCATTAATGTGTAAAGACTCATGCGGTGATTATACCATCATAGGGTTTTATAAGGATACTCGCCCTCCCCCAGAATCATGGGAGAGTATTGCCATATTTCCGATGTTTCGGATTTCATCTAGGAAGTAACAATCAGATTTCCTAATAGTTGTCAATAGCCGATACTTGACCTCCTGATTTTTCTCAGCTAGAGTTATTAGTGGGAGACGGCTTCGACTTTTACAGGTTGAGGAGCTTTGGCTGCC
>Ga0307422_1002001_pt1 | contig 10342 bp, 8 predicted proteins | sample SalMarWE160290MG_FD_202153 | JGI IMG/M metagenome (GOLD analysis project Ga0307422, IMG submission 202153) | Salt marsh sediment microbial communities from the Plum Island Ecosystem LTER, Massachusetts, United States - WE1602-90 | ecosystem: Environmental > Aquatic > Marine > Intertidal zone >...
AAGGCACTTGCCCACAATGCGGTGAAGTGATCGCTGGTGTTTGGGCTTAACAACACCTATTCAACAATCTAAATCTTTTCCGATCAGGGAGTAACTTTTTTACATATTCTGCGTTATATAAGGCAAGTTAGCAATTTTTGCACATTATTAACAAGGCCGAACGCGAAATCGCGGAGGCCAAAATAAGTGCCTTTTCGGATTGCTGCGCCGTATGGTAATTAACGGTCTGTAAAAGGCGAACGTTTGAGGTGAATCATGGCTATCATTACCCGATTAGCTGTAGGATTGGTCAGTATTGTGTGCCTAGCCATGAGTCTGTTAGGTTTACAACCGCCATCCGAAGAATGAGGATGATTTCTCAAAAACCACCGGCAGGGAGCAGTTAGCGCAGCGTGTGCTTCATACCGCTGGATGATGGGATCGGTTGAGCCAATTGGCTGGCTGGGTCCACTTCTGACTCTGCCGGGAGCGAAAGCTCCCGGTTTTTTTTATTCGAGAGACTTTTCAGCTGATCGTACGGAATTCATCCGCCGGTCACGCAGGAACATCAATACCCCCAATACAAAACCCCCCAATTGAACTAAGGACATGATCCGGAACAGCATGCTGGACCCGTAAAATTCGTACAGTACTCCGCTGATCAGTGTGCCAATCCCCGTTCCTAAGCCAGAAAGCACTCCGCCGCGCAGCGCCTGCGCTGTTGTCCCCAGTTCTTGCGGCGCCCGACGGTTTACATATGCCACACTTCCCGATTGGATCAATGCAAATCCCGCGCCACCGAATATCTGAAAGAATGGGATCAGGTTTGGGTCTTTGATTAAAGATAATCCAGTTAACCATGCAAATAGGACAATGAAAGCCAGCAGGATCATCTTAAATTCCCCAATCTTGGCCTGAATCTTATCCGCCATTGAGAAAGTCACGATCTCCCCGATCAGCGAAATAGATAAAGCAGTGCCCATCAACGTGGAACTGCCCCCTAGATGTTTGATATGCAAAAAAAGAAAATTGCCGATGCTCGATTCTCCCATACCCCAGATGGTGATAAGCAAAAAGATAAGCAGGAACCCGGGTTGGAGCAGCATCTTCCCCAATTTCTTGAGTGTCACATCTGATCCAGTGGTTATTTTTTTTGCCGTTGAACCGGGCAGAAACGCTGTTATCAGGAAGAAAAGCACAAGGAAAGTAATGTTGATATAAAAGATGACCGGGATTCCTATACCCAGATTATCGATCAGAAAACCGGCTGCCAGCACCATTATGCCCCATCCAATAGACCCGCCCACGCGCACCCTGCCGTATATCTCCGGGTTTTCTACCGCGACCAGAGTAGTTTGATCAAGTATCGGGTTTGCGGGCGCTTGAAAAATAGAATAAATCAGAACAATTGGCAAAAAAGCGGTGAAAGTTTGTGCCTGAGGGTACAGAAAAAGTGCCGTGATCATTCCCACGGCACAGATTCGCAGCAGAAGTTTATTTCTTTTAGATACATCTGATAGGAAACCAAATGTAATACTGCTGATAAGAGTCACAAAAAACGGAATGCTGTTCAACTGCCCGATCTGACTGCCTGACAGGTTCACGCTCTCATAATACACAGAAATGAACGGCAAAACAGCAGCTGCACCGCCCCAGAATAGAAAAAAGGTCAGCCATAGAATGGCACGCTTTCCTTTTGGTGATGCAAAAAAAACGTGCAATCGGGAAATTGGGGATTGTTGGGGCATGAATTAAATTATATCAATCTTTAGTTTTCCTAGACGAATAAAAACAATGGGGAGTTGATAAGAGATTTAGCTCCTCCTTCCCTTATGTAGAGGGAGTATCTTTTGGCTTTATTTATTCCAAAATGCTGCTAAATTTTAAGTATTTTTTATAGCCAGCCGGTGAATTTCGAGCGCGGCCAGGGTGTGGACATCCAGGAAGTATCCGGTTCCGGCAGTTTTAGCGCCTGATTAACAGGCAGCCACCCAACAGGAAGCGGGCAGACCTGACTTCGTCCGCGGTTGCTCATCCAGCGCACTTGTTTTTCAAGATCACACTGCTTGGCAAGGCTCAAGGTAACACGCACATCCTGCGCCACATAATCCAGTATCTGTGCAAATTTACCCTGCTGCCACATCTTTGGCGCTAACGCACCATCCATTCCTTCCGTTTTCCCCTCCAATCCCATACCCCTGGCCGCCTTATCCAGAGAGATAGCATATCCTTTGATGCAGAAAAAATGGAACATCATATCCACATGCGAGCGCGCCATCAGTTTACAGCGCTCGTCTCCACCAGATTCCTCAAAGAGGATATCAAAATCAAAACCCAGCCCATTCCAAGTATAAATCTGATGCCCTGTCTGGACCTTGTCCCACAGATAATCAACCATTTCGATTACCTCAGTTTCTGTCATCTTTTCAGCATACTTTCCATCCCGTTTTCCGCCATACCATTCTGTAGAATCACCCTCACCCGTTAGCGTAGCTGCACAGCTGATTCCTAAAGGGCGGTTGGCTTTGAAATCATCAAAGTCATCGGGTAGTTCCTTCGCTATCTCAATATCAAAGGCAAGCATCTTTTGGGTGCCTTTAAGCAGATCGGGTTGGTGATAATTATCTTCTGTGAGCATAATTTATTCCTTTTTTCATTTTGCTATCCCTCACTGTTTTGCGGCAACAATTTATAACCAAAAATAAAAAAGAAATCTCTTTTACATTTCAGCGACCTCACCGCGCTCCGGGAAGCGTACATTGGTGATGCCGCGTTCTTTCATTTTCTCCATCAAAACTGCGGCTGGCTCTTCATCACCATGCACCAGGAAGATTTGTTTCAGCCCATTCCCGTTTGCCGCCTGTGCATAATCCAGCAGCATCTTCTGCCCACCGTGTGAGGAAAGTCCGCCGATAGTTGCAATCTCAGCTCGCACACGCACTTCATCTCCAAAGATGCGCACCTTTTTCTGGCGTTCCGCCAACCGGCGCCCAAGCGTATACGGTGCCTGCCACGAGACAATACAGACAGTGTTGCGCTTATCTTCCACATTATGGATGAGATGATGCAAAATCCGTCCAGCTTCCGCCATTCCGGATGCCGAAATGATAATCATTGGTTTATCTATCTTATTGATCTCTTTGGATTCTGCTACTGAACGCGTGTATCGTAAACCGGAAAAAGTCAGTGCTGGGTGTTTACCTGTCCGCATGAACTCATGAGTTTCGTCATCGTAATAATCAGGATGTTTTTGGAAGATTTCCGTAGCGTTGATTGCCAGCGGGCTGTCCACAAACACTGGTATGCGCGGCAGTTCTCCTTCAGTGATCATGCGGTTGAGATCGTAAACCAGTTCCTGAGTTCGCCCTACAGCGAAAGCGGGTACAACCACTTTGCCCCCGCGTGCAATCGTGCGTTTGACCACATCCCGAAATTCAATATACGCTGTTTCCGGATCGCGGTGGGCTTTATCGCCATACGTGCATTCCATCATCAGCACATTCACATTTTTAGGCATGACCGGGTCCCGCAGGAGCGGCAGCCGCTTCCGCCCAATATCTCCAGAGAACCATAAGCGTGTTTTCTTTCCATTTTCTTCAATATCCAACACAACTGCAGCAGACCCCAGGATATGCCCCGCGTCCACCAAATGTGCTATGACACCTCTTACAGGTTCAAATATCTCATCGTATTTCACTTCCGAGAACAGGGGCGGTACTTTTTCCGCATCGAGCACCGTGTACAGCGGTTCTACAGCGGGTTCACCATGTTTGCGTTTCTTTTTATTGATAAATTCTGTGTTTTCCTCATAAATATGGCCGGAATCCCTCAGCATAATGCCTGCTAATTCTGCGGTAGGCGGTGTCGCATAGATGGGATTGCTATATCCCTGCTTAACCAGGTTGGGAAGATTTCCGGAATGGTCGATATGCACGTGGGAGAGAATGACCGCGTCTATCTCTTTCGGTTCAAATGGAAAAGAGGAGTTGCGTTTATAAAATTCACGCCGCCGCCCCTGAAAAACACCGCATTCCAGCAGCAGCTTCTTTCCATTCACTTCGATCAAATGCTGAGAGCCGGTAACGGTACGCGCTGCTCCGTAAAATCGTATCTTCATGCTTTTCTACCTTATGTGATTACCTGTAATATCTCGCCGTAAAAATGTTTGAATCGCCACGGCACTTCTTCCATTATTTCCTTTAACTCTGGCACATCCTTCGGTTTTCGGACGGCAATATCCTCAAGGATATCCCTCGGAAGAATAATATCTGATTGTACTCCCATCGCTTCTCCTTTTTTCTTCCGCCACAACTTCAAACCTTCCAACCGTCTAATATATGCCGGGGAAGAGCGTTTGTGCCGTGGTAGGACAATTGGAGGAGCTTCCAGCCCGCGTTTAACCGCTGCGATGAGTCCGTGACCATACCGTTTCGCAAGGCGCGGAGATAGAGCTTCAATTGTTTCAAGCGCATCAATAGTCCTGGGGCTCGCTTCTGCCAACGCATACAGTGCGCGCGCGCCGATCACTTTAAACAACGGCCGGTTGAATTTTGACGCGAGCTCATCCCGATAGCAGCATAAGGCATCCAGTACGCTTATCTGCTGCGGAGAGAGATGATGAAAGCCGCTGATCTGCGTATACAGAGGGGCATTATTGTTGTTATTTTCAACACGGCACAGGCGTTGGAAATCCTCCTGCGCTAATTCGTGCAACCCACTCCTGCGGAGCTGCTCATCTAACCGCTCACGCAAAGGAATCAGGTAATGGGTATCCAGGCGCGCATACTGGCGCATATCATGCGTCAGGGGTCGTTTTCCCCAATTCGCTTTTTGAAAGCTCCTCACCGGTTCAATATGAAACTGGTCTTCCAGCATTATTGATAATCCCAGATGTTTAAATCCTAATATGCGGGCAGCCTGCATGGTATCAAATAAATTGTTAAATCCAAACCCATAATCCCTTCTCAGACACATCACATCATATTCTGCCGCGTGAAATATCTTTTCCACATCCGGATCATTAAAAACCGAATGCAGGTCTGAAAGGTCAAGCCCTGCGCGCGCGTCAATCAGATAATCCTCATCAGTGGTTGAAAACTGGATCAGGCACACCTGTTCCTGATAAGCAAATAAACTGTTTGATTCCGTATCCACAGCCAGGCAAGGCCCTCTGGACAGCGCGGGGATGATGCTATCCAATGCAGATTGGTCAGTGATCCACTTTGCAGGCTTTAATGGATGAAATTTCATGACAGTGATTATAGTATGGGAAATAAAAACACCAGGAAAAAAACCTGGTGTTTCAATCTGGGATTATGATCTATCTATCGCGGAAAGCCCTCATAATCTACGCTTGCCCGGCTTGGAACAGGTTTGTACCCGGGAGGAGGTGCCTGCTTCTCTGTGCGGAATCCAAACGCTTTCTTCCCAACCGGCTCTCTCTTTTGCTTATTCCCTTTCAAGACCAGATCGAAAGATGTAACTAATGTACCGATGATCAATACCCGAATCATCCATACCATCACCGCCACGAGAACGGGAATTACTGTTACATACGTCATTGGATCCATGATCATGACTGCATGGGCGGGCTGGTTGTAGATCGCCACGCTGATCCCCCACCATGTCAAACCGGCATTCATAGCGGCTGCCAGCACCCACGCCCCCAGCAGATACCAGCCGCTCCTCTCACCTGTATCCTCTTTCGGGGATGCTAAGATCTTCGCAATCCCGGCAATATCCATCCCGCAGAACGCCAGCGCCAGGATCGTTGACCATGTCAGCAAGCCGCTCCCCTGGTTTCCTAAGATATCCCGCAGAGCAAAATCAGTTGCGCTGAAATTGAAAAACTCAAAAGCGGCTAACGCCAATATAATTACTGCCATATACAGGGAATTTGAGCGCGTGCGTACATTCTTGAATAACTGGTTGGTTATGCGTGCAAAACGTTGTGTAGCTGTCAGGTTCATGGCTTCCTCCAGAATTAGTATATTTGTTCTATTATAGAACAATAATTCTACATTCGTCAAGCCCTATATATAGGTAATTTCACTGACATACCCCCATATATCCACTATACGGAGAGTTTTTATGGATATTCTTCTATCAGCACATGGATCAATACTGGCAATCTTTCTAACTCCTTTTAAATCAGTTATTCCAGACATTCTTTTAGTAAGGTACAACCTTTTGTGTAGATCATGGTCTTTCTCCTTTCATTGGGTGATGTACCTCTGAAAGGATACTGTGATCTATCCCTTTCCATTTTACATAAGGAAAGTATAATAACAAAAGTACTGCTACCAACGATTGAGGGTATAAGTGGATATTTCAAAAATATTTGTTAAAAGTAAACAATTTTTATTTAGAAATTGGTTTTTACTAATCATCAGTACTTTCATCACCGCTCCAATTTCAATTATCGCAAGTGTCGCATTCTATACTCTGGCAGAGAAAGCGTATTCGTTCAAGAACTTACTATTTACAGCGCCTATCGCATTTATTTTATTAATTTGGATTGTATGGTTCTTTTTAAAAATTGTTTTAAGCCAAACTGTAATTAACAACATCAAAGAAAACTGGAAAGGCATTCTTATTTTATATCTTGTACTATTGCCAATTCTGAATAAGCATATCCCAGTCCCCTATTCTTCCTTTATAAAACCTAATTTCAAATACGAAGTGGAAATCACTCCATCAGAAGCTTCATCTGGAAGTATTTGTATAGTAGATCTAAAAAATAGTTGGGGGCACATAAATGAAGTAAATGATTCAATCTTCGACCTGCAAATTACCGGCGCATGGAAAAGAAATATCAATAACTGCCAATTTTTTATTGATAAATCCAAAACCGGTGCAATTAAATTCAATAACATTGGGCCATTTAATGATAAATTGACTTTTATTTCAGGTGCATACCCCGGCGCTGGACAACTCCTTATTCGTACAAATACTTCACCTGAAAAATTCGTTGATCTTTATTCTTCAATATATAATCAAAGGAAAAAAGTAATTGAGTTATCGCCAAATTTTCTTTTCATTTTTTTAGGTATTTGCTGGTTATCACCTATTATTATTTTGTTAATCCCCTTTTATTTAGTACCTTGGAATCGAATATTATCAAGAAGTAATGAGCTGTTAAATAATAATCCCAAAACCAATCGGATTTTTGGTATTTTCAATCCAATATTTATCTTTTTAATTACCTTAATTGTCGCCGGATATTTTTCCACAATTGGAGTCGACCCTCATCATGACGGTATCCTTTTAAAACCAGCTTTAGATATGGTCTCAGGCAAAATCCTATTTAAAGAAACTTTTACTCAATATGGTGCTCTTACAACAATTATCCAGGCTCTGGCATTGAAAATCTTTGGTTCTTATTTGATAACCATTAGACTTCTGACTGCTTTTTTTTATGCCTTAATTTCACTCTTACTTTACTTTATTTTTAAAAGATTTCTACCAATGTTAGTTCTTCTTTTTTCTTTGTTTATTTGGTTGTTTATGGCACCTTACTATTCGGCGACTTTTCTACCCTGGTCTTCAATTTACGCTCTATTTTTTCAGTTATTGGCAACATATTTATTTATCATATTTTTCGAAAAAAAATCACGGGGATATTTTATCTTGGCAAGTATTTCTACCGCCCTAATATTTTGGTACCGACAACCAGTAGGGGTTTTTACTTTTCTTGCTATTATTGTTTATTTCGCCTATCTATACATCACCAAACAAATAAAAAAACAAGTATTTTATAAACACCTCGTCAATTTCCTTTTTGTAAATTTTCTTGTCTCGCTTATCTTTATCATCTATTTCATTCTTAATCATTCATTGATTGATTGGTGGAAACAATCAATATCCTTTGCATTTACTTGGAGTCAAGGTGCCAGTGACGGCTTTAATGTATTAAGTATAATTAATGACCTACTGCCCTCTTCTTATAGTCCACTTTCCATTTGGACATTAATTCCAATTTCCACTCTTCTTCTCGGGATTACTAACCTCAAAAGCAAACTTCTTTCTCTACCTATATTTATCGGTCTCTCCTCCTGGCTTCAATATTATCCAGTTGAAGGTATCAGACATCAATATTGGGCAGCAACACCCATGATTCCACTATTTTGCCTATTTATTTATCAGCTTTGTCAGCATATCATCTTACCAAAATTTCATCTTCAAAAAAATATTGCCAAATACCTCGCCGTTCTGATAACAATTATTAGCTTTCTTCCGGACATTTCCTTTCGTGTAAAAAGCGGATTATTAAAAATTAACGCAAGTTATCAATATTTAGAACAACCAGCAGTGCTGAAAGGCATGAAAATGACCCCGGACGAAGCGAATTTTTACCAATATTTGTCACAAGAAATTACCAATTACTTTGAGAAAAACCCACAAGGAAATGTCGTTACCAATGGCCCAAATGCCCTATATCTAACCTTTGATTCAAGAATATATAATATTCAACCAATGTATGTAAATTGGGGGCGGCGGATAAATAATGGTATTTATCCTAATTATTCAAATATATTTTATAATTATCTTGAAAGAGAAAACCCTTTTCTTATCTCTCATGATGATAAGATACCTTCAGGATATTGCCGACTCGACGAGATAAGTAACTATTATGCTGACTCACTCTCCCAACCATGTCCCGAACCGAATTAATTTAAGGGATATAGGTTTAGTTTGCAACAGGTTGCGCCCATCAAGCAGGCTATTTGCATTCTAATAATCCATAATATTTTGGAGAAATTAATTAAGGAAAAGAGAATTCTGTATAAAGAATTTGTGTCTTATGAGTATTTTTTGGACCGGATCGCAACGTATTAAGTTTTTAATAATTCCTACCACCGCAGTAAGCTGCAGTATATTACGTAATTTTGCCCCTCTTAGGTACGTGTTTTACCAATCTAAACGATAGGGTTATGGAGCGATTCATATTAAAATTTAACTATAGAAATCATAAATAATTAGGGTTCTCGTCACTAGATATATTATTCTTTTAGGAAATGAAAGTTGCGCTTAATCCTTGAAATCAGGTGTATTATCTTTGCAAAACGACATCATCGAACAAGAACTCCGCGCTGACACCCTCTTTTGCGCTCACCACCAGCAGGATCTCTTCCCCGTCTAATAATGCCCCGTTGAACTGGTTGACCATCGTATCATTTATGCTGAAATAAAAATCCTGACCGCCCGCTTCTATCCGCAAAGTGTTCTCTTCACCCAGCCGGATGCCGTTGTACTCCTTTGGGGTAATCAGCAGGGTCCATCCGCCATCTTCGAAAATTTCAAATTTGTATGTTCCGTTATTTGAGATTGAGAAGAGATAAAAGCTGTCCTCATCCCCGCGGAAAGCGACTCCCCAGCTCGCTTCCTGGTAAGGGCTGTCCATTAATCCTTTGATTGATAAAGCAAAGTCCTCAACCTTGCCAATCGTGAACCATGTCAGTGCGGTGCGCTGGTAGCCCGCAAATCCTTTTGCCGTGTAATCAATCACGAATTTACCATCTGTGATCGCACTGATGTAACTTGCGTATGGATTATCCTGGCTTTCAATCTCCCATTCATTGCGGTTGTCGTCAAACTGCTCGCACATAATTACAGTCCAATCATCAGGGCCGGGCAGCGGCAGGTCGCATTGGACACTTTCGATGTCTGCTGTTTCTTCGGGGGTCTCTGTTATTTGCGCTTCCTTCATGGAATCATCATCACCCTTCGGTGTCAGAACTGCTTCGGGTTGCCCGCCTGCGCAGCCGGCAAAAAAGGTGAAAAGCATGGCTGAAATGAGATATCTAATTAAATTTTTTCGCATGGCTTTAAATAATAAACTGTTAATGAATTAAAGTTAGCTTTAATTATACCTTTTATATCATGTCACCACATTTTTTTCTAAAATTAGAAAAATAAACTGCCGAATTTCTCAAATTTCTTATCATCGCAGCAAGCTGCAGTGTATTATGGAATTTTGCTCTCTTAGGTACATATTTTATTGATCTAACTGACAGAGGCATTTAATGAGTTATTTTAACATTTAACCATAGAAATGGTAAGTGTTTGGAATTCTCATCAAAAGATATATTATTCTTTCAAGAGTTGAAAGCTACACTTAGTACTTGAATTCAAGTTTCATAAAACTTCATTTATTGTGGACAAATATTAGCTTTGCCTGGCGTAGCTATTGTCTTGTCGGTATCTATAAGCCAATTACCCGTTTCAGTGTTCTTTTTTAATTTGAACCAATACTCGCAATAATCAGGTAGTTTACTATCACCATAGTTTATTATCATGGTTGCTGTTACAACGGTTCCGCTTTCACTCCAATCATCGTAAGATATATCGCTTGCGATTCTCC
>Ga0307422_1002002_pt1 | contig 10340 bp, 10 predicted proteins | sample SalMarWE160290MG_FD_202153 | JGI IMG/M metagenome (GOLD analysis project Ga0307422, IMG submission 202153) | Salt marsh sediment microbial communities from the Plum Island Ecosystem LTER, Massachusetts, United States - WE1602-90 | ecosystem: Environmental > Aquatic > Marine > Intertidal zone >...
AACGGTAAGATGTAAAGCAAGTAACATTTCAAGTAACACGAGCCTTTTTTTGAGGTTTTTGCCTCGGTAGGTTTTTTTAATTCCTTATAACACAAGGACTTATTATCACGTCCAGTGCGATTCGAACGCACGACCTACGGCTTAGAAGGCCGTTGCTCTATCCAGCTGAGCTATGGACGCCTGATCGGGATGAGAGGAATCGAACCTCCGGTTTCCTGCTCCCAAAGCAGGCGCCTTAGCCGCTAGGCTACATCCCGATTGATGTTAGAATATATAACTTTTTATTTGCGAGGTCAAGTAAGCTGCAAAAAGTAATTGACTGTACCGCTGGTTATAGACTACCCTGTTACAAAAAGAGCAATGTATGAAAAAAGACGGCATTTGGCAGGAGTGTTTTCGCATTAGAGCAGACGAGATGGACCGCTTCGGCAGACTCTCTCCCCTGGCCCTTTTCAATTATTTACAGGAAGCTGCCGGCCGCCACGCTCACAGCCTGGGATTCGGAATACAGCAACTGCTTGAAAAAAAACAGAATTGGATGCTGTCCCGTTTTTTTATGCACATCGACAAGTACCCGCACTATGGTGACGAAATAATAGTACATACCTGGCCCTGTGGTGTGGACAGATTTTTTGCGCTGCGCGATTTTCTGCTTACTGATATGAAACAAAAGGTGCTGGCGCGTGCAACCAGCGGCTGGCTTTTAATCGATTTGAACACACGACGAATCATGCGTCTGGAGCAGTTGTTAGACCACTGTACGGTATCCAAGCGTGCAATCAATAAAAATTTACAGAAACTACCGCAGCCTCTGATTCATGAAATACAAAAAGAGTTTAGCGTACGCCTCAATGACATCGATGTGAATCAACATGCCAACAGCGTGACTTACCTGGAATGGATCCTGGAAACCGTTCCCCTTACCACACAAAACTCACAACTGCTGTCCGCACTTGAAATCAACTATCAGGCCGAAGCTAAATATGAAGAAGAGATTACTTCCTCAACTCACGTTGACGATACTGTTCAAAACTCATGGCTGCACAGCATACAGAAAAATAAAAGCAGCGAAGAACTGGCACGTGCACGTACTTCATGGAAAATCCGAGATACAGAGCAAGAAACTGTTTGACATTAAATCAAAATGGAACCAAACTTAACTGTAAGTCAATTAAAAGATATAAAGCAGACGCTGTCTATCGCTACCGATTCCGATTTCAAAACGCTGCTTACTCAAAACAAACACGGTTCCGAAGTAACGGCACCGCCTGTTTGGCGCTCGCTGCTTATTGCACTGAAACCGTTCCGCTTCGATCATACGGCCGGCATCAGCTATGCCGGCAACAAACTTAAAATGTTTTGGTTTTGCGGTGAGTTCGGCAGCAAAGGTAAACCGGATGCGGTTATCTCTGATATTACGGCTCTGCTTACCGGCAGGGGTTTCTCAGTGATTCCTGCAGAGCTCAATGAGCATGGAGTCTATGAACACCATTTCACTAAACAAGACGGTGATTTTAGCCACCTCCTGATTGTCGAAGGCATAGAACGTTTCGTCGGTACTCCGGATCCCCGCTGCGGCGGTACACTGAACTATGAAATAACTTATAATCAGGAATGTGCACCCCTCACTGTGCAGACAGCCCTCAGTGTTTTTCCGGAATTGAACTGCCCGGAGCTTCCTTCTTCCTTACTTGAATACTTTAACGACATCCCCTTTTCCGCACTTACTTACGGCGGAACATGGACACGTTATTATAATTGGGGATTAAAAATATCTCATCCGGATTCCTCGGAGGCTCTCACCCGGTTTCAGCAGGTTGAGGTATTTTTAAACGGTATGGGTTTTTCCTTAAAAACAACAGACCACGGAATATCCACCTACCACAAACCGGATGTCTTCGAGCCTATTTTTTATCTGGCTATTTACGACAACACCATCTTCTCATTTCGCATTCAACCGCACACTTAACCGGGACTTCCTCTTGACTTTTAAAGCATGATAGCCTACCTTCTATCAACATATCATCACTGGATATGGCGGCTTTTAAAGCAAGTGAAAAATAAAAATAATGGAAATATGGTTTGGATAAATCATGTATAAAATAGGCGATTTTAAAAAGATTCCCAATCTATTAAGTCTATCCAGATTTTTATTGGCACCGCTGGTGTTTTATTTTTTTTCAATAGCCGGCTGGACCGGCAAAATACTTACTCTGAGTTTTTTAAGCCTGCTCTTTCTGACTGATTTTTTTGACGGTTATGTGGCCAGAAAATTTAATCAGCAAAGTGATCTGGGCCGTATTCTTGATCCTTTAGCAGATAAGCTGCTTATTCTGCTGCTTATTGTAGCCCTTATTATCTACCGCGGCCTTCCACTGTATGTACTGTTTATAGTGCTCGGACGCGATCTGCTTATCCTCATAGGCGGTCTTTACATTACTCTCACTAAAAAAAGAGTCTTGGAATCAAATATTTGGGGAAAAGCGGCAACTGTATGCATGATGATCGCCGTACTTGTATATGTACTTGACATCTGGTGGTATATTTCTTTGGCAAGCCTCATACTTGGCTTAATACTTATTGTTATTTCCTTTATAACCTATATCCTTGCCTTTTTTGATGCACTATATACACCAAAACAAAAATAACTCATCTTATCCATTAATTTTCAAGCAACTGTTTTACTCGATGCATATATTCTATCCGTTAAAAAACTGCTTGATCTTTGTGCAATAGTCTGTAACAATGATAGATTATCATCTTAGATTGCAAGGAGGTGTACCATCAACATAATAAAACTGGCAAAAGATAACCTCATAAAAAAGTTGATGGCAGTACGTATTTTTGAAAACCTGGTTCAAGATGAGCTGAAAGACCTTTTTGATGCTTGTGAATTCCTGGAGTATGCAGACGGCGAAACCATAATAGCTCAATACGAAGTGAGCAGTTTCTTATATGGTATTTTGGAGGGTGAGGTTGATATCTTCATTAAAAGTAAAGAAAACGAACGCATTCTCTTAGGCCGCGTAACTCAAGGTGATATTGTTGGAGAAGCCTCGATCTTTCTGGATGTAAAGCGTACTGCAGATGTAGTAGCCAGCGGGATAGTTCAGGTTGTAAAAATATCTCGAGAAAAGATAATCCAATTCGCTAACAGCACGCCAAAAGCAGGAGTAAAAATATTCGGTTATATTATTTTTAGTCTTCTTCACAAACTCAAAGGAGCAAATGAGGAGATACTCTTTGAGAAACAGGCAACTATCAGTGCAAAAGATTTGGAACGCTTAAAAACTTTTTTTGCACCGACAATCGAAGATTATTTGGAGTAGCTATTAAACGTACTCACCACTTAAGATATGGAAAAAAAGGAATTACCTGAGCAATCAAGTAGTAGTGATAATCTGATTAGAGTGTTATCACATCAATTAAAATCCCCTATTAACTCCATAGAATCTCTCTTAAAGGTAATCGCTGAAGGTTATACAGGCGAACTTGATTCAAAAACCCTGCACATGATAAAAAAAGCGATTATTAAAACCGGTGAAGCAAGAAATCTGATAACAGATCTTATAAGTTACGAAAAGTATTCCAAAGAATCTCAATCTATAAAAAAAGAGGAACTGGAAGTATGCGCCCACTTAATGGTCGTAACCAATTCCTTCCAAACGATTGCTGCAAATAAAAATATTTCTCTTTCTTTGAAACTACCCAAGAAAGTTAAACTTTTCGCGGAAACAGACAAAGCCGGATTGGAATTAGTACTAAAAAACATTATTGATAATGCATTAAAATACACTCCGGAGAGCGGCAAAGTAACCGTTAAACTGACTATTCTTGAAAAAGAAAAACTTTATAGTATTAATATTTCCGATACAGGTTATGGTATACCGGAAAATGAGCTTCCCCATATTTTTGATCCTTTTTTCCGCTCGCCGACCTTTAAAGCACAAGTAACCGGGACAGGCTTGGGGCTTTCTCTCGTTAAACGCATTATCACCGCTCATAACGGCCAGATTCAAGTAAAGTCACAGCTTAATCAGGGTTCGCTCTTTTCTGTAATCCTGCCCTATAAAAAATATGAAAGCAATGAGCAGGCTTACACTAAACAAAAAAGGATAGTTATTATCGGGGGTGTAACAGCCGGTCCGAAGGCAGCCGCCCGTCTGCGTCGTTTGGATGAAACATTGGACATAACTATTATTGAAAAAAGAGAGTTTCTCTCTTATGCCGGCTGCGGACTGCCTTCCTACCTGAGCGGTAAAGTCACGTCCCCAAAGGCACTTATGTCTACGGCTGACAACACCCTTCGTGACCTGCATTTCTTTGAACATATAAAAAATATAAATATATATAATAACACGGAAGCGCTGGTGATTGATCGTGATAAAAAGCTAGTAAAAGCCAAGGACCTAAAAAACAATACCACACTTACTGTTCCTTACGACATTCTCATTATTGCCACAGGTGCAGAAGCGGTAATTCCGAACATTCCCGGAGTTCAAAACAAGGGTGTGTATTCCCTCTACCGCTTCGAAGATGCTGAAGAGCTAAAGCGTGTATTTACCGCCCAACATGCCAGCGATGTATATATTATCGGGGGCGGTCTTATCGGTGTTGAAATCGCGGAATCACTTATTTCAATCGGAGCGCGGATTACTATCCTGGAACGTGAATCCTGCATTCTCAATCTGTTTGATTCCGATATCTCTGTAAAATTACAGCAAGAATTAGACCGCAAAGGCATTAAAACCATTACCAATATTCAAATTAAGAAGATAACCCACGAAAACAGCAAGCATACTATTATTACCGATAAAGTCAGGTTCCAAGCAGATCTTATCATCCTTTCTACCGGTGTAAAACCTAATGCCACATTAGGTGCCAAAGCCGGGCTTGAAATTTCAGAAAGTGGTGCTATTAAAGTGAATGAATATCTTCAGACATCAGATAAATCAATTTATGCTATCGGAGACTGCTCTGCCTGTACCAATATTATAACTAAAAAATGCACGTATCTTCCTTTGGGCTCTGTTTCAACAAAAATGGGAAGAATTGCAGCCGACAATATCTGCGGCAAAAAAACAAAATTTTCCGGCAGCCTTGGCACGATTATGTTTAAGATATTTGATATCTCGGTTGCTCGAACCGGTCTCCACCAAAAGCGAGCTGAAAAGAGCGGTTTTACTACTGTTAGTACTATTATTTCCGGACTTGATAAAACACATTACTATGACGATGCCAAATCAGTTATTATTAAAATAATTGCCGATAAAAAAACAAACATCATACTCGGGGCACAGGCTTACGGAAGAGGGAATGTGGCCGAACGCATTGAAATATTAGCTTGTGCCATCGCCAAACAAATGACGCTGGATGAGATTTTCATGCTCGACCTGGGCTATTATCCTGCTTTTAATAATCCTATTGATATTATTCAAACCGCATGTATTGTGCTTAAAAATAAAATCGACAAGCTATGCAACACCATAAGCGTACAGGAGTTTAAAAAAGAAAAGGATACTGTTAGAATTATAGATGTCAGTCCTGTTACGGAACATATGTCCGCTTCCATACCGGGGAGTATCAGTATTCCGCTTGAGAACCTGCGTATAGAACGTATTCCGTTTAAGAAAAAAGCCAAAATTGTTCTTTACAGCAGGACTTCTTCCAGAGCATACGAAGCATACCGCTATCTCACCACCCTCGGCTACTCTAATATGAGAATTCTTGAAGGTGGTTATCTCTACTGGAAAAATTAAAATAAAGTTTAGCTTAAGAGCGCCTCAACCTTTGATACCAATATTTTCGGTTCTATAGGTTTGGTCAGATAATCATTTACAGGGAGCCATTCAGCATCACCTGCAGCCGATTTAAAATCAATATTGGTTACCTCATCCACACTGGTTAACATCAATATTTTCACATTTTTTAATTGTTCGTCTTTGCGTAGTTCTCTGCTGAGTTCAAAACCGGTATTCGTTGTATCCATCATCACATCCAGAATTATCAGATCAGGCCGGAATCCGCTAAGAACTTGAAAAACCTCATCCCTGGCTCCGGCTTCCATCATCTCATACTTGTTCTGTAGTACTGTTTTAATCGCATCCCTCAAATCCGGATCATCATCAACTATCAAAATCTTTTTCACGCCCTGACTCTACCTTTCTCTTTTTATGTATTCTAAGCACTAAAGCAATATAAGTGTCAAGTAGTTAACAGATGTATTCTTAACGAAACAGTTCCGCAACCTCTCTTTTATAAATATCATTGATAACCTGACGCTTCATTTTAAGCGAGGCTGTCAGCTCGTTTCCTACTTCAAAATGATTGGTCAATATTTTTATACGGTAAATCCTTTCCCACACCTTAAATCCTGTTCTCGGAGAAACCACAGCATTAATCTCCGCCATTACAAGCTCATAAATCTCCGCCGCTTCCCGGAGCTCTTCAATTGATTGATAAGGAATATTATTTAAACCCGCATATTCCTGTATAGCTTCATCATTAAGTACCGCTAAAGCGGCAAGAAACTTTTGATCCTGCCCCAGCACAATCACCTGATCGATATATGTTGATTGGACTACTGTCTCTTCAATCGGCTGCGGCTCAACATTTTCTCCTCCGCGAAGCACAATAGTATCTTTTACTCTGCCTACAATTTTCAGTTCACCTTTATGAGTAAACATGGCCAGATCGCCTGTATTAAGCCAGCCCTCATCGTAGAGCACCTTTTGCGTTTCCTTAGGCTTCTTATAATACCCCATCATTACCTGCCCGCCCTTGACATGCAGCACACCCATTTTACCTGGACGGAGCTCCTGCCCGCTTTCGTCAATAATTTTCCCTTCCGTACCTCTCAAAAGAGGCCCTACCGTATTGGGTATCGGCCGCTTTTGCAATCTTACACTTACTACAGGAGCGGCTTCGGTAAGCCCGTACCCTTCCAATAAAAGAATCCCTACGGCTTGAAAAAATTTATCAACATACGGAGGAAGAGCACCTCCGCCCGAAATCCCCGCTACAAAACTTCGTCCGATCTTTGCCTTGATTTTGCTGAACACCAACACGCTGCCTAAGAGCTTAAAAGGAAAAAGTAATAAAAAGGGAATAAAACTTAAGATGATATCCAAAATTCGGATGCGGCGTTTGAATTGAGGTAGTAATCCACGCAGCATATTACTTAAATGCGATTGAGCTTTGCCTATGGTAATAAAAAATTTAAATAAAGCAAAACGAACGCCGCCCTCTCCCTTTATTTTCCTATATACGGCCGCCCATACCCCTTCCCAAATACGCGGTACGGAAGGCAGCCACTGCGGATTAATCTCCGCGATATCCGCAAGCATTATGGAACCAATGGGTTTGGAATAGGCAAGCTTTGCTCCTAAACTTAAAAAAACATATTCAATAGTCCTTTCAAAAGAATGCCAAACCGGTAAAACACTTAAACAAATGTGCTCAGGATCTACATAGATTACTCCGGGAACAGCTCGTATTTGATGCATAAAATTTCCATGACAGAGCATAACACCCTTGGGCTCACCCGTTGTTCCTGACGTATAGATAATTGTAGCCAGATCGGAAGCCTCGCCCTTTTCCACTTCCTGTTCAAAAGCTTGAGGCTCTTTAGCTAATTGTTTTTTACCTGATTCCTGTATTTCCTGAAAGCGTAATATTTTCTTCATGCCTTTTTTTGCTTTGAGGTCCTTAATCTTAAAATCTTCATCCATGACAATAATGGTCTTCAGCTTCGGCATTTCTTTGCTATGAGAGAGAATGCGGTCGCACACAGCGCTATTTTCCGCCAGTACTACTTTGCATTCCGAATGATTTAAAATATAAGAGATCTCCGCATCGGTAGCATCCATGCCGCGCGGAACATCAGCAGCTCCTATTCCAAGAATGGCAAAATCAGCAATAATCCATTCCTTGCGATTATCGGAAATAATACCTATGTGGTCACCCCTCTTTACTCCTATACTTATAAGACCACATGCAAACTGCTTTATCTGTTCATAAAATTGCTTAAAGGTAAGAAACATATAATTATTTTTTTTATTTCTGTAATACAGTGCTGGTTGTTCGGTATAGCTATCAACAACACCTTTAATCATCTTAGGCAAGGTTTGAGTCATAAAGACCTCCTTTTACAAAACGCTACCACGAAGGTATTATTCTGTCAATTAAAATTAACCCGGCAGGTTCTTCTTGTCGCCGACCATACACAGCCATTCCGCTTCCGCGCAGAGCGTTTCATTTACATAGGCCTTGCCAGCTTGCTTGATGGCAATTTTACTCAAACGGATATTTTGAATAATCATTTTAATCTCATCGCCCGGCCGTACTTGCTTTCTCAGTTTTACTTTATCCACAGTTGCCAAGAAAAAGAGAGCATCCTTCAGTATTCCCGACATGCTTACTCCCGCACCACCGCACTGTGCCATGGATTCTACCAATATAACACCGGGAACAACAGGGTACTCGGGGAAATGGCCTTTAAAGAAAAACTCATCCTGATCATATTTTTTATAACCGATAATTTCGTTTTTATCGGCCTTTTCTATTCTGTCTACAAATAAAAAAGGCTTTCTATGAGGAAGGAGAGATTTAACATCTTGCATACTGCATAAATCCTTTCTTTTTCAATCTGTGCGTATTTTACACATAAGCCCGGTCTAAGTAAAGTGAAAATAGCATTTTAAAACATTTCCTGAGGATAGAAAAATTCAATTTTAAAATACACTACATCATTCACGCATCTGTGTATAACAAATATGCCCGGTACATGCTGTTAAAAACACCTGCCGGGCAGCGAGATGGGGAAAATAATGTACAAATAGTTACCAATTATACCCTGTCCGTCTACATGAGCTGCTTCTATCAGTTCGTCGGGAATTTCAGAATAATAATTACGGAAAATCAGGGTGGTTATGGGAAGACCGTATATTATATGTACTATTATTTGCAAGAATTGGACCAAAGGGATAAGCACAAAAATGATATTAGCACCTTTAAATCTCAATTTTGATAGAATATAGCCGTTTAACGAGCCAAGTAAAGCGGAGATGATTGTGGCCGGAACGTTTAAGATCAGGCTGTTTATAAAACTTGGTGCTAATTTTGCAAATGCTTTTTCAAAGGCAGCAAAGGTAGCTTTCAAGGGTAAAGCCCCATTTTCTTTTGTTTAAATACAGCTTTAAACGACCTCACATTTTGCAGCAGTTTCATACACGTTCCTTTTTTAGTGTTGAATAGAGATATGGTATAATGACAATTGCTACAAGCAGAAGCATAATGATTGAGATACCGGCACCTTCCGCATAAAAGTGACCTTAGAACGTGGTTTCAAACATATAGATTCCGGGAAAATCCGTAACAAAAGCAGTACCGCGGCCAGTCATAGTATAGACCAGGTCGAATATTTTGAGAGAGATATGCCCAAGCACAATGAGTGCTGAAAGCAGAATAGGTTTAAGATGGGGTATGATAATATTAATAGAGCTTCTTGCAAAAATAACATTTTTGCAAGAAGCTCCTAAAATGGAAATTGCTAAATTATTATGGTATAAAGAATAAGTATTTTACTAACTTAATATATTTTGAGTTTTGCAATTTCCTCAATAAGCTTTCTAAATTCTCCTGCGCCATCAATCGACGCTGATTCGAATATTTCCACAGTAATCGCTCTTAATCCGGCCAAGACCATGGCCATAATGTATCCGGTAAGCTGCCACCCTGCAGCAATAACAATAGGAATCAAAGCAAGATTGAAACCGAAGACACTTGATGTATCGGTATACCAACCCCAGGTGACATGAACTCCGATCGTACTCTCGATTAATGCGTTTATACCCACAGTTGGATTAAATATCCAGCACCACACCACACCGGTAACGACAAAAGAGATAGCCAGGGGAAATAAAAAAATATTGCGGAAAAAACCTTCGCCCTTGGTAATTTTGTCCAGCACTATGGCCAATATAAATCCGAATAAAACACAGAAACCTAAGAAGAAAATAGTGAAAAATACCGTATTTAATAAATCAATCTGAAAGCATTGCGTTGAAAAGAGGGTAGTAAAATTTTTCAATCCCACAAAGTCCCAATTCGGCAGCACTCCCTCCCAGGCGGACAAGGATACGGCCAGGGTCCAACCGATAAATCCATAGACAAAAACACCCAACACCAAAAAACAGAGGATTACAATGCTCATTCCAATAGCAATATCTTTCCTCGAACGAACCATATCTTCGCTTACTCCAAATTATTTAGAAAGGGTAGCAAAAAATCAGTTTCATCTCGCTACCCTGAATCAGCTGTTATTCATTACTCCGCAAAAC